>Ga0208197_1003255_pt1 | contig 13209 bp, 10 predicted proteins | sample AD_JPNNA4_MetaG_FD_184444 | JGI IMG/M metagenome (GOLD analysis project Ga0208197, IMG submission 184444) | Active sludge microbial communities of municipal wastewater-treating anaerobic digesters from Japan - AD_JPNNA4_MetaG (SPAdes) (version 2) | ecosystem: Engineered > Bioreactor > Anaerobic...
TTGCCCTAAATAATTTTAACACACTTAATCATGAAGCCATTGTGGCAGATGGTTTGGAATATATGCGTGAAATAAAGGACAAATACAACCTGATTATCCTCGACCCTCCTGCTTTTGCCAAGCATAATGCAGCACTTGACAATGCACTTCAGGCGTATAAAAGGATTAACCAGAAAGCCATTGAACAAATACGCGGTGGCGGTGTTTTATTTACATTCTCCTGCTCGCAAGTGGTTACCAAAGAGCTGTTCAGGCAGGCAATATTTGTTGCGGCAGCCAATGCCGGGCGTTCGGTTCGTATATTGCACCAGTTGACCCAGCCGGCAGACCACCCTGTAAGCATCTTTCACCCGGAAGGGGAATATTTGAAAGGGCTTGTTGTATATATTGAATGAGTAAATTAGCGAATGTAATAATGAGCTAATGATAAAACATAAATAACTATGCATTTTGGAGTAAGATTTCATTTTCAAATTAGCTAATTCTCAAATTTTCAAATTAAAAAGATGAGCTTCGAGTGTCCATATTACAACGACAATTATTGCAGGTTGCAGCAAGGAAAATGCCAGCCGGCAATTGGCAAATGCATCCTGAAAGGCAAAGTAAAACGGGCAAAAGACGAAGACAATGAGCCAATTAGCAAATGAGATAATTTGATAATGAAAAGATATATATTTGAATAACTAAAAGTCTTGAGTAGGATTTCATTTTCAAATTTGCTAATTTTTAGATTTGCTAATTAATTTTATGGCATGAAAAACAGGGTAAAAGCTGAAAGAGAGTTTAAAGAAATGACGCAAGACCAGCTTGCTCAGCTTGTTGGCGTGAGCCGACAAACCATTCATGCTATAGAACATGACCGCTTTATACCTTCTACCCTTTTGGCTTTAAAGCTTTCAAAGGTTTTCAAACGAAAAGTAAACGATTTATTTTATCTCGAAGAATTTGACTGGGAAATACCCGTTCAAACAAACACTGACAAAAAGAAATGAAAATAGCTGTAAATACGCGTTTGTTGTTGCATGATAAACTGAGCGGCATTGGCTGGTTCAAATATCATGTGTTAAAGCGAATGGTCGAGCAACACCCTAACGATGAGTTTGTTTTTTTGTTTGACCGGCAATACGACGAACGTTTTATTTTTGGGCCAAATGTCATCCCTGAAGTAGTTTTTCCCCAGGCCAGGCACCCGTTTCTATACTATATATGGTTCAATTACTCGATAGTGCCTGTTATTAACAAACATAAGGCTGATGTTTTCCTTTCGCCAGACGGATTGTTGTCAACACGTTTGCCGTTTATCCCGTCAGTACCAGTGATACACGATATCAATTTTCAGCATTACCCGAAAGATATCCCCTATTTCATGCGCCATTATTATTGTCATTACTTTCCAATCTATGCGAAAATAGCCAAACGCATCATTACCGTATCAGAATTTTCAAAGAAGGATATAGTGAAAACATACGGAGCAGATGCTGATTTGATTGATGTAGCTTACAATGGAGCAGGAGAAGATTTCAAACCGCTTGATGAATATCAGAAACATGAAGTAAGAAATCAATTTGCCAATGGGGCAGAATACTTTGTGTATGTAGGCAACCTGCTTCCCAGAAAGAACGTTGATGGCATGATTAAAGCTTTTACTTTGTGCAAAAATAAAACGGGTTTGAGCACAAAGCTGGTGATAGTGGGCGAAAGCTTTTTTATGACCGATAAAATCAAAGAAGCGTATGACAATTCCAATGTTAAAGATGATATAATCTTTACCGGACGACTGACACAGGAGGAACTACCTTTGGTAGTCGGAGCTGCCAAAGGCTTGATATTTGTGTCTCATTTTGAGGGCTTTGGTATCCCCATTTTGGAAGCTATGCAATGCGATGTCCCGGTAATTACCTCAAATACCTCATCAATGCCTGAAGTAGCAGGAGATGCAGCTATTTTGGCTGACCCAAACAATATTGGACAGATAGCACAAGCCATTGAAGATATTGACACCAAAAATAATCTCAGAAACGAGCTGATAGAAAAGTCCCGCATTCGCAGACAAGCGTTCAACTGGGACAAAACCGCTGAAGAGGTTTGGAAAAGCTTGACAAAAGCGGTGTTTTAGAGGTAAAACTACCTAAATTCCTTTTTCAATTGTGAAACCCAGCTCTCAATGCGTTCATCGTTCAAATCGCCTTGATTTTCGATATCTATAGCTAATCCGCAAAACTTTCCACCTGAAAATGCTGCAGAAGATTCAAAGGTATAACCTGAAGCATCTGTGTAACCAACAATTTCAGCCCCGGCTTTTTTACAAATATTGACCATGAGGCCAATGCCGTCCACAAAGTTCTCAGGATAATTCACCTGGTCACCCAAGCCAAAGATGGCAATTCGTTTCCCTTTCAAATCAAGCGTTTCGAGCTCTGGAACAAACTCATCCCAATAATTGGGCAATTCGCCATCAAACCAGGTTGGAACGCCCAAAATAAGATTGTTATAAGATGAAAACTTTTGTCCATCAATATCTTCGGCATTAAGCTCTTCTACAACAACAGATTTTCCAAAAGCTTTGACAATTTCTTTAGCCACATTGGCTGTGTTACGGGTATTGTAACTGTATATAAGTGCTATTTTTTCCATATTAGATAAAGTAAAAAGTTATAAGTAAAAAGGCAAAAGAAATACCATATTCATCATTAGTAATTGAGCATTTTTTTCACTGCTTCCAAAATCTTTTCATTATTTGGCAGGATAGCTTTTTCAAGAATACGGTTGAACCCGACAGGGGTAAATGTTGAACCTACCCGCATGATTGGGGCATCAAGATATTCGAATACTTCATTGCTTATCAATGCTGCAACCTCGCCCCCTACTCCACCAATAACTTTATCCTCATGTACAATCAGCACTTTGTTGGTCTTTTTCACAGTATTAACAATAGCTTCATGATCCAGAGGACTGAGAGAGCGCAAATCCAGAACTTCTATCTCTTTGCCCAATTCAGATGACACTTGGTTAGCCACTTCTATACACATGTGCGTGGTGTTACCATAAGTAATGATAGACATATCCTTTCCCTCACGCCTTATACGAGCCTTACCAAAAGGGACTTCAAAATCTTCAGGAACCAGAGTGGCTGCTTTTGGGGCATTGTACAATGCCTTAGGTTCTAAAAACATCGTCAATCCTTCCGAACGCATAGAGGTACGCAGCAAGCCAGCAGCATCATCGGCAAACGAAGGATAAACCACTCGAATGCCAGGAATGGTAATCAAAGCCCCTTCAATGTTTTGCGAATGGTAAAGACCTCCACCGATGTAGCCACCAGAAGCCAAACGTACCGTTATATTGGGTGAAAACTGACCTTTTGAACGCCAGTAATCATGGGATGTATTGATAAGTTGTTCCATGGCAGGCCAGAAATAGTCTGCAAATTCGGCACCTTCAACCACTATCCTGATATTTTTATTGAATCGGGACATGCCATTGGCGGTCCCCAGAATGAAATCCTCAGCAATAGGGGCATTGAAAACCCTTTCAGCACCAAACTCCTGTTGCATCCCTTTAGAAACATTGAAAATACCGCCTTTGTCCTTGTTGGCGATATCCTGTCCCCAAAGGAAAGTATCAGGGTTATGCCTAAATTCGGCCTTAAGTGTTTGGTTGATGGCCTCAATCAGTTTCATTTCTACACCTTTCCCATCGTGTAACCCCTCGGGGTATTTCTGGCTCACATAAGCCGGGCCAATGACAAAGTCGTGAATAGACTCAGGTTTGGGATCAGGCGAAGCCATGGCTGATTTGTGAGCTTCTTTAACTGTATCCTTTACCCTTTGCTCGATTGCCACCAATTCCTCTTCGGTAAACCTTTTATATCGGAGTAATAAACGTCTGTACTTAGCCAGAGGGTCGTATTCGCGGACATAATTCAACTCGTAATCATCTCGGTACAGCTCGTGACGGTCGCTGTTGGAATGCGAATGGATGCGGACACAGTTGGCATGGACAATGACAGGATGCTGTTCATGCAAAGCTATGCGCTTAGCCTCAAGCATAGCATTCATAGAATCAAAGACATCTTTGCCATTGCATTTTATGATAGAAATATTTTTTAAACCCCTAAAATTATCGGAAACCTTGCGATTGGCAGTCTGGTCTTTTTTAGGCACCGATATTCCATAACCATTGTCCTGAAAGATAAAAACGACAGGCACCTTTTCATTTGAAGCACCGTTAATGGCTTCAAACACATAACCCTCTGAAACAGAAGATTCGCCTTGAGAGCAAAACACCACACCTTTGTGGTTATATTTTTTCATGGCCCTTCCGGTACCTGTCGCATGCAACGTCTGGTTGCCCGTGGCCGATGAAAAGTTGTGAATGTTCCATTCAGGCTTTGCAAAGTGGTTGCTCATGTGCCTTCCACCACTTGCCACATCATTATCTTTTGAAATACCATTAAGAATAATCTCTTCAGCAGTAAGGCCTGCCGACAAGGTTGTCAACATATCCCGGTAATATGGGTACAAATGGTCTGTAGTTTTGTCAAAAACCTGTCCAATAGCCAACTGTATTCCATCATGCCCGGCATAAGGGGCATGGTAGCTCCACCCTATTGCCTGCTTCAGGTAATTCGGGGCCCTATCGTCCAATGCACGTCCAAGTACCATAAGATAAAACCACTTTTCGAGCAGCTCTTTGTCAGTGGTAAGAATACCGTGTACCCGGGGCACCTCTTTGTTTTGTTCTTCCAATATCTTTTCAAAAATTGTAGCCATGATTTGTTGTGTATTGAGTAATTATTACTAATTCAGATTAAATAGAAGTTGATTCGTCCCATTGTTCAAGGATATCAGCAATACGTCTCAAGAAAGTACCACCAAGCACACCGTCAATAATCCGATGGTCAAAAGTTAAAGCAAGGTACATTTTATGACGTATAGCAATTACATCGCCTTGAGGAGTTTCAAGCACAGCAGGCTTTTTGACAATAGAACCTGTTGCAAGTATTGCTACCTGAGGCTGGTTGATAATTGGCGTTCCGTACAAGTTGCGGAATGTACCAAAGTTGGTAATAGTAAAAGTCCCGCCCTGAATATCATCCGGCGAAAGCTTGTTTTTCCTGGCTTTTTCGGCAAGTTCATTCATATCAACAGCTAATCCGGCAATGTTTTTGAGGTCTGCATTTCTAATGACTGGAACAATAAGCCCCCCATTAGGAAGAGCAACGGCAACGCCTACATTAACGTTTTTCCTAAGAATAATTTTATACCCGTCCACAGAAGCATTGACCATCGGAAATTCTTTCAATGCCCTTGCTACAGCTTCAATAAATACAGGCATATAAGTAAGCTTAACGCCCTGCTTTTTCTCAAATGCGTCCTTGTTCTTATTGCGCCACATCACCAATGACGTAACATCCGCTTCAACAACATTGGTAACGTGAGGTGAAACCTGCTTGGACATCACCATGTGATCTGCAATAATGCGGCGCATACGGCCCATTTCAATAATTTCATCTTCAGAAGATGATATAACAAGAGGTTTTTCAACTGGTTTACTTTCTGCTTTGGCAACAACACTTTCTGTTACAGGCTTTGCTGAACCAGAAGTACGGTTTTCCAAATAATGTAAAAGGTCTTCTTTCTTTACCCTGCCATTATGCCCTGTTCCATTGATTTTTTCTAATTCATCCAAACTTACTTGTTCTTTTTTAGCCATGCTTCGGACCAATGGCGAATAAAACCTTGAAGATTCGTTAAAGTTTAGGCTTTCGTTTACAACAACATTAGTTTTTACAGGTTCTTCAGCCTTGACTTCTTCAACGGCAATTGATGCAGAAGGCTTTACTTCAGCACTTCCATCAGTATCAATAACAGCAATGACTTTACCTACGGCTATTTTAGCATTTTCGGGATACTTAATTTCAATCACCTTGCCCGATACAGGACTTGGTATCTCTGAATCTACTTTATCCGTAGCTATTTCAAGAAGAACTTGGTCTTCTTCTACCATGTCACCAGCTTTTACAAACCATTTTGTAATGGTTGCCTCTTCTACACTTTCGCCCAACTTGGGCATTTTTATATCAAATGTTGCCATAATTCTATTTTCGGTTTTATAGATTTAACCACAAGGATTATTTTTTGTTCAATGACAAGTATTATTATTTTGATTGTGAAATAGTTAACAAATCAAAAATTTGAAATATTAAGCTTGGCATTACATCGTTTTCAATCATTATTTTTTAAAATATAATGCTAATAATTTGCCTCTCTGAAAGTTATTTCGATTGTAAATTGACTATCTTTAGTTAAGATTTCTAAGACAGATTTAAAGAACAAATTGGCTAATTCCCTAATTTACTAATTAAATATTACCGCTATGTCAAAAGAAAAAGAAAACAAGGAAAAGAACCATAAGGAAGAAAAAGAACAACATAAACAAGAAAAAAAGGAATATGAGAAAAATTTGGTTCATCTTCAGTTAGAACTAGTAAAGCTTTTAGAATGGATTAAGTTCAAAAAGCTAAAAGTTGTTGTTATTTTCGAAGGCCGTGATGCTGCAGGTAAGGGCGGAGTTATCAAGCGTATAACCGAATACCTAAATCCCCGTTTTTGCAAAGTGGTAGCGTTGGGAGTGCCTACCGAACGCGAAAAAACACAATGGTACTTTCAACGTTATGTAGCTCATTTGCCAGCTGCTGGCGAGATGGTGTTATTTGACCGCAGCTGGTACAACCGTGCCGGGGTTGAACATGTAATGGGGTTTTGTACTGATGAAGAATACGAAGAATTTTTACGTTCGTGTCCTGAATTTGAGCGTATGCTTATCCGTTCAGGAATTATACTCATAAAATACTGGTTTTCAGTAAGCGATGAAGAGCAAGAACGCCGTTTCCAGGACAGGATAAACAATCCGGCAAAGCGATGGAAGATAAGCCCTATGGATCTTGAATCACGCAAGCATTGGGTAGAATATTCCAAGGCAAAAGATACAATGTTTCAATATACAGACATCAAGCAAGCCCCATGGTATGTAGTAAATGCCGATAATAAACTAAAAGCAAGGCTCAACTGCATCAACCACTTATTAAGCATGATACCTTACGAAGAAATCAAGCAGGAGAAACTTAAACTCCCCCCCCGACAAAGTGATGAAGGTTATATCAGACCTCCGGTTACTGACCAAACCTTTGTTCCAGAAAAGTATTAAAACTTTAAAAAAACCAACTTGCTAATTATCAACAATTAATAAAATGCGAAGATATCTTTTTTTGAGTTTTGTACATGAATTAGTGGGTAACTTTTGTTTTTCACGTGTATAAATTTAAAATTTTTAAAGGAACAACAAAAAAACAGCACACATCAATAGATAATTCAAAGATCTATTCTGCTATTTTTTTCAGCAAAACTTTTACGTTGAATAAAAACAGCATATAAATCCAATAATTTCAAATTAAGCATTAAAAATGTTTAATCGATTAAAAAATTGTAATTCAATAGTTTAATAAAATTTTTCAAACAATTTCTAAATCAGCTTGTCTCGTTTATAACGGGAGGATTAACCCAGCTAAATCATACAGTTCGGCTTTAAAAAGCTTTTTAATGATTAATATGGGACAATATTTATGCGGTCACCGACCGATAACTGAACATACATGAGCTTTTGCTAAATTAAGAGGCTGCATACTTACGACCTTTTGGTCTTTTTATACAGCCTCTTTTCTACTAACTAACAAAACTAACACTAACTAATGCCACTTATGATTGGTACAAGTGGATATATTTTTCAATACCTGTTTCGTTTGGTATATTTGGTGTGTAGCAAATGATGCGATTTAAGTCCAAGTGGCTCTTTCAAAAAATCTTTATATATCTGCTTTATTTCAGGGTTTTCGTGCGATTTTCGGATAGGCATCCCTTCATCTTCAGCATATATAGCATTTATACGTTTCTGACGTATTTCATTATTGGTTGGGATAGGTTGTCCGCCACCTCCTATACACCCTCCCGGACAAGCCATCACTTCAATAAAATGATAAGGAGATTTACCAGCAACAATCTGGTCCATGATAATACGGGCATTAAGCAACCCATGAGCAATAGCTACTTTGAGTTCAACCCCTTCGAGAAAGCTATACTCAGGTTTACATCCTTCGATTTTTATGGTTGCTTCCTTGATAGATTCTAAACCTCGGACAGGTAAAATGTTCAAATTCTTAAATGGCACATCTTTGCCGGTTACCACTTCGTAAACAGTCCTGAGTGCAGCTTCCATAACGCCTCCTGTTGCGCCAAATATTACCCCTGCCCCGGTAGAAGCCCCCATAATACTGTCAAACTTACTATCATCAAGTTCAAGAAAATTAATGCCCGCTTGCTTTATCATCATGGCTATCTCACGGGTAGTAAGGCCTGCATCAACATCCTGAAAGCCACTGCTTTTCATTTCAGGCCTGTTGGCTTCAAATTTTTTTGCAGCACAGGGCATTCCGGCCACACTAACAATATTTTTCGGGTCAAGCCCCATTTTCCCGGCATAATAAGTTTTTGCCATTGCCCCAAACATTTGCTGTGGCGATTTGCAGGTACTCAGATGCTGCAAATATTCGGGGTACATGTGCTCTATAAATTTCACCCAGCCGGGCGAACAAGAGGTAATCATGGGCAGGGCGACGTCTTCTTTATCCACAATAGCACGTTTGAGCCTTTGCAATAGCTCATGTCCTTCTTCTACAATGGTCAGGTCGGCTGCAAAGTCTGTATCCAGCACAGAATGGAAGCCTATTTTTTTAAGTGCAGTAACCATCTTACCTGTAACCCTTGTCCCAACCGGAAAACCGAGCACCTCGCCCAGAGCAACACGCACCGATGGTGCAGTATTGATGATAACATGCTTTTCAGGATTGCCAATGGCATCCCAAATATGGTCAAAATAGCGGCGTTCAGTCAGTGCCCCGGTAGGACAATGGATGATACATTGCCCGCAATTGGTACAAACTACCTCATTCATAGGCAAATCCATGAACGTAGAAATTTTCATGTGCCGCCCTTTGCGGGTTACAGCCAAAGCGTTCACTTTCTGCAATTCGGCACAAGTCCTTACACAACGCTGACAGCGTACGCATTTGCTTTCATCTTTTTCTACAGACCAAGAAGAACGGTCGAGTTCAATATTAGGTTTCAGCACGCTGAGATAAACAGCATTGTCCACATTATATTCTGCTGCCAGAGCTTGAAATTCGCAATTTGTACTACGATAGCATGTTGTGCACTGCGTATCATGCTCCGAAACAAGTAATGCAATGATATCTTTACGTGCTTTTCTGACTTTAGGAGTGGTAGTATGAATAACCATTCCTTCCATCAAGGGAGTAGAACACGAAGGCGCTAAAGTATGCCATCCATCGACCTCTACAACACAAATGCGGCAGTTACCGGCAACACAAAGGTCTTCGTGATAGCATAACGTCGGGATCCTGATATTTTCTTTTTTAGCTGCATCCAAAATTGTACTACCCTCAGGCATGCTGAGTTTTACGCCATCTATAGTAATATTTATCATTGCTTTCTTAGACATTTCAATAAGTTTAATTGGTTTAAAAACTTATACACTTTCAGCATTTAATATTATAAAATCCACTTCTTACAACTTTCTTTTGTAAAAGCTTCATTCCCACTCCTTTACAAGGAGAGCTTGTCCCGCCTCAGGCGGGAGGTTGGGGTGGTTTTAATAAATCATCTCTTCCCTGAAATTTTCAACAATAGAAGAAAAAGAGTTTGCTACCGATTGGCCTAATCCGCATTTAGAAGTAAGTTTCATCGTTTCCGAAAGGCTCAAAAGGGCTTCAAGATATTCATGCGATTTTTCGCCTTTTTTAATGGCTTCTATGCCTTTTAGCAGTTGCTGTGTGCCTACACGACAAGGTGTGCATTGCCCGCAGGATTCTTCGGCAAAAAATTCGAGATAATTATGTAAAACATTATACATCGAGCGGGAACTGTTAAACAACATCATAGAACCACCCGTAGGAAGTGATGTTCCTTTTAGTTTTCCTTTGTAGCCTATGGTAGTAGTATCAAACTTTTTGCGAGGCACACAAAAACCAGATGCACCGCCCACCTGAACAGCTTTAGTATCGCCATCGCCAAATTCTTCTACAAAATCTGAAAGCAACATACCAAACTCCAGTTCATGTATGCCACTTTTGGGTGTATCTCCCGAAACTGAAAAAAGCTTTCCTCCACGGGCATCCTGGATACCAAGCTTTTTAAACTCTTCAGCCCCAATTTTCACTACCATCATAGATAAAACGAGCGTTTCTACGTTATTGACCACTGTAGGTTTATTGTAAAGCCCAATATTGGTGGGGTATGGTGGTTTGTTCCGAGGTTCTCCGCGTTTACCTTCCATTGATTGCAGAAGTGCTGTTTCTTCGCCACACACATAAGCTCCGCTGCCAGTGAAAATATCAATAGTAAAATCAAAGCCAAGCTCGTTGTGCAACATATCATGAAAAATGGCCATTTCTTTTCTTAAATGAGGAATCAGGAATTTATATTCACCCCTGAGGTATATCCAGCCTTTTTTTGCACCAATCACCTTGGCACAAATAGCCATACCGCCAAATACCTTTTGCGATGCTTCTTCCAGTATGGCCCTGTCTTTGAAGGTCCCTGGCTCTCCTTCGTCAGCATTACAAATAATGTATTTCTCCGTTATTTTATCTTCTTTAGCTGCCTTCCATTTCAATCCTGTTGGGAAACCTGCCCCTCCACGTCCTTTCAAATCCGAATCAATGATTTCCTGCAGAATTTCATCTCTTGTCTTTTTAAAAGTATTAAAAAGTACCTCCGAAACTTTGAAATCCTGGCTAAAGATAAAATCAACCCTTTTTATTTTTTTTGTTTCCATACGGCTGACCTCTTTTATTTATTCCGGTATTTGTTAATGATTTCATTGACCATAGCCGGGGTTATCTCGGTATAAATATCGTCATTTACCAAAATACACGGGCCTTTGTGACACCAGCCAAGGCAGTTGGTTTCTAATAAAGTAAACTTGCCATTATGGGTTGTTTCTCCGACCTTAATTTTCAGAAGGTCTTCCAAAGTTTTTACAATCTGCTTTTTGCCATGCATATCGCAAACAATGGTACGACACACCCTTATGACATATTTACCTCGGGGAACGGTATCCAGAAACGAATAAAAAGAGGCTGTCCCATACACTTCTGCTGCTGAAATATCGAGTGCACGGGCTATTTCGAGCATTGCCTCGCTGGAAAGATAATTTTGTTCTTCGGTAATGCCCTGAAGAATGGGCAACAAGCTTTCTCTTTTGCTGCCATACTTGTCGGTAAGGTTTTTTACAACGTCTTGTATTTCTTTCATTATTTAGCGGTTTAGGGGATAAAAAGAAATGCAAATAAGCTGAGAGTATAATAAAGGCTATTAAGTATAATTTTTTTGAAAAACTGTTTCTTATACTAATTTACAAAAATTTTGGAAGAAATAAAAAGCTTAAATACAGATAATTATAGCCCCAATTATAGAAGCAATAAAAGCAGGCAACAGAAGAAGATTAATTTGGGATAAACTTTTGTATGATGGCTATACTCTTCAGTTTTTTTGGGGAGGGGGGACAAAAAAAGCTGTTCCCATTTTTGAGAACAGCTTTTATGGTGTATCTTAGAACAACTCTAATGCTTAGATGATTGGCTTCATGGCTTCCATAGCAGCACGGAGTTCGTAACCAATATATTCAACCTCTGTGTTGCGGATAGCTTCATTAACCTTAATCAGTTCAAGGTTGTCAACGTGGTTGTCTTTATTAGGATTGAAAGGTTTGCCAATAACATTCACGTCTATCTTTTTCATAAAATCGGCTAACAGCGGCCTGCATGCATGGTCAAACAGGTAGCAACCGTATTCAGCAGTATCTGAAATAATGCGGTTCATCTCGTATAATTTCTTGCGGGCAATGGTATTGGCAATAAGCGGAGTTTCGTGTAATGATTCGTAGTAAGCTGATTCAGGTTTGATACCTGTTTCGACCATTACTTCAAAAGCCAGTTCAACACCAGCTTTGATAAAGGCTACCATCAACACGCCATTGTCAAAATATTCTTGTTCTTTGATTTCCATGCTTCCGGCAGGAGTTTTTTCGAAAGCTGTTTCGCCTGTAGCTGCACGCCATTCGAGAAGCTGTTTGTCGCCATTGGCCCAATCTTTCATCATGGTGCTTGAAAATTCGCCAGACATGATGTTATCCATGTGTTTTTCAAACAATGGGCGCATGATGGCCTTTAATTCTTCAGCAAGGTTGAAAGCTTTAATTTTTGACGGGTTGTCCAAACGGTCCATCATGTGGGTAATACCGCCAAGTTTCAATGCTTCGGTGATAGTTTCCCATCCATATTGAACCAATTTTGAAGCATAACCAGGATCTATGCCTTTTTCAATCATTTTGTTGAAGCAAAGTATAGAACCTGTTTGCAATACACCGCAAAGGATAGTTTGCTCACCCATAAGGTCTGATTTTACCTCAGCTACGAATGATGAATGTAGCACGCCAGCCTTGTGCCCTCCTATAGCAACGCAATAAGCTTTGGCAATTTCTAAGCCATCGCCATTGGGGTCGTTTTCGCGGTGAACAGCAATAAGGGTAGGAACTCCAAAACCACGTACATATTCGTTGCGAACTTCTGAGCCTGGAGATTTAGGAGCAACCATGATTACCGTAATATCTTTACGAATTTGCATCCCTTCTTCTACAATATTGAAACCGTGCGAATAAGACAAGCAAGCGCCTTTTTTCATCAATGGTATCACCTTATTGATAACAGGAGTGTGTTGTTTGTCCGGTGTAAGGTTGATTACCAGGTCGGCAGTCGGGATAAGTTCTTCAAAAGTCCCCACTTTAAATTTATTTTCAGAAGCATTGATATACGAAGCACGTTTTTGCTTAATAGCATCTTCGCGCAAAGCATAAGAAACATCCAGGCCGCTATCGCGCAGATTTAAGCCTTGGTTTAAGCCTTGAGCGCCACAGCCAAGAATAACTATTTTTTTACCTAAAAGCTTTTTAACTCCATCAGCAAACTCTGACTGGTCCATAAAATCGCATTTTCCTAATTGTTCGAGTTGAACACGTAAAGGAATTGAATTGAAATAATTTGCCATTTTTTAATTAATTATTGATTATTAATAA
>Ga0208197_1003263_pt1 | contig 13200 bp, 12 predicted proteins | sample AD_JPNNA4_MetaG_FD_184444 | JGI IMG/M metagenome (GOLD analysis project Ga0208197, IMG submission 184444) | Active sludge microbial communities of municipal wastewater-treating anaerobic digesters from Japan - AD_JPNNA4_MetaG (SPAdes) (version 2) | ecosystem: Engineered > Bioreactor > Anaerobic...
CTCGCCCCGGACGAACCCCACGACCTCGTTGCGCCGCGTGGTGGTCGACACGCCAAGGTCGGCCGCCGTGATGTTCGTCGTGTTGAACGCCGTCAGCGCCCCGGCCTTGTACGTGTAGATCGTCCGCGCCGAGGCGTCCGTGCCCTGCAGCACCTGCCCCGCGTCCCACAGGGCCGCCCCGATCGTCCCGTCCGTGTTGATCTGGTACTTTGTCACGTGCCCCAGCCAGAACGGGTCGCCGTTGATCGGCTGGAAGGCCGCCTCGTAGATGAAGTTCTCGTCGATGAGACGCGACGAGGCCACCGAGGCCTGCGAGAAGGAGTACGTCGCCTCGCGGATCACGCTGATCGCCTGCCGGAAGGCCGCCTCGAGCTCCGTGGCGTTGTTGGCCAGGAAGGCGTAACCCGACAGCTCCAGCGTCCCCGGGTCGTTCGAGGCCGCAAAGCAGTCGTCGTGCCAGCCGTCGCAGTTGCCCGTCGTGGACGATGTCCCGCAGGCGGTGACCGCCCCGGGGTCGAACGCCGACTCGTCGCCCCCGTTGGCCACGAGGGGGTTGTCCGTCCCGCCGTAGTAGGCCATCCAGTTCAGGGTGCGCTTGAGATAGTCGGGCATGTTGCTGCCCATGCCGATGACGAAGACCTTGTATCCCGCATCGGCCAGGGCCTTGGCCGCCAGCACCGATTCGCGACGGCGCTTGTACTGGTCGGCCTGGGTGTCGTAGCCCGTGCCCCCGCAGTACATCGTGTCGGCCCCGTCGGAGACGAGGATGACGAACTTCTGCCGGCAGCTCTGGTAGGCGTCCGCCGCCTTGTGGGCATCGAGGTAGGCCTTGACGCTCTGCAGACCGAGCACGAGCGGCGTGGCCCCCACGACGTTGGAATAACTCATCCAGTAGTTGATGCTGGAGGTGTCGCCTGAGGCCTGGTCCACGGTGCAGGATTGATTGCTGCCGCAGTAGATGAGGGGGTATTTCGTCGCGATGTCGCGCAGCTTCACGTACGTGCTGCCCTGGAACTTCCCGAGGCCGATCCGGATGTTGAGGCTCGTCTCGTCGTCCTTGTCGATCGTGCCGCTGTGGTTGTCGTCGAGGATGTTGAACAGGGTCTTCCGGGCGATCTCGAAGCGCGAGCAGTAGGTCGTGTAGCCCGGCACGCTCTGGTCGTTGTAGAAAGGCCCCTCGCAGGCGGGGTTGCTGTAGGTGTTGATGGGCAAGTTCCACCAGTCGTGGTCCCCGGGGGGGTTCCACTTCATGCTGCCCGAGAGGTCGAGCACGATCATGGCGTCGGGGGCGATGGAGGTGAAAAGACCCGTTTCGTCCGTCAGGAGCTCCGCCGATGTGTCCACAGGCGCCAGGGGGAACAGGACAATCAGGACGGCAAGCCCCACGAACGCCCTACACAGGTGAACGCGCATCATCGCATGTCCGATCGTTTGTCTTGCGCCTGCAAGCATCTGTCTGCCTTCCATGCCGTCCGCTCCCTCAAGGAAGCCGCGCACGGCCGGGGCTATTGCAGCCGCCGGTCACGCCAGTAGAGGATGTTGGTCCGGTTGCCCGTCCCCCCCGGGGTGACGGGGGCCTTGATCGTCGTCGCCCCGGTGCCGGAGCCGCCGCTGATCGTCACGTAGAGATCGGGCGTGGGGCTGTAGGGGTTGAGCGAGAGCGTGGGCGCCGTGGGGATCCCAACGCCCAGGGTGACGCTCCGCGCGTTGCCGGTCAGGCTTCCCGCACCCGTGATGTAGGAGACGCCGTAGATCTTCGCCGCTCCCGCCGCATTGCAGGGGTCGGTCACGCCGGCCCCGCCGGGCGTGTAGGTCGTGAAGTAGACCTGGCCGCCGAACACGACGGCCTCGCCCAGGACCTTCTCGCCCGCCCCGGCCAGGTTGAAATACCAGCCGTGCTTGGTCGCGTTGTCCGTGTAGGTCCCGGCGGTGATGTCATCGAGGTTCGCTCCCGTCCAGAAGGTCGCCATGTCGGAATCCTTGACCGCGAAGAACCGCTCGACGGTCGTCCCGACGACGATGGGCTCCGTCTTGTCTCCCGTCCCCCAGTAGACCCAGATGTTGCCGGTCGCGTCTTTTGCGACTGTCGGCGCGGCAAAGACGGGCCCGACCCCCGAAGTCAGCCCGGACGGCTGGAACAGGCGGCTTCCCGTCCAGCTGGCCGTGTTGTCCGTGGGAAACCGGAAACGCCACATCTGGCCCTTCAAATCGCCGATGTAGACCGTGTCGACGAAGCCGTCGAGATCGGTGTCGGCAGCCGCGGGAGCCCCCGGCATGGCATAGTTCAGGTACGTGGGGTTGTCCGCACGCGTGTAGCTCCACAGAACGCTGCCGTCGGCCAGGTCGATCACGAAAAAGCCCTTTCCCCGCTTGTCGCAGTCCGTCCCCGTGCCGTCGTAGGGGTTGCAGGCCGCCCAGTTGTGCCCGCCGCCCATGAAGCCGACCCACTTCTCGTTGCCGCCCACCTTCACGCGCCCGATGGTCATCTTGCTGTAGGGGTCACCCAGATAGGGGGCCTGGGCGGCGGTCGGCGTGATCCGCCACCTGTAGACCGGGTTCAGGGTGTCGGTGATGTCCAGGGCGTAGACGCCGCAGTAGTGGGGCCGTGTCGCATCGTAGACGAGGCTGAAGTCGCTCAGGCAGTCCGACGACGAGCTCCAGAGGTTGGGGTCGGCGCCGCGGCCCAGGCCGAAGACGAGCAGGGTTTTCCAGTCCGCCGCCGATTTCGTCGTCCCCGTGCCGGTCCCCAGCCACACGTCGGCCACCGAGATGGGCCCGTCCACGAAGTAGACGTGGGGCATGCCCGCCGGGTGCGAGGCGTGCGCGATCTGCCGGAGCTTGGGGACCACGCTCGGCGGGATGAAGCTCCAGGCCTCGGAGCCGTCGGAGGTCCTGAAGGCATGGATCTGGCCGTCGTTGGCGCCGGCCAGAACGATCCGCCTGCCGTTGAGCGACGAGCGGGGATGGTTCGTCCGGTGCGCGGCGAAGGCGTTGGCCCCGTCGTTGGTATCCTTGAAATAGTAGGACGGCGTCCCGACGGTCACGGGGTTGGCCCGGAAGATGTCGCCCAGCTTCCAGTTGTCCTTGTTGTACGTCGACTCGCCCCGGACGTAGCCCACCACCTCGTTGCGGCGCGTTTCGTTCTCGACGCCCAGGTCCGTGTAGGTGATGTTGGCCGTCGTGAAGTCGACGAGCGCTCCCCCCTTGTAGGTCTTGATGGTCCTCGTGGCCGGGTCCCTCGCCTGGAGGATCTGCCCGGCGTCCCAGAGGGCGCTCCCGACGGTGCCGTCGTTGAGGATCTGGTACTTGCGCAGGTGCCCGAGCCACATGGGGTCGTTGTTCACGGGCTGGAAGGACACCTCGTAGAGGTAGTTCTCGTCGGTCAGGCGCGACGAGGCCACCGAGGACTGGGAAAAGGAGTAGTTGGCCTCGCGGATGTAGTTGATGGCCTCCCGCAGCCCCGCCTCAAGCTCCGTGGCGTTCCCCGCCAGGAAGGCATAGCCTGAGAGAGGCGTGTTGCCCGGGTCGTTGGACGTGGCAAAGCACTGTGTGCTCGTGTCGTCGCATATTCCGACCGTGGGGGAATCGGCACAGGGGTCTGCCTCGAACAGGCTGGGGTTTAGGGCCGTCTTGTCGCCTGCGTTGGGAACCAGGGGGTTGTCGGTCCCGCCGTAGTAGGCCATCCAGTTGAGGGTGTTCTTCTCGATGTCGGGCATGTTCGCGCCGAAGCCGATGACGAAGAGCTTGTAGCCCGCGTCGCCCAGGGCCTTGGCCCGGGCCACGGATGCGCGCCTGCGCTTGTACTGTGTGCGGTCCGTGTCGTTGACGGCGGCCCCGCAGTACATGGTGTCCGCCCCGTCGGACAGGAGGATCGCGAATCGCTGCCGGCAGTTCTTGTAGGTGTCGGCGGCCTTCTTCGTGTCCAGGGTCGTCTTCGTGCTCTCCAGGGCCAGGGCAAGGGGCGTGGCCCCCGTCACCACGGAGGTCGACATCTGCGCGGCGATGCACTTGATGTCGCCGGGGTTGTACCAGGTCAGGTTCGTGCAGGCCGTGTACGTGCTGTACGGGGCCCCGCAGTAGGTGTTGCGGTAGGAGTTGCCGATGGGCTTCCACTCCGAGTAATAGCCGCCCTGGAACTTGCCGAAGCCGAAGCGGATGTTGAGGCTCGCGTCGTCGTCGGTGAAGATCCTGCCGTCCTTGTTGTCGTCGAGGAGCTTGTAGAGGACGTCTCTCGCGATGAGGAAGCGGGCGCAGTTGGTGCTGTAGCCCGGCATCTCTGTGCTCGTGTTGTAGAAGGGGCCCGAGCAGGTGGGGTTGCTGTAGAGCTTGAGGACCGCGTTGACGCAGTTGTAGGTGTATGGAGGGGTGTAGCTCGTCCTGTAATCGTTGTAGGTCGGCAGGCTCTGATTGGCCACGCAGTCGCTGCTCTTGTAATAGCAGGAGTTCGCGCCGCCCGGGCAACGGAAGACGTCTCCCGGTGGGTTCCACTTCATGCTGCCCGACATGTCGAGGACGATCATGGCCTCGGGGGCCACGTTGGTGAAGAGCCCCGTTTCCGTGCAGGACTCGTCGGTCGTGCAGGTCTGGGCGTAGGCAATCCCCGTCCCGCAGAGAAAAACGATCAGGGTCGCACAGAAAGCGACGCGTGGTGCCCTCATGGTTCACTCACCCTAGCGGGACATGGTCCCCATCTCGACGGGGCCGTGGCCGAGGCCCGCCTCGATCGTCATGCTCGTGTTGTAGGCCGTGTTGCGCCCGGTGATCCGCGCGTCGTAGCGGGCCTGTCCCCACGTCTGGGAGCCTCCGATGGAGAAGCCCGGCAGGGGGATCTGGGCCGGGCCCGTCGTGGGCTCCGTGGGCTGCTCGATCGTGTACTGCGTGTTCGGGTCGCCGTCCCCGCCCACGGGCTGGTTCGTCACGGTGACGGCGGCCAGGTTGGCGGGGTCGAAATTGACGGTCAGCCAGTGCAGCCCCGCCTCGGCGGCGTTGACGGCCTTCTTGTCGCCCACGGACCGCATGCTCACCCGGATGTCCCCCGTGGAGAGATTCAGGGCGACGATCCCCACGGCGAGGAGAATCAGATTGGCCAGCAGCGCGGCCACGAGGGCAAAGCCCCTTGGGTCTCTTGCGCGTTTCATGCTCATCCATCCGTCCTTCATCAGAATTGAATCCCGTGGTTCCGGGGGATGACGCTCGTCGAGTAGGCCATCCGCCTCGGCTGCCCCGTGTTCGGGTCGACGTCGGCCGACTGCACGAGAAGCGCGATCTCGATGCGCCGGATCCTCGGGATGTCGTTCGGCAGGTTGGCGTGGGGGATCTCGGCGCCCGTGCCGTCGAAGTAGCGGAAGACGGGCAGGGCGCCGTTGACGACCTCGACGGTCCTCACCTGGGGCTGGCCGGCGATGGGGCCGAGGAACGGCATTTCATTGGCCGGGTTGCGGCCGCCGGGGCAGCGGATGTTCTCCCGCGTGAGTCGGTTGTTTGCCGCGTCGTAGGCGTAACGGATGATCTCGCCGTCGCTGTCCCCGCATGTCCGGCTGGGGTTGGGCGACTCGATGTCCATCTCCACGGTGATCGCCGTGGCCGTGGCCTCCTGGATGCCCCGCCAGTTCTGGTTTCCCGCCGCGTTGCACGTCGCCGGGTCGCGCCAGAGGTTCGGCTCGAAGGTGGAGTTGAAGGAGGCCATGCGGATCTCCGCGGCCATGAGCTCCAGGGCGGCCCGCGCATCCTGGTTCGTCGTCACCTTGCGCTCGATCCCCGTGGAGGATCGCTGGCCCGAGACGATTGCCGTCGTGACGGCGGCCAGAAGCACCATCCCCACGGCGACGGCCATGACAAGCTCGGGGAGCGTAAAGCCCCTTGAATCGTTCAGCGGGTTCCTCATTGCCTGAAATACTCCTGTCTCGACACGATGGTGCTCTCGGTGATCCCCCGGGTGTTGCCGGGCCAGGTGACCTGGATTCTCACCGTCCAGGCGTTGGTGGCGCCCGCCAGCGGGGTGACCGTCGTGGCCACGGTGTAGGGAACGTCGCCCGCCTGCTGGGCCGCCTGGCTGCTGGCGTTGATCGTCCGCGTGCAGGGGCCGCCGACAAACAGGTTGCGCCCGGTGGCGTCGCAGGCCGTTGCAAAGGCGTTGTTCGGGTTCATGATCCACAGCTCGCTCCGCTCCAGCTCGCTCTGGAGGATGCCGGCGGCCCGGCCCATGAAATCGGAGCGTCCCGCCGCGCTCCACGACGTGGGCTGCATGGACAGAAGCGCCATGATCCCCACCGCCGTGAGGAACAGCGTGATGAGGACCTCGACGATGGTGATCCCTCGGTTATTGCATGCTGTAGGTGACATGGGCTCTTCCTGTCATCAGCACGGTGATCGTGCCTGTGGAATTGCGGACGTTCGTCAGACCGATGGTCGCCGCGGGGGCCGCCGATCCGCGGGGCTGGATCGTGACGGTGACGGACGCCGCACCGCCGTTGACGCTCGACATGCGCACCGTCCCGTACTCGGCGAAGGTCTTCGTCTCGTCGACGGCATTGAGGCCGTTGGCCGCGGCCGCCTGGATCCGGTACGTGTTGGCCGGGTCGGGGCTGTAGGTGACGGTGTACGCCCTGTTTTCCGCCATCGCCCTGGCCCGCGCGTCGTAGAAATCGGAGGAGATCATCCGGGCCGCTCCCTTCAGGTTCGAGTTGTCGACCCAGCCCCGATAGGACGGCACGGCGATGGCCGTCACGATGCCGAACAGGACGAGCGTGATGAGCAGCTCCACCATGGAGAAGCCCGAAGCGCCGCTTCCCGGCCGCAGCCCGGCGATTACCCGTTTCCGTATGGCGAAGCGTCGCGAATGTCTCATGACCTGCAGCTCTCCCGATCCTTCCGGGTTACGACGGCGCCGCCGGATTGTCGACCTGCCCGCCGCGTCGTAAAACCACTTTCAGTTCAGCAAGAAGCATGCCCGCATCGGCACCTTCGTTGACACCGGCGACTGACAGGCATCGCGGGGACCTGCTGGCAGGAGGATGAAACCGGGCGGGGTGGAATCGGGATGGAGCCTGGAGCGCGGGGGCCCCGGGAGAGGCCCTTTCCGCCTCGTCTCGAAATCGAATGTCCTGCCCGGCAATCCTGCCGCCTTATCCTTCGATCGGACTTAGGCCAGTGATTTTGCGCCCCACCCTTTCGGATGGTTTGCCCTGATCAGGCCGTTTCCTGCGTGCGTTCCAAACCCGCGAATCGCACAACCCGGACGCGGGTTGGAACTCTTCTGCATTCTTTTTCGGTCTGCGGGGGTGAAAACTTGAGGGGAAATTTCTACGCGTCACGGAAGGCGGGACGGCTCAGGGAAGTGTGCGGAAAAGCACGAGGTGCGTCAGCGCAGGGCCCACAAACAGGTACAGCACGGCGGCGATCGACAGGAAGGGCCCGAAGGGGACGGCGTATTTCATGTCCTTTCCCTTCATCGCGATGAGAACGACCCCGACCAGCGCCCCGAGGATGGAACTCGCAAAAACGACGAAGAAAAGGGATTGCCACCCCAGGAAGGCCCCGATCATGGCCAGCAGCTTGATGTCGCCCCCGCCCATCCCCTCCCTCTTGGCGAGAAGCTCGTAGCCCACGGCAATCAGGTAGAGAAACCCGCCGCCGATCACGATGCCGAGAAGGGCGTCCCAGAACCCAATCCCCATGATGAGAACCGCCGTCAGGAGGAACACCGGGATCCCCGGCAGCGAGATCACGTCGGGGATGATCTGGTGATCGAGGTCGATGAAGGTGATCACCACGAGCGCCGCCGCGAAGAGGAAGGCGGCGAGGTACTGCAGGCCCGGGCCGTAGAGCCACAGCAGGGCCAGGGAAAGCAGGGCCGTCAGCAGCTCGACCAGCGGGTAGCGGGGGGAGATGGCCCCTCCGCAGTCGCGGCACCGGCCGCGCAGGATGAGCCAGCTCAGGATGGGGATGTTGTCGTAGACGCGGACGGGGTTTCCGCACTTCGGGCAGTGGGAGGCCGGGGTGACGATGGATTTCCCCTCGGGGATCCGCCAGATGCAGACGTTGAGGAAACTGCCCACGACGGCCCCGAGGACAAAGGCAACGACACCCCAGAAAATATCCATTATTCAATCCGGTTCACGAACAGAAATCGTCGGCACATGACAACAGAAGGTGAGAGGGCAAGAGGGTAAGAGGACTGGAGCATCGGGGCCGAATTCCCTGTCACGCGACAATCCCAATGTCTCCCCTCTTCGTTTCTTACCTTCTTACCTTCTCTTGGGCGTGAGCCCTCACCCGTCCTTCCGTCCCCAGTCGTAGGGGATGTCGTTTTCGTGCGGGTGCACCCGGTACTCGTCGGGGTCGTCGTAGCGGTAGACGTCCGTCGGCACGTTAATCACGAGGGCCTCCTCGACGGAGATGCACTTGAAGCCGTGAAAGACCAGCGGCGGGATGTGGATGAGGATCGGGTTGTGCTCGCCCGCGAAGAACTCGTTTACCTCGCCCTCGGTCGGCGACCCCTTGCGGCCGTCGTAGAGCACGATCTTCATCATCCCCTTCACGACGGTCATGTTGTCGGACTGCCGCTTGTGGTAGTGCCACCCCTTGACCACGCCGGGATAGGCCGTCGTCATGTAGACCTGGCCGAATCTCTCGAAGAAATCGTCGTCGGCCCGCAGCATCTCCATGAGCCGCCCGCGCTCGTCGGGAATGACCTTCAGTCTCTTGATCCTCACCCCGTCGATCATACGAACCTCGCTGGCTGATGGCTTGCGGCGGATGGCCTGATCCGCGGCAGCCGTCCTTGCCTTTCGCCTTTCGCCTAGTCCAACTTGTTCGCCCCCGTCTTGGCCACCATGTTGCCCGCGTACATCAGCGAGTCGAAGGTGCCCGCGTCGGACCACCACCCGTCGAGGACGTCCCAGGTGATCGTGCCCTCCCGGATGTAGTGGTTGTTCACGTCCGTGATCTCCAGCTCGCCCCGGTTCGAGGGCTTCAGCGTCTTGATCACGTCGAACACCGTGGCGTCGTACATGTAGATGCCGATGACGGCGTAGTTCGACGCCGGCTGCTTCGGCTTCTCGTCGATGCGGACGATGCGGTCGCCCTCGAAGGCGGGGACGCCGAAGCGCTGGGGGTCCGGCACTTCCTTGAGCAGAATCTTCGCGCCCCGCTCCTGCTTCTTGAAGGCCTCGACGGCCTTTCGGATGTTCTTCTCGATGATGTTGTCGCCCAGGACGACGGTGATCTTGTCCCCGTCGGCAAAGTAGGCGGCCAGGTCGAGGGCCGCGGCGATCCCGCCCTCCCCCTCCTGATACGTGTAGTTGAGGTGCTTCAGGCCGAACTCCCGGCCGTTGCCCAACAGCTTCAGGAAATCCCCCGCGTTGTTGCCGCCCGTGACGATCAGGATCTCGTCGATCCCCGCGTTGACGAGCGTCCGGATGGGGTAGTAGATCATCGGTTCCCGGTACAGCGGCAACAGATGCTTGTTGGTCACCTTGGTCAGGGGGTACATTCTCGTCCCGAGCCCCCCCGCGAGTACGATGCCTTTCATGAGACCCTCCAATCTGTCCCGAGGACGAAAACTGCGGCTTTATACCACATCCCCGCAACGGGGAGTAGCGGAAAACGTCGGCGACGGCGTTGCAGGATCAACGCTCGCGCGTTTTCAACTTGTGCTGAAGACCCCGCTTTTGTATATTGGCTGCGGGATCGAGCCGATCGAATGCATGATGCAAGGGCCATTCCAGAGGCGCCGCGTTCCGGATCGTCTGCCTGTGGAAATCGAACATGACCGATGAACACTACATGAAGATGGCGCTGGCCCTGGCGAGGCGGGGCGCCCCCTGGGCCTGCCCCAACCCGCTCGTGGGGGCGGTGATCGTGAAGAACGGCCGCATCATCGGCAAGGGCTACCACCGGTGCTGCGGGGAGAACCACGCCGAGATCAACGCCATCGAGAGCGCGACGGAACCCGTCCGCGGCTCGACGGTCTACGTCACCCTCGAGCCCTGCTCGCATCACGGCAGGACCCCGCCCTGCGTCGACCGCCTCGTGCAGGAAAGGCCGGCGCGGGTCGTCATCGGGACGATCGACCCCAACCCGGCCGTCTCGGGCAGGGGACTCGCAGCGCTGAAGCGCCACGGGATCGAGACGCGCACGGGCGTCCTCGAGGAGGCGTGCCGGGAGCTCAACGAGGTCTTCTTCAAGTACATCCGGACCCGGATCCCCTTCGTCACGCTGAAATTCGCCCAGTCCATCGACGGGAAGATCGCGACCGCCACGGGCCATTCCCGGTGGATCAGCTCCGAGCCCTCCCGGGTCTATGCCCATCGCCTGCGGAGCCTGCACGACGCCATCCTCGTGGGCTCCGGCACGATCGTGAAGGACGACCCCGAGCTCACCTGCCGCCTCGTCAAGGGCCGCGACCCCCTTCGCGTCGTCGTGGACTCGACGCTGAAAATCGGGCCGGGGGCGCGGGTCCTGCAGGACCAGTCGCGGGCGAAGACCCTGGTCTTCACGGCATCCGGGCACGACCGCAAGAAGAAGGCGCTGCTTGCGGCGAGCGGAATCGAGGTGCGTGTCGCCGGACGAAAGCGGGTCGATCTCGCCGCGGTTCTCGAGGAGCTGGGGAGGCGGGAGATCTCGTCTCTCCTCGTGGAGGGGGGGGCCGGCGTGCTGACCTCCTTCATCCGGGAGCGTCTTGCCGACCGGCTGATTGTCATCTCGGCCCCGATGATCTTCGGCCGGGGGACCGACGCCATCGGCGAGCTGGGCGTCAGGACCGTCGACCAGGCGGTCCCCATCGCCATCCGGCGGGTGTCACGCAAGCACGGGGACATCATCGTCGACGCCCGTTTCATGAAAGACTGAAAGAAGGGAAACCACAATGAAGAGGGGAACCTGTCACATGCTCCTGCTTTACACCCTGGACCCTGTTGCTGCGACAGCGGAGGCATGCGCCTGATGCCCTGGTACGCCGTTCATACGAGAAGCCGCCACGAGGGCAAGGTCTACGACGGACTGACCCTGAAATCGATCCACGCCTTTCTGCCGAAGATCGAGACCTGGAGCCGCAGAAAGGACCGCCGAAAGAGAATCCAGCTGCCCATGTTCCCGGGGTACCTGTTCGTCGAGATGGCCACGGCCAGCAACCAGGAGCGCCTCGACATCCTGAAGACGCCGGGCGTGGTCAAGATCCTCGGAACCGCCCGGGGCAACGTCCCCATCCCGGTGCCGGAGGAAAAGATCGAGGCCATCCGCCGCCTCGTGGACTCGAAGGTGGAGATCCAGCACTACCGGTACCCCAGGGTCGGGGAGCGGGCGCGGATCCTCGACGGGCCGTTCCGGGACATCGAGGGGCTCGTCGTGAAGGCCGACCCCCGGAAGGATCTCTTCGTGATCACCATCGAGATCCTCCAGCGGGCCGTCGCCATCGAGATGCAGGGGTTCCAGGTCGAACGAATATAAGCTTCGAGGTCCGAGGAACGAGGGTCAGATAAAAAACCCTCGAACCTCGTGCCTCGATCCTCGATCCTTCATTCCGCAAGGAATGATCGCATCGCCTCCTCCGCAAAGCTCTCCTCCCTCCCCCGGTACTTCGGCGAGTGGTGAAAGAGGACGAATCGCTTCACCCCCGCAAGCCCGGCCAGGCGTCCTGCCTGCCGGGCCGTCAGGTGATACTTCTCCCGGGCGCGCTCCCGGTCTTCCTCCAGGAAGCAGGCCTCGATGAACAGGACGTCGGCGCCCCGGGCGAAGGCCACGATGCGCTCCTCGTTCGCGGGGCTGTGGATCGCGTCGGTCACATAGACGATTCTCTGCCCCGGCGTGATCTTGATGACCCGATCCCTCAATTCTCCCAGTGCAAACGTCCGCTCCACGACCCGGCGGTCCTCCCCTTTCCACCATGCGCGCACGACGCTCCCGTCGGGCTCGTTGCGATGAATGGAATCCTTCAGCGCGTTGATCCAGGCACCGCCCGGGAGGCCCATCTCGGCCAGGGCGTTTTTCATGACGTTGACGCGCCGCTTCTCCTCCAGGCGGAAGGCCAGGCAGGGGACCTTGTGGTCCAGGAACACGGCATCCACGTGATAGGCGTCACGCTCCACGACGGTGCCGTCAAAGTCCCCGATCCGCCTCTGCGGCTCGGGACGGAAGGCCTCCCGGCACTGGAACACCGCGGTCTCCCTGCGGTCGGGGTGAAGCTCCGTCACCGCCAGCCGGAAATCGTTCTCGTAGTTCTCCACCAAATTCCACGTGTAGGCCCGGAGCTTGCCCTCCACGTTGTCGATGAAGCCGGGGGGACCGTAGAGGCCGAGGCGCTTGTCCCTCCCGAGGCAGACGCGCAGCAGGTGATCGAAGCCGATGAAGTGATCCATGTGGGTGTGGGTGACGAAGATCCGGTCCGTCTTGAGGATCATCCGGGGCGGCAGCGACCGGATGTCCCCCAGGTCGAACAGCAGCGCCTCCCTGCGGTATCGCATGTCGAGGAAAAGGGCCGGGTCCCCGAAGGGGTCATTGACGAGACGGGCGCTGAACATGACAGCCTCTCGGGTCCTCCGCACGCAGACCGGGCTCTCCGACCGTACGGGAGCCCGGCGTGCCCGGACCGTTTTCTGTTTGTACTATGGCCCTTGGGGGCCGTCAAGGACAGCCGGCAGAAATCCCTTGACTTTCAGAGCCGGAAACGATTTATTGCGCAACTTGATCACCCTTTCCCACGGAGGGAGAGAATGGCGAAAGGCCGCATCGTCATCGACCGGGAACGCTGCAAGGAGTGCCTCCTGTGCATCCCGGCCTGCAAGAGAACCCTGATCGTCACGACGGCGGAATTCAACGCCCGGGGCTACCACCCCGTGGCGTCCAAAGACGGGGGGGAGTGCACCGGCTGCGCGCTCTGCGCCGTCACGTGTCCCGAGGCCGCCATCGAGGTCTACCGTGGATAAGACCCTCATTTCCGGAAACTGGGCCTGCGGCGAAGCCGCCATCCGGGCGGGATGCCGGTTCTACGCGGGCTACCCCATCACGCCCCAGAACGAGCTGACCGAGTACATGGCCGAGCACATGCGCAGGGCCGAGGGCGGCACATTCATCCAGGCCGAAAGCGAGATCGCGGCGGTCAACATGGTCCTAGGCGCGAGCGCCGCCGGGGCACGGGCCATGACATCCTCGTCGAGCCCGGGGATCTCCCTCAAGCAGGAGGGGATCTCGGCGCTGGCGGCC
>Ga0208197_1003280_pt1 | contig 13122 bp, 11 predicted proteins | sample AD_JPNNA4_MetaG_FD_184444 | JGI IMG/M metagenome (GOLD analysis project Ga0208197, IMG submission 184444) | Active sludge microbial communities of municipal wastewater-treating anaerobic digesters from Japan - AD_JPNNA4_MetaG (SPAdes) (version 2) | ecosystem: Engineered > Bioreactor > Anaerobic...
AAGAGTGAATATTCATATGATTTTAACTCGAAAGTGATTACTTGGATCAACTTTAATGCATATGGAGGCGATGGAATCTTGAGGCCTGAATGGAAATCAGAATTCATTATTGATTTTCCTTATAATACTCATGAACTAATGCTGCCTTATGTATTTCATGATTACTCTCTTGAACGATACTTGGAATGGAGCTTATATTGGAATGTCCTTCTGGATTATAAAATAGATGAACGTATAAATTATTCCGGCGCAGGGAGTTTATACAACCGAATTAAATATTACTATTCCAACCAAACCATAACCGGTATTAAAGAAAATACCCAGAAAAAAGTAGATGTCTATCCTAATCCAGCAACTGATTTTATAAATCTCCATGTTGGCACCAACATTGAACCTTCCAAGATCGAAATTTACGATAGTCAGGGAAAGATGGTCATGATTGAAGATACAAGAACCGGGAAACAAATCTCAGTGAAACACCTGCAGCGTGGCTTATACATATACAAAGTAAGTTTTCAAGACACAATACTGACCGGGAAGATCATACTTCAATAACCAGGTTTCAAATCCTTCATATTTATTAACAGGCAATTGCAGACAGCAGTTGCCTTTTTACTTTCCAGCAAGTCCAGTGATTTCAATCACTTCAGACGACTGTGCTACTTATTTTCTAATCCATAAAAACAAGAAAATGATAAACGATCACACCAATGGCAAATTGGCTGAAATTAAAGCCTATGCCACAGAACACAACCTGACTGGAAGTTTCAACAAGACTTTCGCCAGATTTGAAACCTACTCAGCGAAAGGCTGTGAAGTCAACCTTTACAGCGACTTTGCTCCTATTTCTCTCTATTTTGAAATCACCAGGGATGGACAGTTTGTCCTGAACGGTGGGTTTATATTTCATGGGCCTTTTGATGGGTATGGAAATGGTGGTGCTCCTTCATTTTCTGTCTGCATTGATCCTGAAAAGCAGCCAGGATGGTCAATTCACACTTAACAACCAGCACTATGAACAAAACAATTCAACGTAAACTGCCATTCACAAAAGATGGTAACACCTTCCCTGAAGGTATGGTACCACGAATGAAGGAAGAACCAATGTTCCGTGTTTCTGAAATTGGAATCTCATACAGCCCTCCTGTCAAGTCCTCAGAAAGAATTACCATCACCGGTTCTGCTGATGCAGAAAGAGTATTTCGTAGAATATGGGGCCAGCCAATTGAGCTTAGGGAATGTTTTTATGCGCTTTTCTTGAACAGGGCCAACAGGGTGCTGGGGTATTATCTTGTCTCTGTGGGAGGCATTACGGGCACTGTTGTGGATCCCAGATGTATATTTCAAGCTGCATTGAAAGCTTCAGCTACGGGCATCCTATTGGCTCACAACCATCCGTCCGGGAACCCCCAGCCAAGTGATGCAGATATTCAAATTACCAGGAAGATAAAAGATGCTGGCCAACTGCTGGACATCAATTTACTCGATCATCTGATATTGATGCCGGAAGGGTATACCAGTTTTGCTGATGAGGGGATGATGTAAAAAGGGAGGATAGAGAGTCTCCCTTTTAAACAATAGCTTTATATGGGTGGTTCAAATAATGGAATCAACATAGTCAGGCAATTTTGAAGATGAATATTGTCGGACTATTTGGTAGTAATCTCGCATCCAGGAATAGTCTGTAATTTGGCTTGACATTATAGCAAGCCGTTCAAATTCCTCTGCGTCCTTTTTATTCATATATATCTCTGCAGTATGAAAATATGTGCTACCAATCAAATCCTTATTTACAGGATCCAAAGTGGTTACGCCAATAAACCATTCATAAGAATCTACCAAACCTTTACTTAATAACACTAGCGTCTATTAATTTTTGTTAAAATGACTCATATCTATTTTATGCACAGTATGCTAACTCCTCAAAACCTTGTCGCCCTTTTGAAATTTGTTCCTTTGTATTTAGGTACAAATTGGAACAGGTATGAATGTCGGCAAATATGTTTTCGCACAGATTGTGCAGTTTCTCCCGAAACGTTACTTCGAAAGACTTGTGATCAAAAACAAAGACAGGACAGCCAGAATGGCACCATCCTACTGGAGTCATATGCTGGTCATTATGTACGGTCAGCTCATCGGTTGTCATAGTCTTAGAGAACTCACAGATGTCACTATTGCTCATGCCAAAAGATCGTTTCACCTGGGATTTGGAAAGGTCCCCATCAACAGAAGCGTTCTTTCCAAAGCTAACAGCCTCAGAGACCCAGGAATCTTTGAGAAGTTTGCCTTTTACATTGTGTCGATTGCTCAAGCCAAACGTATCACCAAAGAGTTTGAACTCCATGGAAGGTTCTATGCCATTGATTCCACTACCATTGACCTGTGCATGTCGGTCTTTAGATGGGCAAAGTTCAGAAGCACAAAGTCCGGCATCAAAATTCATACTCAGATTGATATTGCCACTGAGATACCGGTCTTTTACAGAATCAGCCATGCAAATGTGCATGATGCCAATTCCATGGACTGGTTTATATACGAACGGCACGCTTGCTATGTGTTTGATAGAGGATACTTTGATCTCTCCAGACTCTACGCAATTGAGCAGGCTGGAGCTTTCTTCATCATACGGGAGAAATCCCATCCTGAATATGAAATCACCGAAGGAGATGACATACTTGATGGAGACGACAATGTCCTGCGGGACCAAACGGTTAGGTTTACTGGCAAGCGAAACAGTGGAAACTATCCGGTTTCGCTCAGACGCATCGTATTCTATGCCCCAGACCTTGGTCGGACCTTCACCTACTACACCAACAACTTCTACCTTAAAGCAAAAGAAATTGCCCTCCTTTACCGCTTTAGATGGCAGGTTGAACTTTTTTTCAAATGGATCAAGCAACATCTCCGTGTCAAATCCTTTTGGGGAGAATCTGAAAATGCAGTCCGGATACAGATACATGTCGCCATCATCACGTACTGTCTTGTCGCCATTATTGAACACGACCTCAAACTGGACAGGCCTGTTGTTGAGGTCATGCGTATCCTTGGCAATTCCCTGCTGGTCAAGGATCCCATCCAAGAGCTCTTGGCTCCTATGGCAATTAAGGATTGTGATGATAACGATTGCCAACTGCATTTGGACTTCAAACTTGATTAACATTTTTTAATAGACACCAGTGACTTAATAATTTTAAATAATGATTCCTACTTATTAGCCCGACAGCATCTCCAGGCGAAATTAGCTCATTAAAATGTTCATCAATTTTATGACATTCTTGTAAAAACGTGCTTTTTTCATATTGCTCTTCAGAATATCCATAATGAATGTGGGCCATACCATGGGATTTACCTCCCATAAATTTGTTATTGACAGGTATTAAAGAGTTTAGCAAATATCCTTTCATTACCTTAAGTGAACCAAGTGTTGTGAACAAATCAACATATAATGGATAATCTATTAAAAATGTTACAGTTTCTATGGTCTTCTTAAAATATGAATGTGTGCACTTTCTTAAGCTGTTGGACGTTAATATCAAGTTACTTAAATGATCATTTGTGATTTCTGAAACATCTTTCTCTGGAAATAATTCCTGAATTGAATCCTCTGGCAGATAATTAACCAAAGGCCTATCTAATACTAATTCACTAAGTGGTACAAATAGATTTTTATCTCGATTAAATTTTTCTGCATATGCAACAACCTGAATCCCTAATTCATTGGTTTCTTGTAAAACTGCAAGCATTGTCTTTGTTTCTCCATCAAATTCACCAAGATAATCCATATCTTTTAATGAATATTCCTCTTCTCCCCTATTACCCAACCCAATAATGAATTCAGGTACAACCACTTGGTTAATCCTATTTTTACTACTGCCTGTGAGATAAACCTGCAACTCGATTGGATAAGAAAAATGTTTTGCTAATTGAACAAGTACTTGCTCAACCATCCCACTGGGAAATACTTTGCATTCTTGAGAAGAGGATCTGCGATATATATTACTTGATAATGTTGATTCTTTATTTATTTTCTTAGCCATGTCTATTGGGTTTTAATATTTACACAAACAAAAATACCATAAGCAACCCATTTTCAAAGGAATTGCGAGGAACAAATTATAGTTTTGTTTGACCACCTCTTCTAAACGTAAATTGATGGTTCTCCTAATCACCATAATTGATACTTTTGTAAAAATGACATGAAACCCGATGACCATAGAACAATACATTAACAGTATAAGTAACCGTTACAAGCTGGGGAATTCCACCGAACATTCCTTCCGTGGAGATCTACAACAACTTATCGAAAGCTTGGTTCCGGAAATCAAGGCAACCAATGAACCCAAGAGACAACAGTGTGGTGCACCCGACTATATCATTACCCGTAAGGAAATTCCCCTGGGCTTTGTTGAAGCAAAAGACATTGGGGCTGACCTGGATAATAAACTCTATAAGGAGCAGTTTGACCGTTACCGTCAATCTCTGGATAACCTGATCATCACCGATTATCTCTCATTTCGCCTATACAGGGATAGCGTTTTTGTAACTTCCATCACCATCGGCAAGGTTCATGGCAACAAAATCGTTGGTATTCCTGAACACTACGATGAATTTGCCCAGCTAATCAGGGAATTCTGCACATGGTCTGGACAAACCATCAAATCAGCATCGAAGCTGTCAAAAATGATGGCTGCAAAAGCCAGGTTACTGGCCAGCGTGATAGAAAAGGCCCTTACCCCGTCAGAAAGCGGAAGTATGCTTCAGGAACCTGGTGACATCACCCTGTCAGACCAATACAATTCCTTCAAACAGATTTTAATCCATGATATCAGCATAAAGTCGTTTGCCGATATTTATGCCCAGACAATAGCTTACGGCATGTTTGCTGCCAGGTTGAATGATCCATCACTTCCTGATTTTTCAAGGCAGGAAGCTGCTGAACTGATCCCCAGGTCAAATCCCTTCCTGAGAAAGCTGTTCCAGTATATTGCCGGTTATGACCTGGATGATCGTATTAAATGGATTGTTGATGCGCTTGCTGATGTTTTCAGAGCAACTAATGTGGCTGATCTGCTGAAGGACTTCGGGAAAGCAACCCAGCAGAATGATCCCATTGTTCATTTTTATGAAACCTTCCTCTCAGAGTACGATCCTGCTTTAAGAAAGAGCAGAGGGGTATGGTATACGCCGGAACCTGTGGTGAATTTCATTGTAAGGGCTGTTGATGATATCCTCAAAGAGGAATTTGGTCTGGCTGGGGGTCTTGCAGATACTTCCAAAACGAAGATCAAAACCATTGTCCAGGGGCAGAAGATTGAACAAGAGGTACACAAGGTACAAATTTTGGATCCTGCTGCTGGTACAGGAACTTTTCTTGCGGAGATTATAAAGCATGTCCACAAACAGTTTGAAGGCCAGCAGGGCATCTGGAACAGCTATGTGGAAGAACATCTGATCCCCCGGCTTAACGGATTTGAGATATTGATGGCCTCCTATGCAATGGCTCATCTGAAACTTAGTCTGCTGCTAAAGGAGACAGGTTACATCCCGAAGAAAGAACAACGCTTCAGGGTTTATCTTACTAATAGTCTGGAGGAATACCACCCCGATACGGGAACCCTGTTTGCGAATTGGCTCAGTACAGAGGCCAATGAAGCAAACCGGATTAAGAAGGATACTCCGGTGATGGTGGTGCTTGGGAATCCGCCTTATTCAGTGAGCAGCAGTAACAAATCCCCATGGATAGAAAAATTACTTGCTGATTATAAAAAAGATTTGAATGAGAGGAATATTCAACCACTCTCCGATGATTATATTAAATTTATTCGCTTCGGACAGCATTTTATTGAAAAGAACGGAACTGGAATATTAGCATATATTTCAAATAACAGTTTTATTGATGGACTCATTCACCGCCAAATGAGGAAACATTTGATGGAGAGTTTTAATAAAATCTACATTTTGGATTTACATGGAAATGCTAAGAAAAAAGAAGTATGTCCTGATGGTTCCTCTGACAAAAATGTTTTTGATATTATGCAAGGTGTTTCAATTAATATTTTTATAAAAACAGGCAATAAAAAGAAAAATGATTTGGGGCGTATTTTCCATGCGAATTTGTTTGGCCTTAGAGAAGTGAAATATAATTTCATTCTCAAAAACAATTTGAAAAGGATTTTGTGGAATGAAATAGAATTTAAAGCACCAAATTATTTTTTTATAAAAAAGGATTTCTCTGAAATAACTCAATATACAAAAGGTTTTAAAATTGATGAATTATTCCCATTAAATGCAAGCGGAATCAAAACACAGAGGGATGATGCATCAATAAAATTCACAGCGCAAGAATGTGATGATATTAAAGATGATTTTATAAATCTTTCAAAGGATGAATTATTAAAAAAATACGGCTTTATTGATGTTCGTGATTGGAAAATTGAATATGCAAAAGCAGATTTGAAAAGCAACAAGATAATTGCTAAAATAATAACATACAGACCTTTTGACTTTAGAAATATGAATTATACAGGCAAAACAAAAGGTGTTATGGGTTATCCTCGATTTGAGGTTATGAGTCATATGTTAAATGAGAATTTAGCACTTTTAACTTGTCGGCAGCAATCTTCTTTCAATTTCCAACATATTTTGGTTACCAACAATATAGCTGATATGTGTTCGGTTTCACTTCAGACAAAAGAAACTGGGTACTCCTTTCCTCTCTATTTGTATTCCACAACAAACAGAACATCCCCTTTCATTTTAACAGGACAAAGGCTACCCAATCTTAATCCAGAAATAATACAAAAAATAGCTGACAAATTATGTCATATCTTCACCCCTGAAAAAGAGTTCAGGGAAAATACTTTTGCTCCGATTGATATCTTAGACTACATCTATGCTGTTCTCCATTCTCCCACCTACCGTGATAAATACAAGGAGTTCCTAAAGATTGACTTCCCCAGGGTGCCCTATCCTAAAGGCCAGGACACATTTTGGCAGCTGGTGAAGCTGGGAGGAGAACTGCGACAGATACATTTGCTGGAAAGCCCGGCGGTGGAGAAACGTATCACTACCTACCCTCAGGCTGGAAATAATCAGGTGGAGAAGGTGTTGTTTGAAATATCGGAAGAATCATCAACAGGAAAGGTTAGGATTAACCAGGACCAGTACTTTGAAGGCGTTCCGAAAATTGCCTGGGAGTTTTACATCGGAGGTTACCAGCCTGCACAGAAATGGTTGAAAGACCGTAAAGGTCGCACCCTGGGATTTGAAGACATCCTCCATTACCAAAAAATCATTGTAGCCCTTACCGAAACAGACAGGTTGATGAAGGAGATTGACCTGATTGAGATTGAATGAACTCGGACCATTCTGTTACTCTGAAGTGTGGTTCGTGGTAGTATTCTATTCCGGCAAGTGGCAGTGGTATATTCCGGCAATCATTATCAGACATCTAATTCCGTCTGGCCGGTATTTGTGCTTTAAATGGCACTCAGGAGCACCAGGACGGACCATTTGTCAAATCTTTATAAATACAGCAAAAGGAGTCAACATTGTCCGGAATATCGTTGTAGCCCCAAATAACCAGCATGAATCCACTTAAATTGCTAACAACCAAGGCCCTGGTCACTTGGGCGTAGACATCCCCGAAAACATATTATCGGGAAATTATATAACATGAAATACCAGACCAATTCCACTATTTTTTCTCAGAAACTTTCCGAAAAACATAAAACCATGTGCCCAGCACCCTCATTTTCAAGTGTTTTGATGAATTCAGGCAGGACACATGGTCTTATTTAATTCAAGCTTACCATTCCGGTACGAGTTCTATTTTTTCATCCATGTCAGACACCCGTTATCTTATCATCTCCATAATGGCACTTACACTTTGTAGTCCATCTGATTTATTATCAGAAAGATAGTCAATGACAGCCCTGGCCCTTTTATATTCAGCCTCCCAAAAATCTGATTTACTACTGTACCTGATCATCGCTGATTCATGATATTTTAATAACATCCACCTGGCTGCCAGGTATAGAGTATTCGTTTCCTTCTCTGAAAGCCCTAACCAGAATTCCCTCTTACGAAATTCATCAATTAAATCCATGTATTTAATCAAAGCCTCGATAAGAATTTTGGTTTCCGAATACGTGAGATCAATGTCAGGGTATCCTTGATGAAGGGAATCAGCTATCCGTAAGAGCACTTCAACTTTGGCCCTGCTTTCAAGAATGAATGACGCATCAGCGCTATACGCTTCGTTGGTCGAAATTGGTCTTGCACCATCTGTTTCAGAAAATGTCAGAAAATTTGCCAACTCATTATGGGCAGGACTTTTTTTGTTCTTTTTTAATAATTCCTCTTCTCGGATGGTCTTGTCAATTACCATGCAGACTGCCGCCCGAATGATTGGATTCACATGTGAATCTTTAACTGAAATTTTAACTTTGATATCCATTTATGCTAATTTTTAATATTTGTTGTATTTGAGAAAATAATATTCCGGATAACCCCAGCGTGATTCTCATCGACCTGGTAACCCTTAAACGAACCCCAGATGCGTAACCACTGGGTGAAAGTGCGTTGCTTCAGCATGTTTTTAAACTCTGGGTATTCCTTGATAAAATTCAAGTAGAGCTCTCGCTTGTCATACTGAGCATCAGGTACAATAACTTGTTCAGCAAATAACAGAAACTCTTCGCACGTTGAGGAAACCAATTTGGTTAACTTAATATTGATCGGTTCCGGCTCTATTAACCCATCCTTCAGGAAAACCTGCAGGCACCAGATCATAACATTGTAAAATAAATTCCACTCCTCATCGGACCAGTCATCAAAGAAGTTATGACCAAACTTATCACGGGGTGAATAGTTCGCGGAGTAGGTTGTCGATACCTCGAATTCCCACATCCGTCTCTTATAAGAGCTTGAATCTCCGTTAATTGCAAAATTCGTTGTTAAGGCAACCTTTGGGGCCTTTTCATGCGGGATGAAAATATTGTCTTTATATTTCCTCCGCTGATACAAGCCGGTGCTCATCAAAGGGAAGATGGCCTCAAAAGAAAAATCCTTCTTCAGATCATCGAAAAGCACCACGCCGGTGTCCGTTTCAACGCTGCTAAACTCGAACCACTCGCGAGGGTCAAAACGCTTACCGTCTATAATGGCAAGCTTTCTTAATTTACCTATGGCAGAAATAAGTAGAGTCTTTCCGCTGCCACCATTAGGGTTCCCGTTAACATAAATATCCATTAGGATAATGGCTTTTGTTAGCGCCGGATCCTTGAAGCGATGCAGTAAATAGCCGATACCTGATGCCAGACATTTTAACCTGACCTTGGACTTCTGACCATCAGTAACCACCGTAATATCTTTCAGGAACTGCATGAAGTCGCATTTCTGCTCTAGTTCAGCAAAATCAATTTCCTTGAAATCAAGGTTAATGATAGATGATTCCCAAAGGTAACGGTCAAATTCGTCATAAGCTTTCAGAATGACGTTGTCAGCAGTTATCTCGACAATACCATTCTTGAAAAAAAGGTAACCACATTCGCGGGTATCAGATATGAAATCCAGGTTAAGGGTTGGCAGCAGCATAAGATTTTTATCGCTAAACAGATTAGTGCTTTTATGAAGACTGTCCAAAATCGGACCTGCTTCTCCAGATTCTTCAGTACTTTTAAGGATGTGGTTCTTCGCCAATTCCAACAGAAACGTTACATTGACTTCGCAAAGAACGTTACCACGCACCTTTAGGATCATCGGATTACTGTTTTTCCACCGTGCGGTTTCAGGGAAATACTTTCCAATACCTTCACGTCGGAAGAATTCATACAATAGATGAGGGATAATTCTGCCTGAACCGTCCCAAAAAACAAACTGTTCATCCATGACCTAAGATTTAGCATTTATGCAATGGTCATTCATGAATTTCTCAAGATCAGCTCTTTTTACATAAATTTTTGAGCCGATCTGAGAATAGTTTATCATTTTCCTATCTCGGTATGTCTGCCAAGTCTTTCTGGAAATACCAAGGATTTTCGGAACCTTTACTGACTCAATCCACTGGGAATTGATCTCTTGTTCATTTTTAACTCGTAGAGTCTCTTTTAGCTCCTGAAGGTCAGATTCTACCTTTAAAAGGAACTCAGACGGTACCACCGTCACACTTAGGTTACTTCCTGTTTTATTCATATAACTTAAATTTTGAATTTTTACTTCTTTGCAAGCAAAAATAAATAAACTTAAGTAACAGATAATGAAGATATTGAAACTGATTACTGATAAAATTTTATGGTAATTAGTTTCAAATATCGCTTGGAAGTTTCATAAAAAATCATTCTGTCCGATGTACCCACTGGAATTTAAGTACTTGTAGCTTTTCGTTGACATCTTCAATGTCATCTGACTCTCTATAATCCTCAATCATCTTCCGGATTTTGTTCTCCAGGCTTTTCTTGATCTTCGATGCCCTTCTGTAATCCTCAATAAATTCATAATATTTCATTACGTCGTGAATGTATCGAAGGTCCTTGTTTTTGATTTTAATATCCGTGATTTTTGCAACTAGACCATCTTTCAAATAAGTGTCCTGGCGAAGTATAACACTTAAAAGGAAGGCAACCCTTTTTTCCTCAATGGTATACTGCTTCACTCCCTTCTTTGATAGTACCTCGCCAATTTCATTTAGAATCCTATCCAAACATTGAACAGATATGGCTTCTTCATAAGGGTGTTCACTGGCGTATTCAGAAATTAGTGTATCAAATAATTTGTTCTTCAGATCAGGCAAGGTAGCTGACATACCGAGTTTAGTGAAATACTTATCAAAGTCAGTCAGCGTGAAACTTTCATAATCAGGATCAAGGTATCCTATTGATTCCATCCATGTTTTAATCCATAAAACATCCTTTTGGCCATTGATATCTTTGATCACTTCTTCCTCGGACAACGCGACGTAATTCAATCGCAGAGACCTGATTGCTTCCTCCAGGGTAGAGATTACGCCAGACTGCAACAGTCTGACTATTTTTGGATCACGGATTTTATGTGGTTTATCGAGGTTTGTAATGGTGAACTCAAGAATGCCACCAGTAAATAATTTCTTTAAGGATAAAACGAGCTCTTTTCTATAAAGCAAGTCCTTCCGATGAATATGTAATCGTTGTAACCTGTTGTTATCAAAACTTTCATACTTTCGACGAGCTATGAGCAAAAAATAGTATAAGTGTTCGCTGAACTCCTCAAACGGACCACCTTTTATCACTTTGATGAAATCCTCTTTTCTGAACTTAGTTGTATTAACCTCATAACTTTTGGGAGACGTTAACAACTTCAGTTCATCCAGAGAATACCCGGTGACGGCCTGAAATTTTTCATCTGTTAATATGTCCGGTTCCATGAGCTAATTACTGTTTTGATGCTTCTGAATTATCGTCTGATTTACCCTGCTTCATTTCTCTGAGGACTTCTTCCAAATCTGATGGAGCCAACTGTTTCAGCATCTTTTTAATTTTTTCTTTACCATCCTCTGCTTCCTCGAAAATGGAATCCATCACCTTATCTGTTTCCTCCGTTTCAAAACTACCCATGTAAATTTCTGTTATTTTGATGTTTGAGTGCCCAAGGAGGTTTTTAAGGTGGTTGTTGTCCACACGCTTATCTTTAGCGACCTTGGCAAAGCTATGCCTGGATGTGTGGAAAGAAACGTTTTTTGTTATACCGGCCAGCGCAGCAATCTTTTTCAAATATTTATTAATCAAAGCATTCTTGCTACTTACCACATCGGTAAGCTTTTTAACCATTTCTGGAGGCATGGTAGCCCGTTGGTCTTCGGTGACATACTTGGCATACAAAGCTCTATTATCCAACAGTGGGAAAATGTAATCGGTAGGATTGTTTTCTTCCTTATAATATCCTTTAAGAATGGCCAAAACCTTTCTATGCAGTTTGATGCTTCGGTCATTCATTGTTTTACCCATACGGTATTCCAATCTACCGTCAGTAGTGATATTGCTCCAACGCAGTTGTATTAGGTCGCCAGCCCGGATGCCAGCCATATAATAAGAGAATAGGAAATAGTTCCTGCAATGCCAAATCAAGCTTCTCTCTGCAAGATCAAGGTTTTCAATAAGTTTAATCTCACTCTCGTTTAATTTCTCTTTTGTCGCACTTTTAGCATTGACATACTTGAACCCAAGGAAGGGATTCATCTCCGGTTTGATTAGCTTTTCAACCTCAATCGCCCGATTAATGATTGTTTTAAAAACCCTAATAGTCAATGATATCGAACTTGGTCGCAGCTTAGCATCTTTGTTTCTAACATTATGCAAAGTATGCAAGTGGGCTTCAAATTTGGAAAGAAATGCGGATGTTATTTCCGTGAAATAAAGGTCTTTTTTTCCTATTATCTTCAGATAATTTTCGAGTTTATTGCAAAAACCATTGTATTTCTTATAATTACGGTATCCACCTTCCTTGTAAATTTCCTGAGTCCGCTGCTTTGCATAAACCAAAAAAGATGGTGATGTTTCGGCAGAAGAGATTTTCTCTTTGACCAGCTCCTTTGTCGCCATCCCGGAGGTTCTCAAATCCCTGTATGAATCCTTTGCTTGTTCAATCTCCAAAGCCAGAATTTCGTTCCACTTGGCATGGTTTGGTTCAGAGGTCCGTATCCATTTCTCACTTTTGGATCTAGGATTGAAATCGCTCTTGTTTTTAACCTCCACCGTTGTTTTCTTCCTGACATGCTTCTTGTCCTGCGTTATCCGAAGCATTATGGTGTAGGTCTTGTTTTTGGAAGGTCTGTTATTCAGTTCCAGGTTAAAGGAAATTCCCATAAGGCAACACTTTAAAGTTCCCTTAAAGGTACAAATTACTGAAACTATACTGAAACTTTTTCGTTATTTCATTACACTCTCGTACATTTCAGTACTCGAAATATTTTGTATATATTTGTATATCTGTGCTTTAAAATTACCTGAAAAGTAACAAAAAGTAGATTTAGTATTCCCGCCCCGGGCACCGAATAACCTCCGCAATCAATTCTTTGTCAGAAGATTATCGAAATTTTTCATTGCGCTGCTGAAACAATACTGAAACTTTTTGTCTGGTTGTATTACC
>Ga0208197_1003284_pt1 | contig 13113 bp, 12 predicted proteins | sample AD_JPNNA4_MetaG_FD_184444 | JGI IMG/M metagenome (GOLD analysis project Ga0208197, IMG submission 184444) | Active sludge microbial communities of municipal wastewater-treating anaerobic digesters from Japan - AD_JPNNA4_MetaG (SPAdes) (version 2) | ecosystem: Engineered > Bioreactor > Anaerobic...
GTACTTTTCTCCGCCAACATTTTTGCTGAAATCCATCACTTTTTGCTTGTCTATCATATTTATTAGCAGACCATACATCGGCTGTCCGATAAAATGTGTACTTTTGACCATCGTTTTTTATTTTTTTTCGTCAAAACAAATATAAACGAGAAAGGCTGGATTTCGGAAACGAAATCCAGCCCATTTTTTTTCTTTTTCAAAATGTTTACCGGACAGCAATAATATTATTTTCTACTATTCTTGCTTTTTATCCGTAAAATTGTTAATTTGTATATAAGTTTTATTGTTTTATACTTATGGATATTGGAAAAACGATATCAGAGAGAAGACACCAATTGCGTATTACTCAGAATGATTTGGCTGAGATGGCAGAGGTGAGTATTGCTACGGTCAAGGATATTGAACGTGGTAAGGGAAATCCTTCAATCAGTACATTGGGGAAAATATGTACGGTATTGGAATTGGTAATGAAACTTGAATTGAAGAAAGATGAGATATAAAAGTATATCATGACGATATGTTGGCTGGTGTTCTCGAAGAGCGTTTGTCTTACGAGTATATGTTCTGTTATGACGAAGATAATTACACTTACTTTACTAAAAATACATTTGTAATAGAACGTCAGACCATACAGATTATATCTCAAATTTATGGAATTGAATAAAATTTAATCTTATGAAAACACTTACTACTATTAAAATAGACAAAACAAATGCTGATAATGCCGACGTAAAGCATTTGTATGAGACTGCTTTTCCAAAGGAAGAGAAGATTCCTTATGCCATTATTATTAAGTTGTTGGATAGAATGCCGTTAGATTTCACGGCTTATTATGATGGCGATACGTTCGTCGGATTGACGATGATTCTCAATCGATATGATTTTAACTGGTTGTGGTATTTTGCCGTCAGTAAAGAGTTGAGAAGCAAGGGCTATGGCCATCAGATATTAACCATGCTAAAGTCGAATTATTCAAATCGGCCTATTATCCTCGATATGGAATCGCCCGACCAGATAGCAGATAATATGGAACAGCGTCACCGTAGACATGCTTTCTATCTTCGTAACGGTTTTCGCGACACGTACGTGGGCAAAACCTTTCGACGCGTTGATTACACGATTCTGATCTACGGCGAAGGTACCTTTACCATGAATGATTACGATACCATATTAAAGGATTTGTCTCGTTATTGGAAAGAGGGTAGATAAGGAAAGGCCGTTGCGTCAGCTCTTTTTTATTCATGAATTCTAAAAAATATTAATTGAGAATCAGAATGATTTGTTTATAAAAATTACAATAAATCTCTGGAATAACCTCGAAAAACGGGAGAAATGACGCTAAACGACTTAATATCAGAGTCGTTACGATGTCAAATGATGACAAGCCGAAAAATCGGAAAACGCAAAGAAAAGCGGATTTAAGAAGAAGAATGGTTTGCAAATCATTACCCGTAAAAGAGTAAGATTTAACATATGAGAGATGCTATTGCACCGTTTGTCACCGATTTGCGTATCAAGGTCTAACTCGTTGATATTTAACTTTGCAAACAAAAAAACGAGTATGGCAAGAAGTACATTCAAAGTGCTGTTCTACGTGAACGGCAGCAAGGAGAAAGACGGTATTGTCCCCATCATGGGACGAGTGACAATCAACGGTACTGTGGCGCAGTTCAGTTGCAAGCAGACCATCCCGAAAACCCTTTGGGATGCGAAAGGCAACCGAGCCAAAGGCAAGAGTGCCGAAGCACGGAACGTCAATCTGGCATTGGACAACATCAAGGCGCAAATCATCAAGCACTATCAGCGCATATCCGACCGAGAGGCATACGTAACGGCTGAAATGGTGCGCAATGCCTACCAAGGGGTAGGAAGCGAGTATGAGACACTGATAAAGGCTTTTGACAAGGATTGCGCCAACTTCCTGAAACGTGTCGGCAAAGACCGCAGCATCGGCACGTATAAGGTCATGGTAAGGGCAAGGAACTATGTCGCAGCCTTTATCAAGTCATTCTACAGACGGACGGACATGTCCATGCTGGAACTTACGCCCGACTTCATCAGGGAGTTTGCGGCTTATCTTACGGCTGAACGGGGACTGAAAAACGCCACCATCTGGCTGAACTGCATGTGGCTGAAAGGCGTGGTCATGCGTGCGCACTATAACGGACTGATACCGAGAAATCCGTTTGCGCAGTTCCATATCAGCCCGAATGTTAAGGAACGGGAATATCTGACAGAGGACGAAATCAAAAGAATCATGGCGCACGAGTTTGACAACCCCACCCTCGCATTGGTGCGGGATCTGTTCATTTTCGCCTGCTTCACCGCCTTGTCTTTCGTGGATATGAAAGAACTCACAACGGACGAAATAGTGGAGGTGAACGGTGAGAAATGGATATTGTCGAAACGGCACAAGACAAATGTCCCGTTCCAAGTGAAGCTGCTGGATATTCCCTTGCAGATAATCGAACGGTACAAGTATCTGTCGGAAGACAGGCTGGTTTTCGGGAAAATCAACTATTGGACGATGTGCAAACAACTGAAAAAGGTAATGGCGGAATGCGGAATAGAGAAGCAAATCTCCTACCATTGCGCACGTCATACGTTTGGAACACTGGCTCTTAGCAAGGGGATGCCCATTGAAAGCGTGAGCCGTGTTTTGGGACACACGAACATTGTCACGACTCAAATCTATGCGAAGATAACCACACAGAAACTTGACAATGACCTGACGATGTTCGGCAACAAGCTGAACGCATCGTTCGGAAGTGTAACCCCATAACCAAGCATAGCCATGAAACGAAGCATCATCACAACGGACGGCAACGGCAACATCACCTTGCCGACCGATATAGGCGCAACCGCCATGAACGAATGGGAACTTTGCGACCTGTTTGGAGTAACCGCCCCGACATTCCGTGCTGGGGTAAAGGCTCTTTGCAAGAACGGAGTTTTAAGGGAATACGGAACAAGGCGAAACATACGGGTATCCGATAATTGCTGTATGGAGGTTTACAACCTTGAAGCGATAGTTGCCCTCGCTTTCCATATCGGCACATTCGGAGCGGAAAGGGTACGCAATGCCGTTCTTGAAAGACTGTACCTGCGAAAAGAGAAAACAAGCATCTTCTTCTCGCTGAATACCAACAGTATATCCAAATCCGAATACTTCTCGTAGCTGAATGCCTGACATTATTCACTCGGTAAGTCAGTAATTCATTAAGTCAGTACGACAGCACGACAGACGCTCTGGTTTTTTCTCCCGAAAAGCGTAATCCGACATTCGCTTTTCAGGAGTTTTTCCGTTTGCACAACCCGTTTCCTGCCCCAAACCATTGAAAGTTTTTGTTTCGGGGGCTATTTGTCATCATTCTGCTGTGTTTTGCATAACAACCTATCCGATAATTGATTATATTTTTGCAGCTGGTAATTTTCAAACTTAAAACCATTTGATTATGTCAGCTATCGAACAACAAGACAGCCACAGACCGCCATCGGATGGCGGCATAGCAAAGGAAGAATTTATCCGTGTCGGAACAACGCTCTACAAGATTGTGAAGCAACCGAGACTGAACGGAGGGTATGTGAAGAAACGCATCGCATGGAACAACGAGACCCTGCGACAGGATTACGGCAAGGATTACATCGGCAGCGTTCCCAAGTATGACGGCTTCTGCACCGTACCCGAACACATCGGCTACCGTTCCGTGGTCGGCAAATTCCTTAACCTCTACGAACCGATAGACCATGTACCCCGACAAGGGGATTTCCCCTCTATCCGTTCATTGCTGCATCACATCTTCGGGGAACAATACGAGTTGGGGATGGACTATCTGCAACTGCTCTACCTGCAACCGATTCAGAAGTTGCCTATCCTGCTGTTGGTGTCGGAAGAACGCAACACGGGCAAAAGCACCTTCCTGAACTTTCTGAAAGCCCTTTTTCAGAACAATGTGACTTTCAACACCAACGAGGATTTCCGCAGCCAGTTCAATTCCGACTGGGCTGGCAAGTTGCTTATCGTGGTAGATGAGGTGTTGCTCAACCGCAGGGAGGACAGCGAACGGTTGAAAAACCTCAGCACTACCTTATCCTACAAGGTGGAAGCCAAAGGCAAAGACCGTGACGAGATTGCATTCTTCGCCAAATTCGTGCTGTGCTCCAACAACGAGTATCTGCCCGTAATCATAGATGCAGGGGAAACACGCTATTGGGTGCGCAAGATAGACCGCTTGCAGTCCGATGACACCGACTTCCTGCAAAAGCTGAAAGCGGAGATACCCGCCTTTCTCCATTTCCTGCAATACAGACAGCTATCCACCGATAAGGAAAGCCGGATGTGGTTCAACCCCACATTGCTGCATACAGAAGCCTTGCAGAAGATTATCCGCAGCAACCGCAACCGATTAGAGATAGAGATGCACGAACTTGTCCTTGACATCATGGACAGTGTCGGCACGGATACATTCTCTTTCTGTTACAGCGACATTCTTCTTTTGCTGGTACACTCACAGGTAAAGGTGGAGAAACACCAAGTCCGAAAAGTGTTGCAGGAATGTTGGAAACTGACCCCTGCGCCAAACGGACTGACTTATACCACCTACCAGTTCAACTGCAATCGGGAATGTCGGTATGAGCCGATAAGGAGAGTGGGACGCTTCTACACCGTCACAAGGGAGCAACTTGAATCCCTGTAATATTATCATTTTTCTGTTGAATTGTTGAATATGGGTATAAATACACTGACAATAAACGATATACATTCTCAACAAAATCTCAACAAGCCAAAAGAGAAGTTGAGAGACCACCGACACCCGTTTGTTGATTTCTCTTTTGGCGAGTGGTTTGTTGAGAAGATGTTGAGAGGTTACGAGGCTGTATATAAATATATTACATTGACAATTCATCAAATCAACAAATTTTCATCAACTTCAAAACCGTATGTAATATGACAATCCAAGATGTAAAGCAAATCAAACTGGCAGACTATCTGCAAAGTCTGGGCTATACGCCTGTAAAGCAACAAGGCAAGAACCTGTGGTATAAATCACCGCTACGGGAAGAAACGGACGCATCGTTCAAGGTAAACACTGAGCTTGAAAAATGGTATGACTTCGGCATCGGCAAAGGCGGAAACATCCTCGCATTGGCAGCGGAACTTTACTATTCGGAAGATGTAGCCTATCTGCTGAAACGCATAGAGGAGCGGACAGCATACATCCGCCCTGCATCGTTCTCTTTTGGCAGACAGCATTCCGACAATCAGCCTTATCAGGGATTAAGGGTTGGTGAGTTGTCCTCTCCTGCTCTTATAGCCTATCTGCAAGAAAGGGAAATAAACATCGGACTTGCCAAAAGAGAATGCAGGGAGCTTCGGTTTATGAATGCCGACAAACCCTATTTTGCCATCGGCTTTCCGAACATGGCAGGAGGATATGAAGTGCGCAACAGATACTTCAAGGGATGTGTCGCCCCGAAAGACATCACCCATATCCGACAGCAGGACGGACAACGATGTATGTGTTACCTGTTCGAGGGGTTCATGGATTACCTCTCATTCCTTACCATCCGAGTAAGAAACAATCCGCAACACCCGCGATTGGACACACAGGACTATGTCATACTGAACTCCGTTTCCAATCTTGCGAAAGCGGAAAGCTTATTGGAAACCTACACCCAAATCGGCTGTTTCCTTGACAACGACACGGCTGGACGGAGCACCTGCAAGAAGCTGAAAGAGAAGTTCGGGGAACGGATGCTTGACAAGTCAATGTACTATCGTGATTATAAGGACTTGAACGACTACCTGTGCGGTAAGCCCTTGTCCCAATCGGCAGAGCCGATAAAGGAGAAGAAGCAAGTCCAATCCGCAAGGCGGATGATGCAGCCACCGAAAAAGAAAGGGGGATTTCATCTGTAATATGCACGTCCGCTCTCCCAAGGTATTTAGACAGAAATACCATAGCTCAATAGGGCGTTTTCTTCACGCATTACTTCGTAACGCTAAAAACACCCTATCGAGCCAAAGGGAAATCCCTTTGGAAACCCTGTGCAAACGAGAGCAGAAGCCAAACTCGTTTGGATTATGCCGAGTGCTGCAATGGTTCATTTGCATAATAAACCCTGTGAGCCGATGCCACAGGCAGAGAGAAGAAACATAACGATAACCGCAAAAACAGTAATGATATGGGATATTTTTCATTGGACATTAAGAAGGCAAAGGGTACATCGGACACCACGCAGTCCGACCATATAGAGAGAAAGATAATACCTAAAAACGCCGACCCGACAAGAACACATCTGAACAGGGTGCTTGTCGAATACCCTGATGGCGTTCATGGCAGGGATGAAGCGATTGCCCACAGGCTGAACACGGCAGGCATCAGACGGAAAATCACGCACGACCAAGTCCGCGTTGTCCGGGTGGTTTTGTCGGGTACGCACGAGGACATGATGAACATACAGGAAAAAGGAAAGCTCGACGAATGGTGCAATGACAGCATCCAATGGCTGCAAGCCACATTCGGCAAAGACAATGTGGTTGCCGCCCATCTGCACATGGACGAGAAGACTCCGCACATCCACGCAGCCGTTGTTCCTATCGTGACGGGTGAAAGGCGCAAAGCCAAGAAAGAACAGACGGACGGTAAGCGCAAGTACCGCAAGAAAACAAATTCCGTCCGTTTGTGTGCCGATGACCTGTTCAACCGCCAGACCCAGATTGCCTACCACGACAATTACGCAAGGGTGATGACGAAATACGGATTGCAACGTGGGGTACGGGGCTCGGAAGCACGGCACACTACCACCATGCAGTATTATCGGGACTTGAAAAAGAAAAATGAAACCCTTGAAACCGAAACCAGACTGTTACAGGAGAAGAAAGCCGAGGCGCAGGAGGAACTGAAACAGGTAAAAGCGGAAATCCGCACCGACAAGCTCAAAAGCGCAGCCACCGATACGGCAACCGCCCTTGCAAGCAGTGTGGGTTCTCTTTTCGGAAGTGGAAGAATGAAATCGTTGGAACGCAGGAACGAGGACTTGCAAGACCGCATCCTTGAACTTGAAGACGAAGCCCGACAACGGGAACGACAACAAGCCGAACAGATACAGGAGATAAGAAACGCTTACGAGCAACAGCACCGCAAGCTGTCGGAGTTTACGGATTTTGTCAGACGCTATTTCCCGTATGTGGAGAAGCTGATGCCTGTAATAAACTTCCTGCGTGACCGATTGGGGTTCAATGACGGAATAATCAGAAGACTGTGCGAGTTCAAGGAGGTCGGGATAAAAGGCGAACTCTATTCTTCCGAATTTAACCGAAGTTTTGATACCCGACACTCCGTCTGTTCCATCAGACAGGACGAAAACGGTAGATTCGATTTCAAGATAGACGGGGTTTCACACGTGAACTGGTTCAGAAAGAAAATGAATGAGTTTAGAGAAGCTATCGGAATACCGAAACCAAGACAGAATAGGAGTATGAAACTGTAAATCAAAAAAATCCGTGATGTTTGAATGGCAGATCACGGATTTTTCTTACCTTTGTATCGGATTGAGGTAACTCTTTCCAAAACATATTAGATAAGAAAGAAGCGTTATGCGCATCAAGTATTTGGAAACGTAGGAAATTTTCAAATTGCATACTCAGATGGCATAGTGGTTCTCACGCTATAGCGTGGGCTGCTATTACTACATCTGTATGCAAGGTTTCCTACGACCTCCAAATAAAGACGTGGCTGTGCAGTTCACGCTTTATATATTTATAAGTAAGAATTATGGATTCAGAAAAAAAATGGGGTTGTATTGGATATGCCCTACTAGCACTTATAATTTGGGGACTTACTCAAGGTTTTAAAGTCGTATGCATAATTATAGGAATTTTAATAGCCATTCTTATAGCTTTTATATTTATATCAAATTTATCAACCAAGCGTTTAATAAAGAAATTTAAGCATCAAAAAGATATATATCCTAATGCATACTCTTTCTTTCGAAAAGAATTACGAATATTCCAGTCTGAAAACAATCTTACAAAACAAGATATAAACAAATTCCTCTCATTTCCTAAAGTTGAATGGGAAAAGAGAGAAAAGCTCGAATTGAAAAGAATACAACGAGAAAAGCAGGTATCAACTGAATATAATATGATTAAAGCCAACTATTCAGATGGACTTACTTGTTGGCAAAAAGAACATCCTTCTGCAAACAAATCAATAATAATAAGTAATATTACGGAAATAATAGATTTCGATAGGCGGCAAAAAGAGTTTTTAAGTACCGAAGAATGGGAAAAGGCACAAATAGCTTTTAGTAAGTTATGTCGTAGCAAAAAATCTACAACGCCACATTCTGGTTGCTATTTTTATAACATGAATTTTCAAAAAACCGACTATAAAGGAAATATCATACAAGGAGAATATCGCATATGGCAATTCTTTTTTTCAAGTTTTTGCACTGCAACCGATTTAGATTACACTCATTTTAAACAGACGCAAGAGAATAACATTAATATAGATAAATATAAGGAGGGAAAAATAAATACCCCTTCTTATATCAACATAGAGATTAGTAACTTTATAAAATCATTGGGTGTCCCTGTGCAAGTAATCGCATATGGGGCTGAATTCGATGAAAATCTTCAAGTTCAGTTTTTAACTCTTGATTTGGCTGTACTTGGATTTCAATCATGTGCTCTCCATCATATAGATGAATTATCTTCAAACTATGTTGTTATTATTGATGGAGTAACAACACAAGACTTGTTTGTAAAAAGATGCGAATCTGTAATACAGAAATTTAAGCATCAAAAGCCCTGTATTGTTTATATTTCTTTAATGAAAGAGTTTTCTCGGGAAGAGATGCAAAAACTCATTGATAAAAAGAACATAGAAGTGCAGCAACAAAAACAAATAAAAGATGAAATCAATTCTATTTCTAATGCATTAAAGTCTGCTGATATTGAGACGGCAAAAGAAAAAGTCAAGAAGGTTAAAGATTTTGCTTTGTCTAAAAGTGTAGATAAAGAATTGATAGATGTCATTTGCAAAACAGAGAAAAAAATAGAAAGTGATTATGCTGTTGGAGTGGTTGATGATTTTGATATTCAATATGTTGATTATTTGATGCCATCAGTTGTCCAAGATAAGAGTAACTGGAAATATCCAGTAATTAAATATCCTGAAGATGGCTGTATTGTTTTTCCATACAGAAGAAAAGCTATAGCAAGAAGAGGGTTCAGTGAAGCTAAATTCCAAAATTATCTACAAGATACTTTCAGGGGATGTGATTTACTTATACTCGGTGATTGCAATATACTTCCTGTAGAAGATAACAGGCCTTTTGAACCAGATATAGCGATTATATGCAAAAAGCACCCATCTATAAGAATAGACATTGAAATAGACGAACCATATGCTGCATTTACACGAAAACCTATACATTATATAGGATGTGGAGATGATTTTCGTGATGCACTTCTGAATAATATCGGATGGATTGTTATTCGTTTTACTGAATATCAAGTTTTTTCCAATCCTAAGGGATGTGCGGCTTTTATAGCACAAGTTCTTCATTATATACAACCCTCTATGGTTTTACCAATCGATTTTCTCTCATGTTCTACTCCAAAGGAAATTGAACGATGGACAGAAATCGAAGCCAAAGTTATGGCAAGTGAAAATACTCGCGAGAAATACTTGAACCATGAATTTGGTATTGTTGACAATGAGAAACTTGAAATTGCAGACATAACACAAACGGAAAAAGAAAGGGTTTGTGCCAAGAGAATGAAACCATTGGTGTTTTCTTCAAATAGAAAAGTAAACTATAAAATAGGAGAACCTGTTTTTTGCGAAAAAGACGTTCATATTCAATTCTATCCACAAGAACATATTTATCTATATGATGGACAGGAACAATTTATTCCTGTCAGCAGTGTGATATCTTGTTTCTTTAAGCCATTTGATTCATACTATTGGTCAGAATATAAAGCTAATCAACGAAATATATCACAAGGACAGATTCTTGAAGAATGGGATTCAAAAGGTGCGTGTTCACGTGATGTCGGAACTTTTATGCACCAACAAATAGAAAACTATTATAAGGGACTTCCATATCAACAAGAATTCTCTTTCAAATATGACGGAAAATATGTTCACATAGAAGAACAAATTTCTCTTGAACTTGAATATATGCAATTCATAGAGTTTCTCGAAAACCACAAATTTAAACCGTTTAGAACAGAATGGGCTATATATGATGACGAACTAAAAATTGCTGGTACAATAGATATGATACATAAACGTGGAGATGTTTTTGACATATATGATTGGAAACGTAGTCATCGCATTGTCGATTTTTGGGGTAAACCGATTGCTGTAAACAACTATGGCGAGAAAGGGTTAGGTGAACTCAATCAAATTGAGGATACGCCATATTGGCATTATTGTATTCAACAGAACCTATATCGCTATATTCTCGAAAGAAATTATGACATAATTATCGAAAAGATGTATCTTGTGGTTTTCTGTGATGATACAAATGAATACAGAAAATTGGAAGTGCCACGTATGGATGAAGTCATAATTTCTATAGTAAAATCCTGTAAGAGCGGGACTGTTAAGAAGCGGTTGATAACATTACAGGGAGAAAATCTATCATAACATTGATAATTAAGTTTTTTGTATGGAAGATAATTATTACATCAAAACTCTCCTTGAGAAAATTGAGTCTGCTGACCCAAAATCGTTCAGTCAATTTGCACATGAACATCCCATTTGTTTTCAAGAGAAAAAGGGCAATTGGCTCTTTCCTATGATGTTTGATTTTTATGTGAATAAAATACACAATGAGTATATCATATCTTTACTTAAAGAGTTGGGACTGTATCTACACAATAAATGTAAGAATTATGAAATGTCTGAAATTACTATGATTGATAGAAGTTTGTGCATAGATGATTCGTTTGTGGATAATTATGTCCTCAAAGTTCAAAATGCACAAAATGACAAGCCTAAATTCAAAGATTTAAATTCTCCTTGGCGTACAAGGGGAATTTCATTAGCATTATATGAAATTCCTACTTTTGTATTAAATTCTATCATATTTGAATTTAAAGATACAGAGCATCCATATATACTTGCTGATATAGCAGGTATGTATATGTATGGGCAAAAGTTCGAAGAAGGGCTAAATTATCTTTATCGAAGTATAAATCAACTTGCAATGTTCCCGAATCGATATTGGAATAGTGATTATGGATTAGCTGGGGCAGCAAATACTTTTAGATTATTACTATTGATGTGTCCTAAAAACCATATGGAACTATATAGAAAGATTTATTCATATGATTATCTATATTTGACGAAATTAGCCTGTACAACAAATGATGAAATCTTTCAACAGGAAGCTTATGTAAATAGGGCATCTATTGCTATGGATTCTATGGCAAGGTATATAATTCCAATAAATATCAATCCTGACTTGTTGTACATTTCTGATATGTACTATGCGCATTATTGTAATGAATTAGCAACCCAAATATCAATATCTTCGGGATGGAAGTATAATATGAAATCACTTACCTATTATCAACACGCATCTATTAGACCTAATGATACGGGAGGATATGTTGATATTGAAGAAAAAACATATAATGAAATTGTATCAGCAAAACACGAGCAGGCAAAATCAATAGCTTTGTTGTTTTATACAGGAATCTGTGCGGAGGATGGCAAATTAACAAGTCGTAATATTGAATCTTTATTTAAGATATTGCAATATGAATGTAGGTACAATTACAAAGAAACAAGAAAAAGAGTGTTAAACTTTAAATCATACAAATAACATGGATTTTTTTGAATTTTTATTCGGTAAAAAGGAAGATAAAAATGTGAGTTCACAATCATCTTCAAGTGTAAACAATTGTAAGTCTGAATCTACGATAAAGTCAGTTCTGCAATCAGAAGCTCCATCTATGGACCCTATAGAACAATATGTAAAGGAAAGTGTAACAGACCTGAAAAAACACATGCCTCTTAATACAAAAGACCTTGAAGCAGAAGCTATTTATCTTGCAGCATATCTTTATCTGAAAGGTTCTTATCAGATTGACTTTGAATTAGATTACTTCTCGGAAGGTCTTATTGATAAGATCCCATCAAGAAACTTCAATGTTGCTGATAAGGTGTTTTCATACATGGTAAAATATGGAGAAGGACACTATGGAGTAGAAGAACGGGATTATGGTATTAATGGTTATAAAATGAATATTCAAATGTGTTCTGATTATGGTAGTTATGTGAAGAGCTATTTTATAAGAGCACATAAAATCGGTTCAGGGCAAGATTATAATCACTTTAGTTCACCAAGAAACTGTTTATGGAGAAATGGAGAAAAAACTATAGATAGTCCAACCCAACGAGACATCTACTACAAATTTAGCAAGGGCACGTTTGAATTTATGATACCACCATACAATCCTCTTGTTGTAGGACGTGTAACAAAACAAGATGAATCAACTCTACGTTGTGAATCAAATGATGGAAGAAGAACATTTGTTTTCCACTTTAATGGCGCATTAAAGCCAAGTTGTTTGGATTATATAGAGATGTATCGAAATGATAAGGGAGATATGGTTTCTTATCACAAAGAATAGCCTTTAAAACATTTTTTCTATATCAAAAGAAATTAGACAAATATTCAAGTGCTGTACTATCTAAGGGACATAATAAATAGTACAGTGCTTTTTATATATAAGTAAAATTCGTATCTTTGCAACAAAATAAGAGTTCCTTGTAAGCAATTCAAGGTAGAACGCAGCAGATTGCACAGTTGCCAAGTCATTACCTCAAAATCGGGTAATTCTCCCAAAGTCTTTTGTATAAGGCAATAACAGAAGTTTTCCAGAATTACGAAAAAAATTTGGCGTATAGGTCAAAATGCAGGCTGCAATATGTCTCAAAGCCCTATGGATACTGGGATTAAAACCAATTCAAAACTTTGAGGAGCTATTTTAACAAATCGCACATGTTCTATAGGTCAAAATGCAGGCTGTATTTTCAGTTTTCTGTTTAACATACTCATCAGTTATCCTATCTTTGTAAAACACTC
>Ga0208197_1003294_pt1 | contig 13081 bp, 11 predicted proteins | sample AD_JPNNA4_MetaG_FD_184444 | JGI IMG/M metagenome (GOLD analysis project Ga0208197, IMG submission 184444) | Active sludge microbial communities of municipal wastewater-treating anaerobic digesters from Japan - AD_JPNNA4_MetaG (SPAdes) (version 2) | ecosystem: Engineered > Bioreactor > Anaerobic...
GTTGGTGGATCCCGCCGTCATTGCCGAAGACCATGTCCTGCGTGAGCGAGACTCGCGAGAGGTTGTTCGCACTCGCTGGGTAGGCCGTGGTGTCGGTGTAGACCTGCTCGCACGTGGCCTGCGGGAGGGCGATCTGACTGGTCTTGACGATCTGGCCACTCTTCGTGGCTTCGGCCTCGGACTTGTACACCTCGAAGTGGATGTGCGGCCAGCGCCCGTCATAGCAGCCGGGGAAGACGGAGGTGAAGGTCGCCGTGCCCTGGGCGTTGGTGGACTGGACCCCGCGCAGGAAGGTCTCGTCGGCGACCCCATTGGAATACATGGAGTAGCGGCCTTGGCCATCGGCGTGCCAGACGTAGACGGCGGCACCGGTCATCGCGGCATACCCCTGGGTCGAGTCGGTCACCGTGAGGTTGAGCGTCATGGGTGCCCCTGCGACCTTGGTGCTCGAGCCGATGCTCGTCGAGATGTCCTGGCGCACGACGCCGCTCTGCACGAGCACGTCCTTGCCGTTGCTGCCGTCGCCCGGGTAGGGGCCGGCGGTCTCGTCGTCGACGACGGTGCTCGCGGCGCTCGGCGTCGCGCTCGCGCTGGCCGCAGCGGTCGCGCTCGCCGAGGCGGAAGCAGTGGCTGCAGACGTTGCCGCGGCGGACGTCGACGAACTCGCCGCCGAGCCCGATGTCGCAGCACTGGCGCAACCCGCGAGGGCAGCCAGACCGACTCCGCCGAGGAACCCCAGGGCGCCGCGACGTCGCAGCAGCGTGTTCATGTCGTAATCGAGGCCGCGATCCAACTCACTCGTCGGATCGTGGTCGTGATCGTCGTGGGCGAGCAGGGCGGCGGGGACGATGCGTCGGCTGTTCATGAGGACAACCATGCCCCGGGATCCAGTGAGGCCACTGTCCACTTCCTGTGGCCTTCCTGTGCGACTTCTCAAGCGGTCCGGAGAGCGCGGCCCGTCAGGCCTGAACCGCGTCGAAGGCTGCTCGCACACACTCCTCGCTGGGCCCTTCGAGACGCACCGGATGGCCGATGGAATCGAGGATGACGAACCGCAGCTGAGCGCCTCGGGACTTCTTGTCCCGCCGCATCGCGGTCAAGAGGGCCTCCCACGCAGAGTCGATCGACTCGCCTTCAACCGCAGCGTATGCCGTGGGCAGGCCGACGCTGCTCAGCACCGCACGGTGCCGGGAGACGTCCTCCTCGGACAGGTGACCTGCGCACTTGGCCAGCTCCGCGGCATACACCATCCCAATGGCCACCGCCTCGCCATGGCGACGGCGATAGTGCTCGACCTGCTCGATGGCGTGCCCAAGGGTGTGGCCGTAGTTGAGGATCTCGCGCAGGAAGGACTCCTTGAGGTCGGCGGCGACGACCTCGGCCTTGACGATGATGGCGCGCTCGATGAGTTCCTCGGTGTGCGGGCCGTCCCAGTGGGTGGCGCCCTCCGGATCGGACTCGACGAGGTCGAGGATGCGTGTGTCGACGATGAAGCCGGCCTTGATCACCTCGGCGAGCCCGGCGACGAAGTCGACTCTTGGGAGGGTGGCGAGCAGGTCGAGATCGACGATGACGGCGGCGGGTTCGTGGAAGGCGCCGACGAGGTTCTTGCCTTCGGGGGTGTTGATGCCGGTCTTGCCACCAACCGCCGCGTCGACCATCGCGAGCAGGGTGGTCGGGACCTGGACGACCGGCACTCCACGGAGCCAACTGGCGGCGAGGAAGCCGCCGAGGTCGGTGACGGTGCCGCCGCCGACGGCGACGATCACGTCGCTGCGGGTGAAGGCGTGCCTGCCCAGTTGACCCCAGAGGTCGGCGAGGACCGAGGCGGTCTTGGCACTCTCGGCATCGGGGACCGGTGCGAGATGGGCCGTCCGACCGCTCGCCGTGATGGCCGCCGCGACACGCTGGGCCGGCGCCGGCAGGGCTTCGCTGTGGACGACGAGGACCTGCTCGGCCTGCTCGGGGATCGTTGCTGCGACACGGTCGAGCAGGCCCCGCCCGATGGTGACGTCATAACGATCGCCGACGCTGACGACGCTCATCGGTCGCCCTCGAGCAAGGCGACGATCTCGGCCGCGATGTCCTGGGGCGTGCGCCCCGCGGTGTCGACGACGTGGGTGGCCAGACGCGTGTAGGTGGGGCGACGGTCGTTCATCAGCTTGGTCCATGAGGCGCGCGGGTTGACCGAGAGCAGCGGTCGGGACTGGTCGAAGCCGATCCGCTTGGAGGCATCGGCGATCGCGACATCGAGGAAGACGACGGTGTGACCAGCCAAGACGGCCTGTGTCTGGGGATCCATGGGGGCGCCACCACCGAGAGCGAGCACTCCGGTCTCCTCGGTGAGCGCACGAGCCACCTCTTCTCGCTCCAGCGATCGGAAGACGGGTTCCCCGTCCTCGACGAAGATGTCCGAGATCGTGCGCTGTTGTGCGTGCTCGACCGCTGCGTCGGTGTCATGGCAGTCGACACCGAGCAGATCGGCGACGGCCGCGCCCACCGTGGTCTTGCCGCTGCCGGGTGGGCCGATGAGGACCACGACCGGTGACGTCCGGGACATGCGCTCCCTCACCAGGTCCGCATCGAGGCAGGGATGGCGGCGAGGTATGCCGTGTGGTTGCGTGCCGTCTCGGCCACCGAATCGCCGCCGAACTTCTCGAGGCAGGCCTCGGCGAGGACGAGCGCGACCATGGCCTCGGCGACGACGCCCGCCGCTGGAACGGCGCACACGTCGGAGCGCTGGTGGATCGCTTTGGCTGCCTCGTCCGACGCGATGTCCACGGTGTCGAGGCTGCGGGGGACGGTCGAGATCGGCTTCATGGCCGCCCGGACCCGAAGCACTCCCCCGACGCTCATGCCACCCTCGGTTCCGCCGGCCCGGCCTGTGCGGCGACGGATGGTGCCGTCTGCGTCGCGCTCCATCTCGTCGTGGGCCTCGCTCCCGCGACGGGCCGCGGTGCGGAAGCCGTCACCGACTTCAACGCCCTTGATCGCCTGGATACCCATGAGTGCGGCAGCCAGACGCGCGTCGAGGCGACGGTCCCAGTGGACGTGCGAGCCCAGGCCCGGAGGCAGGTCGTAGGCGACGACTTCGACGACCCCACCGAGGGTGTCACCGTCCTTCTTGGCGGCCTCGACCTCGGCCACCATGGCGGCGCTGCCCGCCGCATCGAGGGTGCGGACCGGATCGGCGTCGATCTCGTTGACCTGGTCGGGGTGCGGCAGGGGGGCATCGTCGGCGACCGTGGCGCTGCCGATCGAGACGGTGTGCGACACGAGCCGGATGCCGTAAGCCTGCTCGAGGAAGCGCGCGGCCACCTCACCGAGGGCGACGCGTGCCGCCGTCTCACGGGCTGACGCCCGTTCGAGGATGGGGCGGGCGTCGTCGAAGGCGTACTTCTGCATGCCCACGAGGTCCGCATGCCCAGGACGCGGACGAGTGAGTGCGCGGTTGCGGGCGATCTCCTTCTCGGCGTTGACGTCATCGGCGGCGGCATAGGCCTCATCGGAGACGGGGTCGGCGCTCATCACGGTCTGCCACTTGGGCCACTCGCTGTTGCCGACGCGGATCGCGACCGGCGAGCCGATGGTCCGGCCGTGGCGGACGCCCCCGAGGAACTCGACCTCGTCCTGCTCGAACTTCATGCGGGCACCACGACCGAAGCCGAGCCGCCGCCGGGCGAGTGCCGCTGCGACGTCAGCGGTGGTGACCTCGATCCCGGCAGGCAGGCCCTCGATGGTCGCGAGCAGGGCAGGGCCGTGCGATTCGCCCGCGGTCAACCAACGCAACATGGCCCCGATCCTTCCACGCGCGTCTCAGAGCGTGGTCACGCGGCTCAGGATCTGGTCTCGCTCGCGAGGGCGGCGCGGCCGGCCGCGAACATCGCGTCAACTGGCGCCCCCATCCCGGTGAAGAGCTCGAACTGCGCAGCCGCCTGATGGACGAGCATGTCCAGGCCGCTGACGACCGTCCACCCCAGTCGCGTCGCCTCACGGGCCGGAGGTGTCGGCCAATTCGCGTAGACGACATCCAGCAGGATCGGTTTCGGCCCGGGTCCCCGGATCGCGGGGATCGCGTCGGCCATGGATTGGGCCGCGGCGGGAGGGACCGTGCTGACCACGACCCGTTCGTTGCTCCCCAAGGTGGTGATCGGGCCCGCACTGGCCGTCGCGAAGCCTGACTCACGGGCCCAGGCCCAGAGGTCGTCCGCTGCCTCGCGTCGGCGAGCCCGGATGCCGACCGCAGTGAAGCCCAGTTCACGAGCGGCGAGGATCGCGGAGCGGGCGGTGGCCCCGGCACCGATGACCTCGAAGGAGCCCTCGAGGTGCTCAGTCGTGAGGTGCGGCCGTAAGGCCTCGACGATGCCCTGAACGTCGGTGTTCGTGGCGTCCCAGCCACCGTCCCCCCGCCGCACGAGGGTGTTGATCGCCCCGGCCTGTCGGGCGATGTCGGTCACCGTCTCGGCGACGTCGAAGGCGACCTCCTTGAGTGGCATCGTGAGGCTCAGCCCACGCCACGAGTCGTCGAGCGAGGTCACGACGTCGGCCAACTCGGCCATGGTGACCTCACGCCGACCGTAACTCCAGTCGGAAAGCCCGCAGACGGCATACGCCACTTGGTGAAGGACCGGCGAGAGCGAGTGCCCGACCGGCGAACCCAGGACAGCCGCCCGAGGCATCAGGCCTGCGTCACTTCGCGCTGCACTTGCCCGCGTTGGCCTTGCACCACGCGTTGAGCTTCGCGACGTTGGCCTCCTGCTCGGCGAGAGTCTCCGCAAAGAGGGTCTCCCCCGTGTCGAAGTTCACCGTCACGAAGTAGTACCAGTTGCCCTCGGCGGGCTTGGCGGCAGCCTCGATGCTCGCGAAACTCGGGTTGTTGATCGGCCCCGGCGGCAGGCCCTTGTGTGCGTACGTGTCATACGGGCTGGCCTTGGACTTCTGCACATCCGCGGCAGAGAGGTTGCCGCGCTTCTGGATCGCGAAGTTGCGTGTCGAGTCCATCTGCAGGAAACCCACGGTCGGACCCGTCGGGTTGTCGAGGCGGTTCTCGATGACGCGAGCAACCTTCCCCCGGTCGGTGCCGGCATTGACCTCACCCTCGACGATCGACGCCAAGGTCAGGATCCGATGGTGCTGGTCGGCCGGGATGTTGAGCTTGTTGAGCTCATCGATGGTGCGCTTGATCATGATCGTCAGTTGTTGCGCGGCGCTCGAGTCGGCGGGGAATTCGTAGGTGGTCGGTGAGAGCCAACCCTCGAGATTCCCGCCGGCTTCGGCGGGCAGCCCCAGCGCGGCCGGGTCTTGGGCCGCCGCTTCGTACTCGGCCACGGGGATGTTGGTCCCCTTGCTCAGCCGGGCCAAGGTCTCGCTCACCCAGAGGCCCTCGGGGATGGTCGTTCCGTTCTTGATGGCGTTGGCGGGGTCACTGAGGATCTTGAAGGCGTCGACGCCACGCATGCCCTTCTTGAGGTTGTAGGTGCCGGGCTGGATCTTCGCGGCGGCTGCCGGGTCTCCGGCCGCCGCCTCCAGGTATGCCGTGCGCGTCTTGGTCACGCCGTTGTCCCGCAGAGTCGTGGCGATGTCCTCCCCCGTCTGACCTTCGGCCACGACGACCTTGGCTTCGCCCTCACCCGGCCCCGGGTAGTCCATGTCACTGTCGCTGCTCGACCCACCGGTGATCTTGCTGACGAGGGGCTTCAGGACGGTGACCGCGGCGACTCCGGCACCGCCGACGAGCACGACGGCCAGGAGGAGGACGATCCACTTGCGCCCGGAGCGGCGGGGCGGCCGCTGACGCATTTGGCGACGACTGACCGGCGCCTCGTGAGTCTCCTCATACGAGTCGTCCTGGCCGAAGATCGCCTGATCCAGCGGATCGTTCATCAATGCCTCGTGTCCTTGCCGCGCGGCTTGCGCCGCTTTCCGCCCACCGGTGCACCCGGTGGCCTACCCGACCCCCGTTCCTGGTCCAGTGCGGACTGCAGGATGAGGACGGCGGCCATCTGGTCGACGACGCGGCGCGCTCGCGACCCTGCGACCCCGCTCTCACGGAGGGCACGATGGGCATCCACCGTGGTGAATCGCTCGTCGAGGAGACGCACGCTCACCGGCGCAAGACCCTGTGCCAGCACGTGAGCATACTTGCGTGCAGCCATGGCAGCGGCTCCCTCGTCCCCCGCGAGTGTCCGAGGCAGGCCGACGACGACCTCGAGGGCCTCCTCGTCGCGAACGAGCGCGAGGACCTCCACGATGTCCGGGTCAGCGGACGCGGGGTCTCCCGCCACCGAACGCGCGACCGTCCGGACCGGGGTGGCCAAGATGCCGTCGGGATCACTGCGCGCGACACCGACGCGCACGGATCCGACGTCGATCCCCAGGCGGACACCGCGGCGCATGGTCGAGGCGCTCAGCCGGCGCTCGCAGCCAATTCGCCGACCCGCCACTCGACGGCCCCCATGGCCTCACGGACCTTCGTCGGATCCTGCCCACCGCCCTGGGCGATGTCGTCCTTGCCGCCGCCGCCCCCGCCGAGGGTGGTCGCGGCCGTGCGCACAAGTTCACCGGCCTTGATCCCACGACCGCGGGCCGCCTCGTTGGTGGCAATGACCACCACCGGCCGCCCCTTGGCCACACCGGCTCCCAGGACGACCGAGGGGCGATCGTTGCCCAGGCGTCCGCGCAGGTCGAGGACGAGGTTGCGCACGTCATCGGCTCCGGCCTCGCCGAGGTCGTGCGCAAGGAAGGTGACTCCCCCGACGTTCTTGGCCTGCTCGGTGAGCCGACCTGCGTCGGCCAGCAGTTGCTCCTTGTGAGCACGCTCCAACTCCCGCTCTGCATCCTTGAGTCTGGTGATCATGGCGCCGATGCGCTCGGTCAGCTCGGCGGGCTGGGCGTTGATCATGCTGGAAAGTTCGTGGACGATCGCCCGCTCCTTGGCGAGGTGCCGCAAGGCATCCATGCCCACGAAGGCCTCCAGACGGCGCACTCCAGAGCCGATGGACGACTCACCGGTGAGCGTGAGGGCACCGACCTGCGAGGAGTGGAGCACGTGCGTGCCACCACAGAGCTCTCGCGACCAGGGTCCCCCGATCTCGACGACGCGCACCTCCTCCCCATAAGTCTCCCCGAACAGGGCGAGCGCACCGAACTCCCGCGCCTCGGGCAGCGACATGAGCAGGGCGCGCACCGGGAGGTCCTGGCGCACCGCGAGGTTGGCCACCTCCTCGATCTCACTGCGCGTGGCCGAGGACAAGCCCTGGTTCCACGCGAAGTCGAGGCGGAGGTAGCCGGGCTTGTTGTACGAGCCGGACTGGAGGGCGCTCGGGCCGAGCACCTGGCGAAGGGCGGCGTGAACGACGTGGGTGCCCGAGTGCGCTTGGCAGGCCGACAGGCGCCATTCGGGGTCGACCTCGGCCACGACCGCCTGGCCGACGCGCACCGGACCGGTCACGACCTCGACGGTGTGCGCGATGAGGCCCTTGACCGGTCGCTGGACGTCGACGACCTTGAGGTGCGACCCGCCCGACGTGATGACACCCTCGTCGGCGATCTGGCCACCGGACTCGGCATAGAAGGACGTGCGGTCGAGGATGACCTGCCCGCGTTGGCCGGGCTCGAGCTCGGCGACACTCTCGCCGTCGACGACCAGACCGACGACCGTGGCCTCGGTGTTCAACTCGAGATAGGCACGGAAGTCGGTCGCGCCGAGCGCCCGCAGGTCCTTCCAGACCTCAGTGTTGGCGTGGCCGGACTTCTTGGCCTTGGCGTCGGCCTTGGCCCGCTCCCGCTGCTCCTGCATGAGCCGGGCGAAGCCCTCGCGGTCGACCTCGAGGCCCTGCTCCTGGGCCATCTCCAGAGTCAGGTCGATCGGAAAACCGTAGGTGTCGTGGAGCTGGAACGCCTGGTCCCCGGGGAGGACGAGCCCGCCTGACTCCTTGGTCCGGGCGACGGCCGTGTCGAGGATGGTCGTGCCGGAGGCGAGCGTGCGACGGAAGGCCTCCTCCTCGGCATACGCGATGTTGGCGATCCGTTCGAAGCCGGCCTCCAACTCGGGATAGGACTGCTTCATCCGCTCCAGCGACACGGGCAAGAGCTCGGGCAGGCAGGGGTCCTCGTAGCCGAGCAGGCGCATCGAGCGCACCGAGCGGCGCAGCATCCGTCGCAGCACGTAGCCACGGCCCTCGTTGCCGGGGGTGACACCGTCGCCGATGAGCATGAGTGACGACCGGACGTGGTCGGCAACCACGCGCAGGCGCACGTCGTCGGGGTGGCTCTCACCGGCCGAGTGGCCCGAGTGCGCGCCATAGTTCTTGCCGGTCATCTCGGCGGCCTTGGCGAGGACGGGGTAGACCTCGTCGATCTCGTACATGTTGTCGACGCCCTGGAGGATCGAGGCGATCCGCTCCAGGCCCATGCCGGTGTCGATGTTCTGCTTGGGCAGTGGGCCGGCGATGTCGAAGTCGACCTTCGAGCGCACCTGCGAGAGCTCGTACTGCATGAAGACGAGGTTCCAGATCTCCATGAACCGGTCTTCGTCGACCGCCGGGCCACCGTCGGGGCCGTACTCCGGGCCACGGTCGACGTAGATCTCCGAGCACGGACCGCCAGGGCCGGGCACGCCCATGTGCCAGTAGTTGTCCGCCTTGTCACGGCGGACGATGCGCTCCGCCGGGATGCCCGTGTGCCGAACCCACAGCTCCGCGGCCTCGTCGTCGTCCTCGTAGACGGTGGCCCACAGCTTGTCGCCATCGAGGCCGTAGCCGCCAGCACTCTGGGAGCTGGTGAGCAACTCCCACGCGTACCTGATCGCGCCTTCCTTGAAGTAGTCGCCGAACGAGAAGTTGCCGTTCATCTGGAAGAAGGTGCCGTGGCGCGAGGTCTTGCCGACCTCCTCGATGTCCTGGGTGCGCACACACTTCTGCACACTCGTCGCGCGGTCCCACGGGGGCGTCTGCTGACCCAGGAAGTAGGGCTTGAAGGGCACCATGCCGGCGTTGACGAAGAGCAGGTTGGGGTCGTCGTGGATGAGCGGGGCCGAGGGCACGATCGTGTGGCCGTTCCTCGCGAAGAAGTCGAGCCAACGGCGGCGGATCTCTGCGGTTTCCATCGGTGCCTTGTCGTCCTTGCGTGGGTTCGTTCGCGGGTGTCCACCGTCGGCGTATGCCGCACGCGGACCAATCGGCCATGTTACGTGAGGCTGAGGCCCGGGCTGGAACGAGTTGTGCCCGGTTGGCGGCCGACACCCCTTCCCAACTGGTCACCCCCTAAGTAGAGTAAGACCATGGAACGCACCCCACGGATGACCGGGACGACGATTGCGGTTCTGGGCGCCTTCCTCACCGACCCACCGACCGACCACTACGGACTCGAGCTCGGTGCCCTCTTGGGTCTGCCGAGCGGCACCATCCACCCGATCCTGGCCCGCCTCGAGGGCCTCGGCTGGCTGACCAGCGGGTGGGAGTCCGTGGACCCGCGGGCCGTCGGACGGCCCGCCCGGCGTTATTACCGACTCACCGATACCGGCGTCACGCAGGCCAAGTCTGCCCTGGCGCGCGCCGAGGCCAACCGTGCCCGGCTCCAGACCCGCTACAAACCCGTCCACGCTGCGGAAGGACTGACATGAGTCCCCTCCAGAAGGCCCTCATCGTCCTCGCCTGCGCACTGCTCCCCCGGAGCCGACGCCTTCGCTATCGGGCCGAGTTCGTCGCCGAACTCCGGTCCCTGCCGCCCACCGAACGGACCGCGTATGCCGTGGCTGCCCTTGGCAATTCCCCTCACCTCGCGGCAGAGCTCCGGCGGGCGGCCACTCGCCCTCTCCCGTGCCGGGTCGGGCTGCACCACAACAGAAGGACGTTCAACGCCGAGGACATGACCATCCGGTCCAAGACCTGCTTGCGCTGCGGCCGGATCAAGGACAAGAAGGAGTACGAGCAGCGCGGCGGCACCGAGGGCATGGCCTACGGCGCGATGTACTTCTCCTCGGGCCTCTGATCACGGTGCGGGTCAGCCCCGACCGAGCCGCTGCCTGAGCCAGGTCCACCGCTCCTGCAATCGAGCCTCGAAGCCACGGTCCGTCGGCCGGTAATAACTCCGCTCGCCCAGTGCCTTCTGCAAGTCATCGGGAAGGTATTGCTGGGTCGCCACGCCGTCGGGCTCGTCATGGGCATAGATGTACGGTTTGGCCTTTCCCGTGCCCGACGCCTTCGACGAGGCCTCACGCACCCGCTCGGCCCCGGCATACCCGCTGCCCCGCAGGGGAATCGGGACGGGACCGCCCTTGCCGGCCCGCACATCGGCGATGGCCTCGTTGATCCCGACATAGGCGGCGTTCGACTTCGGTGCGAGCGCGTTGTGGACGACCGCTTGGGCGAGGATGATCCGAGCCTCGGGCATGCCGATCTGCGCGACGGCGTGCATCGCCGCGACGGCCGTCTGCAGAGCGGTCGGGTCGCCCATGCCGACATCCTCACTGGCTGCGATGACGATCCGGCGGGCGATGAACCGCGGGTCCTCCCCGGCCTCGAGCATTCGGGCAAGGTAGTGCAGCGCCGCATCGACATCGGACCCGCGCATTGACTTGATCAGTGCGGAGGCGACGTCGTAGTGCTGGTCGCCGGTGCGGTCGTAGCGCACCGCGGCATGGGCAATGGCCTGCTCGGTGTCGGCAAGCGTGATCGTCACCGGCCGCTCGGGCTCCGCCCCGATGGGCATGCCGTCCTGGGCCACTCCCGCGGCTGCTTCCAAGGCCGTGAGGGAGCGGCGGGCGTCTCCCCCGCTGATGCGGACGAGGTGCTCGCGGGCGTCGTCGGCGAGGACGAATTCGCCCGCCAGGCCGCGCTCGTCGGCGGCTGCGGAGTCGAGGACGTCGGCGACCTCAGCCTCCGTGAGCGGGCCCAAGGTGATGAGCATCGAGCGCGACAGCAGCGGTGCGATCACCGCGAAGGACGGGTTCTCGGTGGTGGCCGCCACGAGGATGACCTGACGATTCTCGACTCCCGGGAGCAGGGCGTCCTGCTGGGCCTTGGTGAAGCGGTGGATCTCGTCGAGGAAGAGCACCGTTTGGCGTCCGTAGAGGTCACGAGCGCGTGCCGCCTGGTCCATGACGGCTCTGACGTCCTTGACGCCTGCCGTCACCGCGGAGAGCTCGATGAACTCGCGGTCCGCGGCCGTCGCCACGAGGTGGGCCAGCGTCGTCTTGCCCGTGCCAGGTGGCCCCCAGATGATCGCGGACAACGGTCCGGCCGCGCCGGCGCTTCCGGCGATCAACCGACGCAGGGGGCTTCCGGGACGCAGCACGTCGGACTGGCCGCGCACCTCCTCGACCGTGCGTGGGCGCATCCGGACGGCCAGAGGCGGCAGGGTCGCGACCGGTTGCTCGGCCTGCCCGGCCGCCGAAGCGAAGAGGTCGCCCCCGTCCAGTCCACTCACCCACCGAAGACTAGTCGTGGACGGCGACACTGACTTGGGCCGTGCCCTAACCTGTGCGGGGGCCATTCGTCAGGTCGGATGTGACCATTGGCTCCGCACGCTCTCGAGCAGGGACGGAGACACAGCGAACCCATGGTTGAGACAGCGGTGCGCCCGCACAAGGCCACCAAGATCGACCCTCGCGACCGGCAACAACTCGCGGAGTCCCCTGTGCCGTGGCGACGGGTTGCGGCGATGTTCGCTCCTCATCGCACCCAGCTCGCTCTGGTCACCACCGTCATCGTCGCCAGTTCGGTGATCGGACTGGCCCAACCCTTCCTCATCAAGGCCCTGATCGACACCGCGCTCCCGACGTACGACCGGCAACTCCTCATGCTGCTCTGCGCGGGGTTGGTGGGAGTCGCAGCGGTCACGGGGGCTCTGGGGGTCGCCCAGACCTGGATGGCCACTCTGATCGGTCAGCGGGTGATGCACACCCTGCGCACGGACGTCTTCCGGCATGTCCAGTCGCAATCCCTGGACTTCTTCAAGCGCACGCGGCAGCGGTGAGATCCAGTCGAGGATGACCAACGACATTGCCGGCATGCGCAATGTGATCACCAACTCGGCGACGAGCATTGCCTCCAACCTGACAACGGTGGTCGCCACTGCCGTGGCGATGGTCCTGCTCGACTGGCGCCTGTCGCTGCTGACTGCGGCCGTCCTGCCTCCGGCCGTCTGGTCGACCCGACGAGTGGCGCGAATTCGCAAGGTTCTCGCCGGCCAGCGCCAGCGCAGATTGGCCGAGTTGCAGAGCCAGGTCGATGAGTCTCTGTCGATCCACGGCGTACAGCTGACGAAGATTCTGGGCATCAGCGAGCGAAAACTGGCCGACTACACAGCCAGTTCCCGCGAACTCATCGACCTCGACGTGCGAGCCGAGTTGGCCGGGCGGTGGCGGATGATGACGATGCAGATCGTGTTCGCGGCGATTCCGGCGGCGGTGTATCTCGCGGCTGGCTTCCCGAGGCTCTTTCCGTCGCTCACCCTGGGCACGGTCGTGGCCTTCACCGGCCTGCAGATGACCGTGTTCAAGCCGATCCTCAGCCTGTTGAACATGGGTGCCCAGTGGGTCGCCTCCATGGCCTTGTTGAGCCGGATCTTCGGCTACCTCGACCTCGAGACGCGTGTGCCGGCCCCGACGCATCCCCATCCGGTGGAGGCCACGGAGGTGCGGGGTGAGGTGCGCTTCGAGGATGTTCGATTCCAGTTCCCGGACGGCGAATCACCGGTCCTGGACGACATCAACCTGACCATTCCCGCGGGGTCCTCCCTCGGCGTCGCCGGCGAGACCGGTTCGGGCAAGTCCACCCTGGCCTCCCTCCTCGTCCGCCTGGCCGACCCCAGCCACGGTCGCGTCACCATCGATGGGATCGACGTCCGGACGATTTCCGCGACAGACCTCTCCCACGTGGTGGGCCTGGTCAGCCAGGAGACGTACCTCTTGCACGACACGGTGCGTGCCAACCTGCAATTGGCCAAACCAGACGCCAGCGATGAGGAGTTGTGGGAGAGCCTGGAGTCGGCACAGATCGCCCAGACCGTCCGGTCACTTCCTGCCCAACTCGACACGGTGGTGGGCTCGCGCGGTCAGCGCTTCTCCGGAGGAGAAAGG
>Ga0208197_1003295_pt1 | contig 13080 bp, 14 predicted proteins | sample AD_JPNNA4_MetaG_FD_184444 | JGI IMG/M metagenome (GOLD analysis project Ga0208197, IMG submission 184444) | Active sludge microbial communities of municipal wastewater-treating anaerobic digesters from Japan - AD_JPNNA4_MetaG (SPAdes) (version 2) | ecosystem: Engineered > Bioreactor > Anaerobic...
GCTGGCAAAACTGGCCACCAAGGTCATGCTCGGCAAATCTTTAAATGAACTGGGATTCACTCAAGCACCCGTACCGCAACATATTTCCGTCAAGGAAGCCGTTTTCCCGTTTAACCGTTTTCCGGATGTCGACATCCTGCTGGGACCGGAAATGAAATCCACCGGCGAGGTTATGGGGATCGATCAGTCCTTCGGCCTGGCCTTTGCCAAATCGCAGATGGCAGTAGGGTTCAAGATGCCGACTCAAGGAACCGTTTTCATCAGCGTCAATGATCATCACAAGGACAAGATCGTTTCGGTTGCCAAAACGTTTCAGCAGATGGGTTTCAAGATCCTGGCAACAAAAGGAACCGCCCTGTACCTGCTGGAACACGGCATCGGAGCCGGTGTTGTTTTGAAGTTAAGCGAGGGTCGTCCCAATATCGTGGACTACATCAAAAACGGCGATATTCAGATCGTCATCAACACCAGCATCGGACGTAAATCGTCACAGGATGCTTACCACATAAGACATGGCGCTCTGGTTTATAACATTCTTTACACGACCACCATCGCCGGCGCGCGCGCCTTGGCGGAAGCGACAGCCGCAATGAAAGAAAGGGACTGGCAGGTTTGCTCATTGCAGGAGTATCAAAAAACATAACGTAGATAATTCCTTTCCCTAATAGCAAGAGGGTAAGGTTTGAGTTCTAATCTTCCCCTCCCGTCAAGTGAGGAGTTTCTACTCGATTAGTAGAAAGGTTTATATGGATAAAAGTAAAAATTTTGTCGATTTCGATCATCCCCGTGAGGAGTGCGGAATTTTTGCGATTTACGATCATGAAGATGCTTCCCGTGTGGCTTTTTACGGTCTTTTTGCCCTGCAGCATCGCGGACAGGAATCAGCAGGCATTGTCAGTTCCGACGGATGCCAGGCTTGGGAGCACAAGGGCATGGGACTTGTTTCCGAGGTCTTTAAAGAAGAAAACCTGCAAAAACTTCCCGGAAAACTGGCCATCGGGCATGTCCGTTATTCCACGACCGGCTCTTCCACGATCTCCAACGCCCAGCCTTTTTTAGTTCATTTTGCCGGTGATTACTATGCGCTGGCGCATAACGGTAATATTCTTAACGCGCAGAAATTACGCAAAGAACTGGAGGATAGCGGCTCGATTTTTCAGTCCACGATGGACAGTGAGGTCGTCGTTCATCGGATGGCGCACCATATGAAAAAAGGTTTGGAAAAAGCACTGGCGGCAGCGCTGTCACGCCTGGAAGGAGCTTACTGCTTCATCATGATGACACGGGATAAGATCATTGCGGCACGCGATCCTCGCGGCTTCCGGCCTCTGGCGTTGGGAAAATTAAACAACAGTTGGGTTGTTGCTTCCGAAACCTGTGCCTTTGACCTGGTCGGAGCCGAATATGTGCGCGATGTTGAACCCGGAGAAGTTTTAATAATTGATCAAAAAGGTTTAAGAAGCATTAATCCATTCCCGGCGATTAAACATTGTCACTGCATTTTTGAGTTGATTTATTTCGCCCGTCCCGACAGTCAGATTTTCCGTCAGAATGTTTATCAGTGCCGCAAGCGTCTGGGACACGAACTGGCGCGCGAATACAAACCGGAGGTCGATCTGGTGATGCCCTTTCCGGATTCCGGCGTTTACGCCGCCCTGGGTTACGCGGAAGAAAGCGGTTATCCCTTTGAAATGGGTATGATTCGCAATCACTACATCGGGCGCACCTTTATTCAGCCGTCACAGGCGATGCGCGATTTCGGTGTGCGGGTGAAACTCAATCCAGTAAGGGCACTGTTGGAAAATAAAAAAGTCATGATTGTTGAAGATTCCATCATCCGTGGCACAACGAGCCGCAACCGCGTGAAGAATTTGCGCAACATCGGTATCAAAGAAATTCACATGGCGGTGAGCTGTCCGCCCACCGTTTATCCCTGTCCTTACGGCATTGATTTTTCATCCAAGGGTGAGCTCATTGCCGCGAAGAAAGAAAACGAAAAAGCCGTTGCCGATTTCATCGGTCTCGATTCTATCCATTATTTAAGCGTTGAAGGAATGATTAAAGCCACCGGTCTGAACAAAGATTGTTTCTGTCTGGCCTGCTTCGACGGCAAATATCCCATCGCTCCGCCCGAAACGATTGATAAATTCTGCATGGAAATGAAATAGATTCGCGTTGATATTTTTTAATAAAGAATCTATGTTCATGCAGAGCTGAACACGTCTTTTTCCAATGAGTCATCGAAAATAATCAAAAAAAGCTGAACTCTCAATCAACTTGTAGTATGATTCTTTACCCTTATTAAGGATCGAGGTTTGCGGACGTGTTACCTGATATAAAAACTATGGAATTATTGCACATAGGACCCATACCGATTCATCCCTTCGGTCTGCTGGTGGCCACCGGCATTCTCGCGGGTCGAGCCCTCACCATTCATCGGGCAAAACAGGCCGGAATTGAGCCGGACGAAATGGACGAGGCCATTTTATATACCTTGATCTCCGCCTTCCTCTTTGCTCATTTTACAGAAGTGGTCTTTTATCATCCCGAGCACATTTCCCGTCATGGCCTTATTTACTTGCTGAAAGTATGGAAAGGACTGAGTTCTTTCGGCGGATTTATCGGCGGAATTTTCGGCTTTCTGTTATTCATTTATGTAAAAAAGGTGCGTTCTCCTTTATTGCATGCCGAGTGTATTCTTCAGGGATTGGTGCTGGGATGGATTTTCGGGAGACTGGGATGCACAATCGCTTTCGATCATCCCGGCAAACTCAGCAATTTTTTTCTGGCATTCGAGCAGCCTGGAGGCGCCCGCCACAATCTGGGATTTTATGAATTTTTGTTCACCTCGCTGATCCTGTTTCCCGCTACGCTTTTTCTTCATCGGTTGAAAGTAAAACCGGGAACCTATTCCGTCGTCGTGTTGATCCTCTACACGCCGGTGAGATTTTTCATGGACTTCCTCCGTCTCGATGCTGCTGAGAAAGAGGGGGATATGCGTTATCTGGGGCTCACACCCGCGCAGTACGGTTGCATCCTTCTTTTTATGCTGGCATTATTCCTGGGAGTCAAGCTGCTGAAAACTTCACCGGCTCAACCGCAGTCAGATTCATATTCGACGGTGCGAACCTCAAAGGCTCAAAAAAGAACAAAAAGATGAAATTGTGTGATTTTTTCTTTAAAAAAAAGGGAGACGCTATTATAATATATTTAAATCAAACAAATCGGAATCAGGCGGAATTCAAATAAAGCACGTTTCTATTAACAATTACTTGGAGCTGAAAAATGAAATACACGCACGAATGGAAGAAGAAAAAAAAGAAATGGGTGGAAAAGCACAGGCATTCGAATGGCGAAGTTTACTGGTCGGTTCACTATATGATAAATAATGTGGAGTACTCCAATGGAGAGTATTCTACGGAAAAAGAGGCAGAGGAAAATTTAAAAAAATATAACCTGTAGGAAGTAAAATAACCGGATTCATGACGCAGCAGATTGAATGAAAAGAAATGATTTGGCTTCATCACGCCCGGAGGTTACAGGCGAGAACGGTCGGACAAAATAATTCAATATTAGAAACGACAATTCTGTTACAGATAAGGGAGGAATCCGCAATGAACGACAAGGGGAAAGCGAAAAATCGTGATGAAGAAAATAAAATCATAAAACCGGAAGCTCCAAAAGAAACCGAAAAAAGAAAGGCACAACGACTGGATGAGGAACATGAAGTTACCATAAAAATCATTTCGGATGATAAAAACCTTACGAAAGATAAACCCGTTGTCGGACATAGTCGGGATATCTCTGCAACCGGCGCTAAACTTCGTGGCAACGTATTCATGCCTGTCGATACGCTTTTAAATATGGATTTAACATTGGCTGCTCTGAATCAAAAGATAAAAGCTCTGGGGAAGGTAAAATGGATTAAAGTCATCATCGAGGATGAGTCTTACGAGGCCGGGGTGGAATTTGTTGATACGCCCAAAGAAGCGATGAAAAAAATCGAGGATTACGTTTCTATAAAACAAAAATACAACAGTCTAAATCCGGTTGCTGTGCCCTTCCGGATTTTTGCGAAATTCAACAAACCAAAGTATTGATTGTCTGAATGAAAAGTCATCGTCGGAAAAAGATAAGGCAGGCCTTTGATCATGACGGGCCTGCCTTTTTGATGTTTACGTTGAAGATGCACAAATTACTTCAATTTCTCCTGCTCACTGTGCGGTAGATCTGCTGTCACTGCACCGATAGCATCTTGCATCCACGCTGTATTTTCCGGATCCCTTCTTTCCTTCAGGCGTAATTTTAATGATTGCGTGAGTGGCTCCTTTTTCCGCAGCCTGCTCCAAAACATATTGTTTGCCTTCATTGGAATTTTTAAACGTGCTGCTGACCGTTCCGATATAATCACAATTCTTGACCATTGCTTTGTCTGCTTCAATGACTTGACGAGCAGCGCAACTACATATAAGTATCAGACCGATAGTTATCAGAATTAAAGTTACATATTTTTTCATTTCAATTCCTCCCTTCAATGTGTCTTTGTCAAAATGATACACCTTTATAAACCAATGTGTCAATTATTTAAATATTTTATGTATAAATATTTTACATTTTCTCCCCTTTGTATGGCATCGTGTTTGAGAAATATTGTTGGTCCACGATATTCAAGAATGTGATTGACAAACATAAACCACCTTTTTATGCTTTTACGTCCATCAATAATCATGAAAGCGTATGAAATGAAGATAAGGAATATATTTGGTTTCCATACATGGATATTCAGCGCCGTCTGGCTTTTGCTTTTCATCGCGGGACAAAGCAAAATGTTTCGTGACCCCGGCAGTTTCTCGCACACCGCTATCGGCGGATATATTCTTGATACCGGCCATTTCATCCGTCAGGATATTTTCAGTTTTACAAAATTCGGGGAACCCTGGATCGCGCAACAGTGGTTGGGCGAATGCTTCATGGCCGTCATACAAAGACTGGCTGGCTTCGACGGCCTTCTTGTCGTGACGGTTTCTCTGATTGCTCTTTTATATTCGTACCTGGCCTTACGTGTGGAACGCGCAGGGATGAATCTTGCCCTGGGGTGTTTGATCCTGATGTTGTCACTGGCAGCAGGCAGCCATCATCTTCATGTCCGTCCGCATATTGCGACAATGTTTTTTATGACGCTGGTCTATGCGTTGCTTTGCGATGTCGAAGCGAGACGAAAAGATATCAAATCATTAGCGTGGCTGATACCTCTTTTTGTCATCTGGTCTAATATCCATGGCGGAGCTCTGGGGGGGCTTTGCTCTCTGCTCATTGTGGCTGCAGGATGGACGCTGGCCGGCTATATGGGCATGAAACAACCTTCTGCAGAAAAAAGAGATTTTGTCTTCTTATGGTTTATTACTTTACTTTGTTTTTTAACGCCGCTGGTCAATCCTTATGGCGTCCAATTACCAATGACCTGGTTAAATATTATGGATTCAAATGCCATCGCGCGGCTCATTCAGGAACACGTGTCTGTTTTTTCTTTACTGCGTTATGGAGATGCCTCTTCTTATGTTACGGCAGGGGTGCTGGTATGTTTCGGGTTATTTTATATTTCCCTGCTGGCAGGTATAGAAAGAAAGCATCACAGGATGACATGGTACATTCCCCTCGTATGGTTCCTTCTTTCGCTGTCGCGTGTTCGACATGTTCCGCTCTTTGCGATGATGGCGACTGTCGGCATTGCGGAAATGTTTCCGCATTGCCGTTGGGTACAAAAGCTTGCTGATAAAGGTCTCGTGACGTTCAGACTCAGGAAAATGGCCCGTGAAATAACTGAAATATCTCTTGTACGATATCTCATACCAGCCGTCATCACTTGCGCTGCCCTGATGGCGTTTCACAGCTCGGCGCAAATGTCATCAACATCCCAACGATGGATCAAACTCAACCCCGCGCATTGGCCGGTGGAACTCCTTTCAGATCTTCAGGCCATCGAAAAAAGCCATCCGCGGGGGACCCCCATCTTCAATGACATGCTCTTTGGCGGATTCCTCATGTACCACACACCGGGCTTGCGAGTTTTCATGGATGACCGCTGCGAACTTTATGGCGATGACTTGATCATGAAATATATCAGAGCCGATCAAAATGATTTTGAACAATGGGAGAAATTATATCAATTTGAATATGCTCTGCTTGCTCCTCGATCCGGATACTTGAAATGTTTGGAGAAAAATAACAATTGGCACATTGTGAAACGAAGCCGTGCGGCTATCCTTTATCAGAAAAGGAGCAAAGTGCTTTAGTTAGCCGAAAATTCCCATAAAGAGTGTCTCCGAACCTGGTTGTGTATGGGGGCGATAAAGATGACTGCCCCATCGCAGTTTGATGATCCCGGTCGCCTCCTTTGCTTCCAGAGTATGCGTGCGTTGTTCGAGTTGTATCACATCTCCGGGGCTGAATTGTCTTCCATCGATTGCAACAACCGCATTCGCTTCCAGTGTGTAAACACCAGGCACTGTTATATCGAAGTTCTCACGCAATTTCTTGGCTCCAGCGTTAAACTGCTTGCCCAAAACCCAGACTTGCCCCCAGTGATGAATGAAGTGTGAACGCAGAGCGATCCAGTCCTTGTTTGTCATTGTCAGACCGGCTGAAGATGCGGGTGGAGTTTTACGTGTCAAATCCAGATGAGGGACGTTGGCTAATAACAAAAGCGGTTTTTTGTTAAACAGAATATCTTCAAAGATTGGATGCTTTAAATTTAAATATCCTTTCATGCCTGCTGTGCTCATGAAAAAAGCGACTTGTGGATAGGATGCTATCATGTTGCAACCGTCAATGTAAGGCACCGGCTCTGGAAATATTCTGTGAATCTCAATGAGGACATTGCGTTGATGACTTATTATTCTTCTGCCCGTTCTGAATAGGTAAGATTCTGATAATACAAAGTTAAAAAAAACAACAAGAGTAAGAATAAAGGTTATTATTACCGTCCAACGTTTGTCGCGTTGGGATTCTATCAAAATAAAGCGATGAAATGTGTAACCGCAAAAAAGCGTCAAAGGGGGTGTTATGAATGCAAAATAATATGGAAAAGAATTTCGGTATACTAGAAGAGACAACAATGGAGTGAACATGACGATCAGGTAGACATCTTCTCTATGAAGGACATGGCTTTTCTTTATGACGTTGAAAACGTAGAGAAAAAAACCGAACGCCAGGAGAGCCCAGATAAAAACGTTCATTTGTAATGCTGCTGGAAAATATTTCCACCCCGGGAAAATTTCGCGAAAAGTGAAAAAAGTCGAAAAGGCATTTCCAAGGTATGATGCTCGGTCTGTGACCTCAGCCATACGAGCATGAGTGGAGGCGTGAATGCTGTATGCCGCGATGAAACTCACGATAAAAGAAATGCCACCATAAATTGTATGCTTCAGGCTTCTTAATGAATATCGGGAGAAGTGCAACCTAATCAATGCTAGAAGTATGAATAATACTAGGTAAATGGAGGTCTTGATTGTAAACATGCAGGACAATGCCGTTAAGACGCCCACCAAAACGTTTGCCCAGGACGAATCACCCCGAATCATGAAAAGGCACAGAGCCAGCATGCATAGAAAAACAGCTATTGTGTCAGGTCGGAAACTTGCGCCATTAATAATAACAAAAGTGAAGGAAATGTAACACACGACTAAAAATAGTGCTGCTGATTTTCCATGGAAATGACGTGCAAGAAAAAATAAGCAAACGCATGTTCCGCACAGGAACATGAACATGACAGTACGAGCAGCTATCACCTGGTCAACTTCATTATTCCCGACGATCCATAACCAACTGAAAAGATAACTGTGAAATGTCTGGTAAACCGAAACCGGTTCGCCACGGTTAAAGCTATGCACGAAGCTCAAATAATGAAACTCGTCCTGATTGATGGGGATCAGTGTTATAAAATAAGCTTTAAGGAAGAGTCCTGCAATAATGAAGGAGAGGATGATAAGAAAACGAATCTTATCTAATCCATTTTTTTCAAGGGATTTAGTCACATTTACTCCTGGGATGCATAGAACTTTAAATTCTTATATATCTATGCGCGGGCATATTTTCTTCTAATGCAAAATTTATACGTACTGATTTTATGGTTTCCCCGACCTGACGGATATTTCTCTCGCTTATGGGGCCCAGCCGTCCAGAGGCAGCGGAAAGGTAATGAATTTTATGCGGATCGATCCCCATAACACGTGCACAGGTGGCATCCACTGCGGTAAGGTTTCTTCCCATAACAATGACGTGAGATGCCTTGGGTGTTCCCATAATCGGTCCATCCCCTTCCATTCCGATAATTCCGTCAACAATCGCGAAATGCGGTTTGACAGTTGCATTAATATCCAGGATTGATTGTTCAATGCCCATCGAATGCAGCACGTTTTTGGGCCAGCCATAATAAGAGCCGGGCATGAGCCCGAAGAGGTTTTTCATGGAAAGGGTCACGCCTGACCAGTGATGCGTTTTGAGTTTGGGAAGTGAGACGATCCAATCTGTTTCCTTAAGAATTCCAGGGAGAAAAAAGGAGCTGCACTTTGTGTATTTCCCGGCATTGGCCTTTTTGAAAACCTCATCATAATTGATATCCACGAATGGCAGGCGGTCTTCTTTAATGATTTCTGAAAAACCGGATTCTTCCAATATGTATATGGTGTCCCGGCAATGCCCCGTGCCTTCCGCAATATAGACTTTCGCCGCTCCCAGGTGTAAAAAAGCTTCGGCGACGCCTCTCACGAAAAGTGGATGCGTGTTGATGTGAGGTTTTTCCGAATGAGGTTCAACAAGATTGGGTTTCAGGAGAATCCTTTTACCTTTTATCTCTGCCGGGGAAACGCCCAATTCCTGAAAACCAGAGCGAACGATACCGGAAATATCCAATTGATAATCCTTCATGCGGGCGATAAAGGTATCACATCGGAAACCGTTTTCGTATAAACGATACATTGGCAGCCCGAGAGCAAGAGTAGAGGTTCCCGCCAGAGTGCCCCATAGAAATTGTCTTCTGGTCAGGCCATTTTGGGTTGATATGAAATTGCGAATCGTTACTTTCATAGGTTCAACTTTCCGTCCGGAAAATTCCAGGTAACCCGTTGGGGGCTTTGCAAGCAATCAACAGCAAACTTAATAGAGGAGTTTGAAATGCTCCGTATTTTTTTTGCAGGGCTAACGATTCCGTAATTTTTTCTTCAATGTTTGCCGGACGTTCATTCCAGGCGCTCAGCCCCAGAATCCCCCATCCCAGCGAGAAAGGCGCCTTTATTTTATCGATCTGCGATTTTAAATAATAGATGCTTTTATCAATATCTGCTCTTGAAACACTTCCGACTAATGCGGAAATGGCAATGGCGGTGCTATCCGGTATGGGAAAAAGCTCTTTGCCAAAAATAGTGATGTTGCCATAATTCCATCCGCCGCGGTCTAATTGTCTATCCATGATCATTCGAAGCCCTTCCTTGACACGGGCGTGTTCAGTGCAGCCGGCAATTTTCAGGGCCAGTATCGAAAGGGCTGTCGGCTCTGTCCATGAGTGCGTTTTTTCAATCCACGGCCAGCCTTGTATGGACGTATCGTGTCCCAGTGGTGAATCCGCTTTTTTTTTATAATGGATTCCAGTGGTCTTTAAAAGGAATTGAATGGCTTGGTTGTATTGATTTTTGTAATCAGTTGCTCCCTGCCAGGCAAGTATTGCAAGAGCGGTGGGCCAGAATGCGGCGGTGTAATTTTCATCCAGGCATATGCGTCCGTCTTCTCGCTGTAATGTGCTGAGGTACATTCGTGCGATTTTTATTGCCTCCGTTTTATTGCCACAGGCCAGACATGCCAGAATTGCCCAGCTCGTTGCAACGGGACAAGGTTGTTTATGGGCAATGGATGACAAAAACCCACCATTATCCGCTTTTCGTTTCAGGATGGTTTGTTCAAGATAATTTGTTACATTTTCGGCAGTGATCATATTTTGATCCATAATCTATTTATGAATTTGTAACAACTTTCATTTGCTTTAGTAGAAAAAATTTAACCAATACATAATTTATCAATAAAGCCGGAACTATCCAAACAATCCATTTTTCACTTTGAGCGGTAAAGGCTGTTATCCACGCCATTACATTAATTATTATATAAAGGATAATCATGAATATTGAATAGGGCCGAAACGGATTGTTAACCAACCAGACACCGGCCTGAATAATGGCAACCAGCAATAGAACGTAATCATTTACCCATGCATAAAGTGTGGTCAAAAGAGACATAAAGATCAGTATGGGCGCTTGCTTGGCCCAGATCCATTTTTTACGATGATGAAACCAGTGATATACGAACCATGCCGTTCCCGCTATGGTCGGTAAATACTGAAGATAAAGTTTTTCTTTTCCCAACAGCGATCTCAGCCAGTATCCCAACGTGGGTGTTTCCCATGTGTGCTGGACTGAACGGCTCAATACTTCTGTGTAATATTGGAAATAGATGTGAGGATTGTTAAGCGTCGGTACTGCGACAGTGAATAAAAACGCACATCCCGCGCCCGACAAGGTTTTCCAGTGTTTTTCGTAAATGCTCCAAAAAATAAAGGCGATCAAAAACAAATAGGTGTCCTGCGGTTTTATTGTCAGCAGGCAAGCAGACAGTCCGGCAAGGAACCATTGCTCTTTTCTTTCAAAATGTAAAAAACCAACAATTCCCAAAAGAATAAGAGGCACAATTTGCCCCTTGGCCATGCAGAAATAAAATGGCATGTATGAAAAAAGGATTACAATCCCCCATCCTCGGCCCTTATCTGTTCCTCCGTAAAATTGCCATAACCAGATGAAACAAATTAACGTGCAGACAAATACAGTCAATAACCAGAGAAACTTGCCTGATACATAATTACCCAAGGTAAAAGGTAAAATATAAGAAAGCACCCAGGGGGGATTATACATGACCAGAGGATTTTTATCAGGCCAACCGACGGACATTTCGCGGGAAAATATGAGGTCTGTCCGATAAGGATTCTGACCTTCTGTTAAAAGGTAAGCGGATGCCCAGTACGCGGTGAAGTCTTTGCCAAGTTTGATGAATGGCCATTCATCATGTGAAGTCTTAATAAATAGAATTAAAAATAATATGATAGCAACGAGGCACAGGATCTGGATTTTATTTCTCGATGATGTTTGCATTTCAGATGGCAAGATATTCATCCTGATTATTTTCTACCGCCGAAATTGTTTTCATAATTTCCCAAGAACTTGTGGCACATGCAACAGTCCCAGCGGCATCACAAAGGCATACATCAAACCCCAGTAAATATTAAATGAACGGCCAACGATCATAAAAGCAGACACGTATATGCCCACGGTCAATAAAATTCTAAATCCTGATGATCCTCCCCAGAATGAAAGTCCCAGAAGAGACAGCGGCAAAATAATGGCGACAACCCAAGGTGGTAATAAAAGAAAGAAGGGATGCATCTGGGCTGTATCCAAAACGAATGGCCAGCCGCCGAAAACGATCCATCCGCCTTGCAGAACTTTATCATTTTCTGTGATTAGTTTGCTGACAATTGACCAATGCATCAATAATTCAACACCAAAAATAAGAATGCCTGCAAACCAGAGCAGAGCCTCACGGCGCTGGTTTTCCAATAATGCCAGAATCATCATAACAAACACAAACGGAAGAGATAATTCCCTCAGGAAAAGAGCTGTAAGGCCTACGATCACGGAAGCATAGCGCCATCCAAGCACGTGTAACGCCAGCGACAGGGCAATGAGCGTTCCCGCCCAGAATTCATGGGCCAGGAAAGGTCCCGGAAGAAGGCTGTAGATGACAGGACCGGATAAAATTAAACCACCCAGAAAGACCTGCCAGACAGCATATTGATTTTGATGGAAAACCATCAACCAAAGCATAAGGGTTGTTATGGCCAGCATGAATGCTATGATTTGTCCTGTTTTGAGCGATGGAAACTGTCCTAAAAGCCAGGCGAGTGCAGGTAATCGCCAGTTGAAAACACTGGCGGTCGTGAAACCAAAACGGCGCAGTTCATCACCCGCTGCAGAATAATAACTTTCGCCCGCATGAATTCTTTCCACGATATTCTGGTAGCATTTTAAATCCGCATCTTTTGGTTTTTTACCTTCTATGTAGGGATGAGATCTGCATACGGCAAGACCATACAATATAGAGGCAATCAACAGAACGATAATCAGTACAGCGCGGAAAGGCGTTAATGTGAAAGAATGAGAATCACTCAGCATATGAAGTTTACTCATGGTTTATAATATCCCGCTCTTGTGCCCAGTTGTTGAATAAATTGACTAATGTAATGCAATTCTTAACATATATTCATTTAAAGTTCAGTAATCTTATTTTCTGACTGATAATCTTCCATAGAAATGAACTGATTGATTTCTTAACGCCAGCAAACGTCAAAATTTTGGGAAATAAATCATTGTACCAAGGTACAATGGTCAAGTTAATATTTAGTGTGTAATCTGATAAACACTTAAATTGTTTAAAAAAACATATTGACAATAAAAAAAATAATAATAAAATAATTAAAACCTTAAACTGATTAATTGGAGGTTCGAAAGAAATCCAAAGCCCATCTAATTACAGTTCGGATTTTGTTGATAGAAGCTTGAGCATCTGAACTGTACTTACCTAAATGTGGATTTGCAAATGTAAATCTCAGTCACGAATCAAGTATATTACTAAACGTTTTGTTTGTCAGCCGTTTTATAGGTGGTATATTTATTTGAGATTCTTGGGTCGTTCACAGCGGCCGATTATTTTTATAAAAAATTAAAAGAGGAGGAAAATGATGAAGGCAATTAAAAGATTCTTCAAGGGTGAAGAAGGCGTAACGGCGATTGAGTACGCCTTGATCGCGGCGGGTATTGCTATCGCAATAGTCATTGTAGTATTTGCTGTTGGTACTCAGATTAACTCAGCTTTCCAGTGCATAGTTGGAGATATAAACAAAAGTTGTGTTTAGGAAGATAGGTGGTGTATCCACCGGCTGGTTGTTTCGCGACAGTCAGTCGGCCAAAAAATAAAAGGAAAGGA
>Ga0208197_1003302_pt1 | contig 13072 bp, 8 predicted proteins | sample AD_JPNNA4_MetaG_FD_184444 | JGI IMG/M metagenome (GOLD analysis project Ga0208197, IMG submission 184444) | Active sludge microbial communities of municipal wastewater-treating anaerobic digesters from Japan - AD_JPNNA4_MetaG (SPAdes) (version 2) | ecosystem: Engineered > Bioreactor > Anaerobic >...
CTGAGCCAGGATCAAACTCTCCGTTGTAAGATTGTTTTTTCTTGTTCTCTGGACTTCCGTTATTTGTCTTCTGTTGACGGTCTTGCTTGTTGCTTTCCTGTCTTTCCTTTTCGTCTATCGCCAATACCTCAAAGATCTCTCTCTTCTTGTCCCCTCCGCGCCCTCCGGCGCCTTCGGCTTAACCCCTCTCGTTTGCGGTTGCAAAGGTAGAACCTTTTTTTTTAACCGCCAAACTTTTTCCGAAGTTTTTTTAAGTCTCCCGAAGCCTTCCGGCCGCGGCGCTTACCTCTCGAAAGCGGGTGCAAAAGTAGCCCTTTCCTTCTCCCTCTCCAAACTTTCCGGCATGTTTTTTTCGGTTATTTTCGACTTTCTTTGCTCGCGGCTGGTTATGAGGCGGTTGCGGATGCGGAGGCATAGCGCCCCGGCATCATCCCCACTTATAGGGCGTCCGGTCGCGTGGCACGCCTAAATGAATGTCTGCACTCAGCCATTGGCGGATTTCTTCCGTTGCCATCAGTTTCTTTATGAAATCCACCCAACGCAGGGTGTATGCCCGGTAGTCCTTGTATTCGCAAAAAACGAATTGAGGATACCAATTCTCTTCCCTGTACGACTCGTAGGCATGGCCAAGGTCGGCGCGGCTCACCACCTCGCCGTCTTCAAAACCGATAGATCTATACAGCATATCACTACTGACGCAAAAAATGTTTAGCCGACAAAGGCAGTCACGAACAAGAGTTAGCCCCGATCAGTTTCAAACAGCCAACCTCGGAATTGGCATTGTCCTGACTTCATCACTTTTCTGCGCCGTCATGTATCGCACATTGAATATCAGATATTTAACTCGACATTCAGGGTGACGCAAACTATTTTTCACTTCACAGAACGGAGAATCGAAGCCCATGTCTGTATCTGCTTCATAGCTTATAAAGTATATAAGGAGTTGGAGCGCATTATAAGACAGAAGAATATCGGTATGAGCATCGGAAAAGTGCTTGATGCCGCCAAGACCATCACAACGATTAGGGTAAACATGCCAGAAAACGGACATGTATATACTAAAACCATGTTTCTGACTGAGAAACATCAGCGAGTCAAGCCACTTTTCAATCTAAAGAATGGAGTGAATTGATTAGGGTGACGCATTGACGAAGTCAGGACCTCGGAATTGGCATTGTCTACATACAGCATGACTTCGAGCAAAGCATCGACAACAGATATAACCGCAAAACAACAATTTTTGCCAGTCAGTTACCAATAGCAGATTGGTATAATGCCTTCCAAAGTGAACTCATTGCGGAGACTTGTCTAGATAAAATCGTTCATAAAGCGCTGAAATATCAACAGGGTCAACGCATTTAAATTCCCAGCAAATCGAGCAGGAACTTGTTGTCCCATCCGGCCTTGAGCCTTTTCGAGACTAATGACCCTTTGGACTTGTCCTTCTTCAGGAGGTTTATCCCTATCTTTCTGATGAAGGAAAAGTTGTGGGCCGAGTTTCCCGTCCTCTTGCGCTGTCTGTCCTCGTTGAAGACGACGTCCAGAGTCCAATGTAGGGAATTCTCCACTCCCCAGTGCGCCCTGATGTGGCGGTTGAACTCGGAGGCGGAGCCTTTCATGCTGCTGATGTAATAGCGGACCTGCTCCTCCGTCTTTTTCCCGACTTCCCGTTTGGCCTCCACCTTCACGATGCTCGCCATGTTCGTCCAACGTTCCCTGCCGTCGATGAACTTCAGATCCCGGATGACCCCGCACCTGCGGGTTTCGATGCGTCCGTGCCCCTTTTCCACCGTCTCGTCCTCGGAGTCGGCTTTTTGCCTTTCAAAGGCATGTTCGACCTGCTCCAGCATTTCCTTCTGGTTGCCCTTGACGGAGAGGATGTAGTCGGCTTCGTTTTCGATGATTTTGTCGGCTATCTTCGTCTGCGTGCCCATGGCGTCTATGGTGACTATCTCCCCCTTTATATCAAGCATGTCAAGCAGGAGCGGGATTGCCGTTATCTCGTTGCTCTTCATGTCAACCTTCAGTTGCCCGAGCACGAGCCCGTTATCGGACGCCCATGCGCTGACCATGTGTATCGGGCGGATTTCGTGGAAACCGTCCTTCGACCCCTTCACCGTCTTCCCGTCTATGGCTATCACCTCCCGACCGATGTCCGCATTCTTCAACGACTGCGTCCACTCAACGAACATACGTTCGAAGCTCTGGGGGCTAATCAGGGAAAACACCCTGTTTATCGTGTCGTGGGAGGGTATGCCGTTCGGCAGTTTCAGTATGGTTTTCAGGAACTCTAATTTTGTCTTCCCGAACAGCTCTATCGCATCCCACGACTCGGCGCCGCACAGCACGCCCAAAATGGACAGTATGACAATGTCGCACAGCAGGTGCTTCTTGTTCCTGTTCAACCTCGGGTCCGGAATCCTTTCGAAATAGGTGTGCAACGACGTTTTCTGCATATTCATGTTTTTTTTCGCAAAAGAAACGCATTTGAACTTCTATTTCAAAACAAATACAACATAAGTTATTAACAGTCAATTTATTAAATTGTTAATAATGGTCTATTTTTAGTTTTTTTATATGCGTTGACCCTGAGTTGATAAATAGTTGTTTTTCGTTTTCAGGTGTTTTTTTGTAAAAAGAGAACGGATTAGCCAAAAGAAACCCGTTCTCTTTTATTTGAATTCTGATTAGAGTTTCATTGAAACAAGTTTGTTGTTTTCAACGAAGTAAACTTTGTAATTATTGAAGTCAATTTCGTAAACGACTTTTCTGTTGTTGCTAAAAGGGTCAGTCTTAACTTCCTTACCTGTATTCTTGTTTACGATAACTAGTGACAGGTTGTCTTGACCATTTGCTTTTTCTCCACTTAAGAAGATGGCGAAATCGTTGTTGCTTCTTACAGCTTTTCTCATTTTGTTGTTCTCTTTCAATTGTCTCTTCATTTTCAATTGACCTTCGTAAGCACGTCCAGCTTGTCTGGCAGTCTCAACATCACAGAATAATCCAGACTCGGCAACTGTGTTTCCATTTCCGTATTCAAACGAAACCGTAGTGCTCATGGCTGCTGAAGCTACCAAAGCTGTAGAAAGAAGGGCATTGGTCAAACGTCCGCTCTTTAATTGAGAGTAAACTTTTTTGTCAACAATAGTTTTGTCAGGAGAAACCATGATGAACTCTTTTTGACCAAAGATGAAGTATCCGTTCTCGCTAACTTTGAATCCTGCAATCTCTTTAGGAGAATCGATTTTTGCATCGATAGCGTCTGGTTTCTTTTCGTCGTTATCTGGATCAAGAACATATATCTTCTTTCCGCTGATAACCAATATCTTTCCGTTTTTGTCGTCGAAAGCAACTTTGTCCTCTTTGTCGATATAAATAGACCATTTCTTCTTGTTGGTCTCGTTGTTATAAACGGCAATCTTGTTAGGAGTAACCATTGCCCATGATTTACTGTATCTCTTCTCAATCTTAGCAGTAGCAGTCTCGTCGATGTCTTCCATCTCGATTGCCTTCTTCCAAACTTTTTCGCCAGTTGCAGCATTTACTAACATGATCTTGTTGCCGTAGTAAACTTTGATGTTGTCTCCTTCCAGTTCATAGTCGGTAGTGAAAGCACCGCTGAAACCTTTTTCCCAGACATTCTTTCCTGCCTTGATGTCGTAACGGTTGATGCCGTTCATTTGAGAGATGATCATCTCGTTGTCGTTAAGGAACATGTGGTCAACGTATGAAGCATCCAATTTCATTGGTTCACCCCATACGCTCTTTCCTGTAGTAGCATCAATACATACCATCTTCTTTCCGTATGCAACAGCTCCGCTCATAAGAGAGCTTGCTTTCTCTACGCAAAGAATGTATTTTCCTGTTGGATCGGTGAAGAATATGCTAGGGTTGCATTCGTTTTCCCAATTGATCTTTCCTGTCTTAGAGTCGATTTGGAAAAGTTTTTTACCATTCTTGTAGATGATGTTGTTCTTGCTGTCAACTCCAGGTACGAAATTGTCAACCGGTTCAGGAAGTTTGTTGCCGTTCATTTTAGCAGCAAACTTAATAACGTCTTTACCTTTGCTAGCCTCTCCAACTTTTACGTTCCATAGGATTTTATCGCTTGCAATGTCTACAGAATAAAGAATAATATCGTTGTTCTCGTTTTTAATCTTGAATAGTACGCAGTTAAGTTCAGGAATGACATCGTTTGATTCCAATGATTTGATAGGAGTTGCGTCGTTGCCTAGTACTACATTGCCATCGTAAACATCAAGAATGTAGTTTCCGATGAATGCATATTGAGTAAAAGGAATCTCTTTGTAATCTTCCTCTACAAAAGCACCTGCCTCGTCTTTGTCCTGACCTGTAACAGCATTTGCTGTACTTAGTTTTTTAAGAGCCTCGTTTTTTGCTGATTTTTTTACTGTCCAAGCTACTTTTTGGCTTTCGTTGTCGATACCTACATAAGCTTTGCTCTTTTCTAAAACTGGGGTTTGGGTAAATTGGTTGAAAAAGATAGATGTTGCATCTCCTTCTATTGGAGCACTCCATTCTACAGTTCCTTGTGCATGCTTTGAGGAGACTGTTAAGAGTCCTAATGCTGCAGAAAATAAAGTTTTCTTCATTATTAATATATTTGTTTATTTATTAGGTTAAAATTTATTGCTTCATTTTAATCGAGATTAATTTTATGAAGGTAAAGTTACTTATATTAATTTAAAATCAAACTTTTCTCAAAATAAGATTTGGTTTTGTCCTGTTTTTCTGGATTCTATAAATTGACATTTTATTAAGAAATCTTTTTTGTCATATACTGACAAGTTTATGATATTTTAGATAATTTTGGTGAAAAGATATTCTCCTTATGAGAAAGGTATTTTGGATGGTTTTGTTCGTGATCACTCTTTGTTGCGTCAGTTTCTCGCAGCACAAAGTAGTATGTGTGTCAACCTCTGAGTTGAATGCTCAATTCTGCATCCTGACTTCTTTTGATAAATGGGATGGAAACATAATAGACCTGACCTCCGAGTTGCCTGTCAATAATCTCTATTTTTCCGACAATTCAAAATGGCAGACAAATAGGGGAATCTTCTCGTTCAAGATGTTGCCGATGAGAATCCATCATTTTATGAGTCAGATTATCTATCCTAAATTTAGGGTCATGGTTCTGCGAAATGAGAAATACTGGTCGTTGAGGCACTCTTCCGGTTTTTATATTTACAACATCCGAAAAATCATTATTTGAAAAAAGTAGACCTTCTGTTTAATTAAGGTCAATTATTTATTTTTATTTTCCCGTTCAAGAAACACTTTTTCGGGCATTCTGTTTTATGATAAAGAAGTTGAATAAAAAAACATAAGATATGAGTTTAGTTTTGATGGTTTTATTGTTCGTGTTGGGCTATGTGGCTATAGCCATGGAACATACAATTAAGATAAATAAGGCGGCTTCGGCACTGATTCTTTGTGCACTTCTATGGGTTGTATTTATATATGTATCCCCTCAGTTGGTTCCTAATACGGAAGAGTTTAAGGAACTATACACCTCGAAGATGATAGAAGGGGGGGACCTTTTAAGCTTGGTTTTTGATTACGTGACAAGCGTTCAGATTATAGAGAGCATTGGCGATGTGGCCGAAATCCTTTTCTTCTTGATGGGCGCCATGACGATTGTGGAACTGATAGATGTGCACGGTGGTTTTTCCATTGTTACCAACCGTATTCAGACAAGGAATAAAAGACGTTTGTTGTGGATTGTGGCAATTCTGACCTTCTTCATGTCGGCCGTACTTGATAACATGACCACTGCTATTGTTATGGTAACGATGGTCCGCAAACTATTGAACGATAGGGGTGAACGTTGGCTATTCGCTTCAATTGTGATTATTGCGGCAAACAGTGGTGGTGCCTTTTCTCCTATTGGTGATGTGACCACCATCATGTTGTGGGTAAAGGGTTATGTTACTTCTGAAAAAATTATCCAGATTTTGATTTTACCAGCATTGGTTTCTCTTCTGATTCCACTGTTGATAGTAAACTTCCGATTGAAGGGGAATCTCGAACCTGTAAAGATTTATCCTGATGCCAATGCTGAATTCTCTGCTCAGAATGTGGTGACGGAAAGAGAGCGTAAGATCATCTTCTTCATGGGTGTAGGTAGCCTTGTTTTCGTTCCTGTTTTTAAATCCATAACGCACCTTCCTCCATTCCTTGGTGTTTTGCTTGGTTTGAGTGTTTTGTGGTTTTATACCGAGATCCTTTATCATAGAAAAAGGATTCCGGAAAAGGAGAAGGCTCGTATCTCTGTTATCTTAGGACGAATTGATATGTCGACCATCCTCTTCTTCTTGGGTATCTTGATGGCTGTCTCTGCATTGCGTTGTGCAGGTATTTTGGGCATGATGGCTGTTGGATTGGAAAACATATTCCAAGGTAATGTATATGCTATCAATATTATAATAGGTATGCTATCGTCTGTTGTCGATAATGTGCCTTTGGTTGCCGGTACGATGGGTATGTATGAATTGGCTCCAGCTGGTTCGGTTGGTGCATTGGCTCCGTTTGTTCAAGATGGCTCTTTCTGGTTGTTCCTTTCTTATTGCGCAGGTATTGGTGGTAGTATGCTCATTATCGGTTCTGCTGCAGGTGTAGTTGTGATGGGTTTGGAAGGAGTGAACTTTGGTTGGTATGTGAAGAATATAAGCTGGTTGGCATTGTTAGGATATTTGAGTGGTGCGGCCGTTTTTATTTTAATTGAGAGTTTATTTTAATTATATTAGGTCTGTTTGTGACTGCATGTATTCTTTTTTAATTTTTTAATGTCATTTTGTTTTATTTTTGAGAAAAAAAAACGAAATTTGCTAAATTTTAGATCAGAATATATGCACGTTTACAGACCATTTAATTTGGTGCTTGATGATGGCACCGTTTTTAAAGGAAAATCATTCGGTTATGAGAAACCAGTAGCCGGGGAGGTCGTCTTTAGTACGGCAATGGTTGGTTACCCAGAAAGTTTGACAGACCCTTCTTACTCAGGTCAAATTCTTACGGTGACCTTTCCCTTAGTTGGAAATTATGGTGTTCCAAGCGACATAGTCGATGAGAACGGTATTTCAACTTTTTTTGAATCGGAAAAAATCCAAGTTAATGGCTTGATTATTTCCGATTTTTCTTTTGAATACAGTCACTGGAACGCGATAGGAGATTTAGGAAATTGGTTGAAAAAACAGAAGGTGCCTGGAATCTTCGGCATCGATACTCGTGAGCTGACAAAGATGGTACGTGAAAAGGGAGCTTTGAAGGGTAAACTTGTTTTTCCTGACGGTGAAGATATTCCGTTCATCAATCCTGACGATGAAAACCAGGTTGCTAAGGTTAGCTGCAAAGAGGTGGTGACTTACGGCAAAGGAAAACACAAAGTTGTTTTGGTCGATTGTGGAGTGAAAAACAATATTATCCGTTGTTTACTTAATTGTGATGTTACCGTTATACGTGTGCCTTGGGACTATGACTTCAATCAGTTGGAATATGATGGTCTGTTTATCTCTAACGGTCCGGGAAATCCCGAACACTGCAAAATCACAGTAGAGCATATCCGTAAAGCGATGGAGACAGGCAAGCCTATCTTCGGAATTTGTATGGGTAACCAGTTACTTTCTGTAGCTGGTGGTGCTAAGACCTATAAATTGAAGTATGGACACAGAAGCCACAACCAACCAGTAAGCTTGGTAGGTACAACAAAGGCCTTCATCACATCTCAGAACCACGGATTTGCTGTTGACAGCAGCACATTGAGCTCTGATTGGGAACCTTTGTTCGTCAACATGAACGATGGAACAAACGAGGGTATTCGTCATAAAACGAAGCCTTTCTTCTCTGCTCAGTTCCACCCAGAGGCTTCTAGTGGTCCTAAAGATACGGAATTCCTTTTCAATGAGTTTGTTAAGCTGATGGAGAACAAAGGCTCTAAGGCTTTTGGTGGTCAAGATAAAAGCTCTTTCTTGGGTAAAAAGAAATACAATAAAGTGTTGCTCTTAGGTTCAGGAGCTTTGAAAATCGGTGAGGCGGGAGAGTTTGACTACTCAGGTTCTCAGGCTTTGAAGGCTTTGAAAGAAGAGGGCATTTCAACCGTTTTGATCAATCCTAATATCGCTACCGTTCAGACTTCTGAGGGTATTGCAGATAAGGTTTACTTCTTGCCTGTCACTCCAGATTTTGTTGAGCGCGTTATAGAGAAGGAACGCCCAGACGGAATCTTCTTGTCATTCGGTGGTCAGACCGCATTGAACTGTGGTGTGGCCTTGTTCCGTTCTGGCGTTTTGGAGAAATATAACATCGATGTTTTAGGAACCCCGGTTCAGTCAATCATCGATACAGAGGACCGTGAAATCTTCAACCGGAAACTTTCAGAAATCAATGTCAACTATATAAAGAGTGAGGCTGTTACGGATATTAAACGTGCTGTCAAGGCTGCTAATGATTTGGGCTATCCTGTCATTGTTCGTGCTGCTTATGCATTGGGCGGACTAGGTTCTGGTTTCTGTAATAACGATGAGGAGTTGAAGGTGTTGGTGGAGAAGGCATTCTCTTATTCACCACAAGTGTTGGTAGAGAAGTCTTTGAAGGGTTGGAAAGAGATCGAGTACGAGGTTGTCCGTGACCGTTACGATAACTGTATCACAGTTTGTAACATGGAAAATTTCGACCCACTAGGTATCCATACTGGTGAGAGTATCGTTGTTGCTCCATCTCAGACGTTGACAAACAAAGAATACTATAAGTTAAGGGAGTTGGCCATCCGAATCATCCGTCACATCGGAATCGTGGGTGAGTGTAACGTGCAATATGCCTTCGACCCTAATTCTGAAGATTATCGTGTGATTGAGGTGAACGCTCGTCTGAGCCGTTCTTCTGCATTGGCTTCTAAGGCTACGGGTTATCCTTTGGCTTTCGTTGCTGCCAAATTGGGTATGGGTTACGGATTGCCTGAGTTGAAGAACTCAGTTACGAAGGAAACTTCAGCCTTCTTTGAACCAGCTTTGGACTATATCGTCTGCAAGATTCCTCGTTGGGATTTGGGTAAATTTCAAGGCGTTTCTCGCTTGCTAGGCAGTAGCATGAAGAGTGTGGGTGAGATCATGGCAATTGGTCGTACATTTGAGGAGGCCATCCAAAAAGGTCTTCGTATGATTGGTCAGGGAATGCACGGATTTGTTGCCAATAAGGATTTGATCTCTTCAGATTTGGATAAGGACTTGTCTCAACCAACAGATAAACGTGTGTTCTATCTTGCTCAGGCTTTGCAAGAGGGGTACTCAATTGAGAGGATTTATGAGTTGACGAAGATAGATCTCTGGTTCTTGCAGAAGTTGCAGCATATCGTAAAACACCAGAAGGAACTGGCTGCATACAATACGTTGGAGTCTCTTCCTGATGAGTTGCTCAAACATGTTAAGTGTCTTGGATTCTCCGACTTCCAGGTTGCTCGTTTGGTTACAAAGTGTAGTAACGACGATATTGATCAGGAGGTGCTGAATGTACGCAAATATCGTAAGTCAAAAGGCATTGTCCCTGTTGTTAAACAGATTGATACATTGGCTGCTGAGTATCCTGCTCAGACCAATTATCTATATATCACCTATAATGGTGTAGGTAACGACGTCAAGTATCTGGGCGACCACAAGTCAGTCGTTGTTCTTGGTTCTGGTGCTTACCGAATAGGTTCATCTGTTGAGTTTGATTGGTGCGGTGTCAACGCATTGAACACCATCAGACGCGAGGGATACCGCTCAGTAATGATCAACTACAACCCGGAGACCGTTTCTACGGACTACGATATGTGCGACAGGCTCTACTTCGATGAGTTGAGCTTTGAGCGTGTCTTGGATATCCTAGAGCTGGAAAATCCAATGGGTGTGATTGTCTCTACTGGTGGTCAGATTCCAAATAACTTGGCCGTTAAGTTGGCTGAAAATAACGTCAACATTTTAGGAACTCAGGCTGAAGACATCGATAGAGCAGAAGACCGTCACAAGTTCTCTTCTTTGATGGATCAGTTGGGCATTGACCAACCTCGTTGGAAAGAGTTGACCACATTGGATGATGTAAATGAATTCGTTGATCATATCGGATTCCCGGTTTTGGTTCGTCCTTCCTACGTGCTTTCAGGAGCCGCGATGAATGTCTGCTCAAATAAGTCTCAGTTGAAGAACTTTCTTCAGTTGGCAGCCAACGTTTCACAGAAGCACCCAGTTGTTATATCTGAGTTTATAGAGCGTTGCAAAGAGATTGAAATCGATGCGGTGGCCGATCATGGAGACATCATTGTCTACGCGATCTCTGAGCACGTGGAGTTTGCCGGAGTTCACTCTGGAGATGCTACCACTCAGTTTCCTCCTCAAAAGATTTATGTTGAGACTGTACGTCGTATCAAGAGCATTGCCCGTAAGACGGCAAAGGCCTTGAATATTACTGGTCCGTTCAATATCCAGTTCTTGGCTAAGAACAACGAGATCAAGGTTATCGAGTGTAACCTGAGAGCTTCACGAAGCTTCCCGTTCGTGTCTAAGGTGTTGAAGATAAACTTCATCGAATTGGCTACGAAGGTGATGTTAGGTTTGAAGGTGGCTAAACCAGAGAAGTCTGCATTCGATCTTGATTATGTGGGAGTTAAGGCTTCCCAATTCTCGTACGCACGTTTGCAGCAGGCCGATCCGGTTCACGGTGTAGATATGTCGTCAACAGGTGAGGTGGGTTGTATTGGCGACGATTTCTCTGAGGCTTTGATGACCTCATTGCTTTCAGTAGGATACAAGATTCCAAAGAAGAGCATCATGATCTCTTCTGGAAATACGAAGTCTAAGGTTGATTTGTTGGATGCCTGCAAGATGCTGCAAGACCATGGATATGATATCTATGCGACCGGAGGTTCGCATAAGTTCTTGATAGAGAACGGCATCAAGTCAACGATGGTTGGATGGCCAGATGAGGACAAAGGTGTCATCAACGTAATGGAGATGATTGCTGATAAGAAGTTTGATTTGGTCATTAATATTCCGAAGGATGCTTCTCCGCGCGAGTTGGAAAATGGTTATGCGATCCGTCGTGGCACCATCGACTTCAATATTCCGTTGATTACCAATGCCCGCTTGGCGAGTGCGTTCATCCGCTCTTTCTGCGAACTCAAATTCGAAGATATCAAAATCAAGAGCTGGGACGAGTATTGATAAATACTTTCAGTAGAATAGGAAAGGGGATACTTCATTGAGGCATCCCCTTTTTTGCTTTGCAAAAAATAGTCCTGTTGGACTATCTGAATGCTTTCACAAGAAAATATTCACACCCGTACTCGCATAATGAACATTAGCCTTGCACTTCTGCTTAAGAATGGCATATTTATCAATTCCTGTGCAGTGACACACGTAGATGTCTTTGATGTGGAAGGTGTCAAGCGTCTCTGCTAAACTAATCACCTCTTCGTCGGGCTCTTTGCTGGTGTGCAAGCCGCCTAGGATAAGTCGTATTGGTAATCCGAACTCTTTCTGCGCAGAGCGCAATATGTTGGTGATGCCGCGGTGCGCACATCCGCTGATGATGGACATCTCTTTGTCTTTTACGATAGCAAGATAAAGCTCGTCGTCAAAACGGTCGTCGAGCATCTCATCGCCTTCCTTGATCTTGAAATGGGTGAAATGCGTCTCTTTCTCGTCGAAAATCTCAATATTGGGCATGATAAAGACGTTCGGCAAAATCTCCGTGCGTTGGTTCACAATCTCGATTCTCTTTTGTGGAATGAGGTCTAAATTTGGTGTGCCGATGTACTCTCCTGTGGTCTTTGACTTGAATAGATGGAAGGTGCTTTTTGCATAGACTTTGGCATGTTTATTAACCTGCAGAAGAGAGGCTAATCCGCCAGTATGGTCATAATGGCCGTGGCTTAAAACGATGGACTCGATGCTGTCAGGATCCAATTCGTAAATCTTAGAGTTTCGTAAAAAAGCATCCGTCTGTCCGGTGTCAAAGACAATGCGTCTGTAATTCTCCTCTATCAGAATGGATAGCCCGTGTTCTGCTGCAACCTTGGTCTGGAAAGCTGTGTTTTCTATCAATAGTTTAATCTTCATCATTTTCCATTTTGCCCAAAAATAAGAAAAAATTGGGAATCACTTTCCTCTGATGGATCCAATTATAGAATCGCGTACAAATGTTTTTGAGGTTGATTCTTGATTTAACATACTCACAGGCTTTTTCACTTGATCCCTATATAATGATTAAGGGGGGCTTCACAGCTCCCCTTAACGTGTTAATAAAAACCTTAACTATGAAAAATCTACCTATTTTGTTTGCATTACTAACTTACTTCTTTTTTTAGTAAAATGCAAATTAATTACCCTAAAATAGAGGGTTTTTAGTGAGTTATTGATATATATTAATTATTGATATTTTAAACTAAATTGACTATGTTTTGATTAATCTTTCTTTAATGTTTATAGTCTAATTTATGCCTAAATATTTTTTTTAATGAGATTTTCGAATTCTTATTCAATCAATTCTAATTTTTAAGGGAATCCTATGGACTATGTAACGTAAAATTCTAGATTAATCTTAAAAAAGAGGTAGATGCAACGTCAAAACAGCAACGAAATGAATTTCTGATGGTCACTCAGTTGACGTAACACACTAAAAAATGCGGGCATATAGATGTCCGTACCCTAAATTCAGAAAAATGAGTTTGCTTTTTGCTTAAAAGTTGACCTATAATAAAATCAAATAGAGCTGGTTAGTGGTTCGATGACAATCCAAATACTTTTTTCTGTTGATCTGTTTTGTGTTTTTTTATGAGACTTAGCACAAAAAACAAAGGGAAGCATCCCAGCGTCCCTTTATCCAGTTTAATCTAAACCTTAACTATGAAAAAATCTACCTGTTTTGTTTGCTATTACAAAGATGAAATAAAATATTCAAGTTTCGCAAGTTCAAGAAACGGTTGAGAATCAGCTGTATAAAGTAAAAAAAGCAGCATAAATATTTGTATAAATTACTGATAATCAGTATTTTTATAGTACAAACAACAAAAAACAAATAA
>Ga0208197_1003304_pt1 | contig 13056 bp, 13 predicted proteins | sample AD_JPNNA4_MetaG_FD_184444 | JGI IMG/M metagenome (GOLD analysis project Ga0208197, IMG submission 184444) | Active sludge microbial communities of municipal wastewater-treating anaerobic digesters from Japan - AD_JPNNA4_MetaG (SPAdes) (version 2) | ecosystem: Engineered > Bioreactor > Anaerobic...
TACACCCTCGCAGGCGTGCAGATATCGTTAGATGAGATGCCCTTTGGCACTTTTACCGAACTCGAAGGTCCAAACCCCGAGGCTATCCGGCAGCTAGCTGAGAGCTTGGGCTTAGCCTGGGAGCGGCGTATCGCCATGAGCTACCTGGACCTTTTTGCCCAGCTCAAAGCGCGCCTGGCTCTGCCTTTTGACGACCTCACCTTTGAGGCTTTCCGTCGATTAACCATCCGCCCGGAGGATTTGGGCGTTCAGCCGGCGGACGTTTAGTGCATGATAACTGGTGTACGGAAAAGATGAGGGCCACAGCTCCATTGAATGGTCATTTTTAGAGTTTCACCGGAGAAAATAAAGAGAAGGTAAAAATGATAAAAATATTTGGTAAAGTAACAGATTTTAGTGGTAATCCCATTGAAAATGCGGAAATTGATATCAACGACAAACACTTTGAAACTATTTATCAAACATTTTCTGGCGAGGACGGTAAATATAGTCTTTCTGTGAACGAAGGAACGTATATAGCCATGTTCGTTTGCAAAAATTACAAGAAAGAGAATCTTGAATATTGGGCGTGGAATATTCCCGCTTATAGTGATTTGGAGATTAATACCCGAATTGATGGTTTAGAGGTATATGCAATGAATGCATGGGTACCTCAAGGAGCTGTACCATCTTTCCAGATTTATTTTCGTCCAATGAGCCTCAAAAGAACTACTCCAATATTAAGCTTAAACAATTTGACGGACATTCATGACATTGTCAAAATTGCACCAGAATTGGTGAAGATGCAGAATGTTATCGATATTGCGCCCGAGCTTTCCGAAGATGATATTATTTTGAAGATCGATGATGAACTTATGAATGTACTTGAGATCAATAAAGTTAGAGAATCTGCGGGTAAAGATCAATCTATCTTTGGATATCTCATTCAATCGAATTTGCCTGTGCACAAGACGGGTAAAAACTATCATAAGATCTGTCTGACGATAAGAGATGCCGAAACGAAGGAGCAGGGTGAGGCTTGTTTGTTTTGGAAAGAGCCACAATATGTATAGCAATAAAATTTCTTAAGGTATGCTTATCTTTGGGTTTGTACATTTAATTAGTTTTTTAGGCTTACTTTTGAAAACCTTCAGTAGGTAATCATCAGCTGGCAAAACCTGGGCGTCCAGCCGGCGGATAAGTATTAAAACTATGAGGTTAGAACCAAGAAAAAGAAATATGACCAGGTGTACCAGCTTAAGATTACGTTGAAAGGGACGAAGCCTCCGATTTGGCGGCGCATCCAAGTGCCCGAGACGTATACTTTTTGGGATTTGCATGTCGCTATCCAAGATGCCATGGGTTGGGATGATTATCATCTGCACGAATTTATCTTTACATTGCCTATAACAAAGATAGAAGCCCACATCGGCATTCCGATGGAAGATGATTTGGATGAAATGATGTTACCAGGCTGGGAAATAAACATATCTGACTTCTTTTCTCTGGAAAACCCCAAAGGGGACTATTGTTATGATTTTGGCGATGGTTGGCAACACGACATCATTTTGGAAAAGATCCTACCTCGCGAAACGGGAGTGATTTACCCAAAGTGCGTTGATGGGAAACGCGCCTGCCCGCCGGAGGATTGTGGCGGTATTGGTGGATACGCAGAATTTTTGGAAGCTATCGGGGACCCTGCAAACGAGCGCCATGAGGATATGTTGGATTGGGTTGGCGGAAGCTTTGACCCGGAAGACTTCAATCCCAGTGAAGTTAAGTTCGACGATCCGGCTAAGCGCTTTAAGATTGCGTTTGGATAATTATTGCTATAATCAACAAGGCTTGATAAGGAGATTCTTGTATAATTCAACAAGAATCTTCCTTGTTTATGCAAGGCAAAGAATTCAAGCAGTATGTGTTTAATTTTACGTTTACCACTTTACAATAATATATGAAGAAAGGATTTATTGATGGCAGGCAATCGAAAGGCATTATTTTCTGAACGTGTATTTGCAGGCAGCCGTATATATTTTTTTGATGTCAAAGAAGCTACTGATGGCACCAAATATTTGGTAATTGACGAATCCAGGCACGGTGAGGGGGACTCTTACACTCACAATCGTATGATGGTCTTTGAAGATAACGTCGCAAAATTTATGGAAGGATTGATGAAGGCTGTAAACGCAATGGCGAACGAAGAACATTCCGAGGATGGCGAGGACAAGCAATCGGCTTAGGAACGCTAAGGTAGCTCTTTGATTGATGTTTTGTTGATTTTGTATAATTTACGTGATTATTTCCCTGGGTTCTTGTAAGGTCGGGAGACCTGAGAAAACAAGGTCTTGGGTGCGTTAAAACATACTTGAGGCAGGCCATGGCAATCATTATTTCAAAAAACGGAAAAGATGCGAAGAAAATTGACAAGTCCATTATAAATAAAGAAGATTACTTGCAAAAATACATCTACGACAATCCGGAAACGATACCGTTGTACGAGATAAATGAAGACATTCGTATCTGTATTTTAGCGAGAGAAGTTCCAACCAAAAGTGGGGCAATTGATGGCTTGGGGATTGATCAAGATGGCAATTTATACATCATTGAAACTAAATTATATAAGAATCCAGATAAGCGGCTAGTCGTTGCGCAGGTTCTTGATTACGGTGCCTCACTTTGGAAGAATACGAATGATTTCGAAGGTTTCATGACCTTTTTTGAGAAAGAGAGCAATAAAAAATTTCAATTAAGCTTGAATCAGCGTTTAATGAACTTTTTTCAATTATCAGAGGAAGAAGTTTTTGATCTGCGTGAAAATATCAAAATAAATTTAGGGGATGGCAATTACAAATTTATCGTCCTCATGGATAGGCTCTCTGCTCAATTGAGAGACCTGATCGTATTTATTAATCAAAACAGCCAGTTTGACATCTATGCTGTCGAACTGGAATATTATAAATATCAGGAGTATGAGATCATCATCCCTAAGCTCTATGGCGCGGAGGTTAAAAAGGATATTAATTTTCAAAGACCAAACAAGCGAAAGAAATGGAATGAGGCTTTGTTCTTCGATGAGGTTAACAACAAACTTGACCGCAAGTATGTTGAAGCCATTCAGAAGTTATACGATTTTTCGAAGCAGTATGCGCATGAAATTACGTGGGGTACCGGATCTGTGCAAGGTTCTTTTAACCCAAAGGTTAGAAAGATCAGTCAACGCTCTCTATTTTCTGTTTTCACAGATGGAACTTTACAAATAAATTTCGAATGGTTGAATGATAATGATGAAACGAAACGAATCAGAACATTATTGGGAGAGGAGTTGATGAAAATAAAAGATTTGGCAATCCCGCCAAATTATCCTAAACGCTATGTCGGTATTCCTATTGAAAACTGGTACCAACATGTTGACGAGATAACAAGCATTTTTATGGATATCGTAAAATAAGGTCGTATTTCATTCCTTTCACATTAATTGAGGAGTAAAGATGTTCGTTGGCGTAGATGGCTGTAAGAAAGGCTGGGTAAAAGTTGAACTTACTGATGACGATAATTGGAAAGTCGACATATTTCCAGATATTGCAAGCCTTTGGAATGAATGCCAGCGAGCTTCATTAATACTAATTGACATACCGATCGGTTTGCGAGATAGTGGCTGTGACGAGCGTCACTGTGATAAAAAAGCCAGGGAAATACTTGGTCCAATGCGGGCTTCAAGTGTTTTCCCCGCACCTTGCAGGGGAGCCCTGGATGCTAACAGCTACGAACAAGCCTGCCAGATCAATAAGCGAATGACTGGACGGAAACTCTCTTTGCAGACTTGGAGTATCGTACCAAAAATACGCGAAGTGAACAACCTACTCATAAATGATGCCTTAACCAGATCGCATATTAGGGAAACCCATCCGGAAGTGTGTTTTTGGGCTTTGGCAGGTGGTCGTCCCATCCTGCATTCAAAGAAGAAAAAAGAAGGATTCTCTGAACGTTTAGAGATTCTCAAATCTGTCTATCCAAAAACGGAAGCAATTATCTGCCACGCCCTCATTCATTGGGACCGCCAAGAGTTAAACCGGAGTGATATTCTCGACGCCCTTGTCGCAGCGGTTACGGTAAAAAATGGAAGAAATAATCTTGTTTCCATCCCAGAAGTACCTGAATTTGATTCGCATGGCTTGCCTATGGAGATAGTTTATTATTATGATACAAGTAAGAGTGGTGTTTCGTAATTTTATGCAAAATTAACTCAGGAGTTGAGAATTACTATGAACCCTTGGCGAACTGTTTCTCGAAAAATATTGCTGGAGCGTAAGCCTCAGTTGACTGTCGAAGAGCGGCATGTCATCCTGCCGGATGGCAGTGAGATCACCGATTGGACCTGGCTGGATGCCCCCGAAGCCGTCATGGTGGTAGCGGTGGATGAGCACGGTCGTTTTGTCATGTTAGAACGCAGTGGCTATGCCGTCAGAGGGCCCATCTTTGCCCCGCCTGGTGGCGCTCTGGAGCCCGCCGAGGAACCCTTGCGGGCAGCTCAGCGTATTCTGCTGCAGGAGGCTGGCTACACCTCACCCGATTGGGTTTTCCTCGGTGACTTCATCAATGATGTGGACCGCGGTTTTGGACGGCGTTATTACTTCCTCGCGCGCCAAGCCAAACCAGCCAGCAGTGAGCCTGCTCCTTCCGTGCACCTGCAGACCCGCCAGCAAGTGGAGGATGCCGTTGCCGATGGTCAAATTCGTGAGCTGAGCTGGCAGGCTGCCATCTCTATGGCGCTGCTGCGGCTGTTTTATCTCTAAGGCACTAATTGATAGGGGTTAAGTCTTTGCCTTGCCAACGTAAGGCTTGGACGGCTGCCTGTACGCCGATCAAGCGGGGCAGGACGCGCGCAAACTTGGCTGGGTCGCCGGTGGTATAGTAACGCGTTGTTCCAGCAGCTGGCTGCGGGTTGAGCAAACCCTGCTCTTCGAGCACCCGTTGTGTTTGGCGTGCCACCGCCGGCGCTGGGTCGATGACGCGGGCATTGCCCTCCGTAATCTGCTCGATCAGCGGGATGACGAAAGGAAAATGCGTGCAGCCCATCACGAGGGTATCCACGCCGCGCACCATGAGCGGCAGCAAGGCTGCCTCCAGTATCTGACGGGTTTTGGGCGTTTCCAGCCAGCCTTTTTCGATCTGGCTGACCAAGCCAGGGCAAGTCTCTTGGTAGATCTCGACTCCGCTGGCAAAGCGCTCCACCACGGAGGCATACAGCTCCCCCTGGAAGGTGGAAGGCGTGGCTAGGACGCCGACCTTACCGCTATGGGTCTGCTCGGCAGCGGGTTTGACCGCTGGCTCCATGCCCACAAAAGGCACCTCTGGGTATTCCTGGCGTAGGGTTTTCAGCGCCGCGGCGGAGGCGGTATTACAGGCGATGACGATCAACTTAGCGCCCTGCGTGAGCATAAAGCGTGTGACTCCGCGGGCCAGTTCGCGCAGCTCCTCAAGCGAGCGCTCGCCGTAGGGCACATTGGCTTGGTCGCCCAGGTAGAGCAGGTCTTCGTACGGCAGCGCGGTGCGGATGGCACGCAGCACCGAGAGCCCCCCAACGCCGGAGTCGTAGACGCCGATGGGTTGGTGAGAAGAGGATGCAGTTTGCATGCGGGTTATTGTAGCACGGGCTTGCACCAATTTTGATGAGCTATAACGACTTTTCGGAGGGGTCACCCCCTATAGGTATATTGGTTATGCCAGGCAAGGAAGTCCCGGTCGGGTCGGTCATCCGGTTTACGGGGCAAACTGATTGGTTGACCGTGGAAACGAAAATAGTCCTTGCCGTTATCAAACTCATCCTTGAGCCTGCGGCTAACCTCAACGCGATATTCTGGGGTGATGGTGAGATATCCTTTATCAAAGAGCGTATGAATATCTTGACGCAACAATACGCCATTTGTTATGAGATGCTCTCCGCCTTCTTTATAGCTTTTTATGTGCGCGGCATCTAATATGGGGAGAATCTTCTCGCCGGAGATTGCACAATGACGTTCATAAGCATCTGTGACCAACACTCTAAAGGCTCCTTGTCCTAATCTGGGTAGTACTGTAGTAGGTTCGCCATATCTGGCAGGTTTTTCGCGGATAAGTTGGGGGGAAATTTTCGTCCGCTGTAATTGCCTGGCGATTGTAAAGCCAGGTTCTACCGAAAGATCGTATCGTTTGCCAGATTGAATGCTACCCCTCCAGTCTGGAGGAGCAGGAATCCATTTTTCTTCTGGTAAGAAGAAAGGTTGTTCCAAGATGATACAGCCTATGTAAAAATCATCTTGAGGTGCATTCTCACCTTGGCGATAACGAGCAATTTTTAGCTTTAATTCCTCGAGACTCTCAGCCCCATTTTTAACCCCGAAAGCTTCCCACGCCATCGACACAGGGATCCTACTGTAATGGCAGAATATTCCCCCTCCTACAATGTAGTTTTTGGGAGAATGCAATTTGAACAGAAATAACTCGCCCGGCTGGAGGGCTTTAAAACTCCGCCCGGTTGGCAGCCAAAAGTTAACTTCATCGAGGTTGTGTTGAGCCCGCAGGGTAGAAAACCATCTTTCGTCAGTTATGCCAATATAAGCGTTGATCATGGTTCACACACTGATTAAATTTGAAGAGAGCTTGCAAATTTACCTTAATTATTATACACACGATATGCTTAGAAAATCTATTATTCGTGGGCAGCGTTGACAAATTCTGAAAACAGCCGTTGAATCGCCGGCTCCTCGGGTAAGCACTCCGGGTGCCATTGCACGCCGATGGCAAAGCGCTTCTCGGGCTGCTCCACGGCTTCGATGACGCCATCTTCCGCGTAGGCTACCACATCCAAGGCGGGTGCAGGCTGCCGGATGGCTTGGTGATGCAGGCTGTTGGTGCGCAGCTTGTGGGTGCCCAGGATCCTCGCTAAGCGGCTGCCTGGCTCGACCTCTACTGTGTGGGCTAAATAATCACGCGGGTAGTTAGGGTACCAGTCGTGCCGTTGGGCTGCGGGCAAGGCGTTGGCGATGTCTTCGTACAAGCTGCCGCCTAATGCCACGTTAAGGACCTGCACACCGCGGCAAATCGCGAGCAACGGTTTATCCGCCGCGAGCACAAGCGGAATGAGCGCAAGTTCAAAAGCGTCACGCTCAGCGTTGATGGCATGCACGTTTGCGTTGGCTTTGCCGCCATAGAGCGCTGGGTCCACATCTCCGCCGCCGCTGAGCACAAAACCGTCAAAGCGATTCACGAGCTCGGGCAGAGCGTTTATCGGTAAGCTTGTAGGCAGCAGGATTGGCAACCCGCCGGCGGTGAGGATGGCATCCAGGTAAGCCTGCGGGATTTCGTAGGTCGGAGCGCGCTTGGGATGCGTTTGGCGGGTGGCGATGAGGGCAATGAGCGGTTGAGCGGGCATGAGCGTCAGTTAGTAAAAGACAAAAAAAGCCTTTTCTGGAAAGGTAAGCTTGTAAGCTCGTCAGAAAAGGCTTGGGATTTCATCCCGATATAGGGAATTTGCGGTTTAGAAACGCTGTTTGAGGCGGGCGCTCTTGCCGGTGCGTTCGCGCAGGTAATACAAGCGGGCGCGGCGGACTTTATTGTGGCGCTCCACCACCACCTTGGCGATGCGCGGGGAGTTAACCAGGAAGGTGCGTTCCACGCCGATACCGTTGCTGGCAATGCGCCGGACCGTGAAGCTGGCATTATTGCCAGAGCCACGTGTGTAGAGCACAATACCCTTGAACTCCTGAATACGTTCGCGGTCGCCTTCCTTAATTTTGTAGTGCACGCTGACCGAGTCCCCAGGGAAGAGATTAGGGATCTCCGGGTTCTTCTCGGCTTCGACAGATTTGAGTAATTCGGTATCGTTCATGTTAGCTTCCTATTTTATACAAATTTCCACGGCACACACTCCGGCTTGCCGGACAGTGCGAAGGGTTAGTATATCATAAGAATCCACACTTTTGTCAAGCAATTTTTGTGCGGGGGATGTGCGTGGGTCAGCACTTAATTTTTGAATCTATTTCCAAATCAATTTGCCATCCTAAAATAGAGTGATAATTTTTCGAAATTATTTGTTCTGACCTATAATGTCTTTTTTATGTACTCATTCTTCTGCTGCCGATACCTTTGGCATTTGATGTCTCCTTAAAAATCAAGCTTCTAGTGTTGATTTATTTATAAGGGTCTCACTGGTTCATTGTTTTTGGTGTCATCGATGTATATGGTTTGAAAATCAGATCTTGTGCCATCACGACCATTATCCCTAAATAAACCAAAGCTAGATAGCGATAGTCGATTAAAGGACCATATCCATATAGGTAGAGGACATATCCGTTCAAACTGATAAACCAAATTAATAGTGGAATGAAAGGGCGCTCTTTACGAGTAAACATGTAAAGAACCGCGATAATATCTCCTGAAAAAAGATACCGTTGATGCATTGATGGCAATGTATAGACACAAATGAGGATAGTTAGCAAACTTACATCAATAAGTGTTGGGCCTTTGAGTTGGATATGTTGGGATTTTAGAATTACTGAATAGAAGACGAGCAATATAGCAAGAGTAAGTAGTATCCCAGGTGTAGCAAATTGCCAGTAAAGATCAGGAAAGAAATTATACATATTGGGAAAATTTAGCACTGTTTTGGGGTAGGAAAGGACCTGGCCGGCGTAAACGCTGAATATTTCATTGGGGGGTTTTCCTATAATTATTGCGGGAAGACTGAGAAGAACTATTGTCCCGGGAATTAATAAAAAATTAAGCAAGCTAAAATCATTGTATTTTATATAAAGAAGCAATAGAACGGGAAAGAAAAAGATGGCTTGAAGTTTGAATGACAACGCAAAACCAAAAGCAATAAATGACAAAGCATACTTTTCTTTGACCAGAAAGTAGAGTGTAATTGTTAAAAAGCAGGCATATATTGAATCACATTGTCCCCAAGCAGCACTATTAAGAATGGGAGTAGGGATTAATAGTGCGACTGCATATGCTAACCAAGGGAGAAGACTTTGCTTATGATAGTGACCTAACTCGCGCACGGTTAACATGATAAAAATGGCGCTGACAAAATCAAAAAAAACGGATACCACTTTAATTTTGGCTAAATAGGATGCTGGTAGGTAGGTCAAAAAAGCTAAGATATAGAGATATGTAACTGGATAATTACAATTGGGAGGCCCTGAAGAAATACCAGCAAAACCTCCGTGTGCTTCTAGATACTCAGACCAAGGTAGCAAGAACATTTGATAATCCCCAGATACCCAACCACGAAATTCATTCCTGATAAATAACGCTAAAAGTGAAACCCCGATAACGAAAAAAATGATTAGGTTGTTGTTTATAAAATGAGTAATCTTCTGGTCGAATTTTATAGTGTTGATTTGCATTTATTTTCCTCTGGTCAAGTTTATTATCTACATTGTTCTTCAGAGAAATACACCCCACAAAATTCTTGATTAACAAAGATAAGACCGATATCGTTTCTGGCTATAAGTTTATATCCATTTACATTTTCCCTATCTACGTCGTAATAGAACCGTTGAACTTGCGAAAATTGCTCTGGATCTATACCTTTTATGTCTGGATTGAGGTAATCACGAACACGTTGCTCAATTAATAAAAGAACATCAAAGTTTCCCTCTTCTATATCACGATAAGAAAGGGGGTCATAGGCAGTATGCAAACTCCAGTTGGCTCCATTGGGAACATAGAGCCGATAGTCATAATAGACACGCAAGGGTTTCTCTATTAATGGTGAGAGTTCCTCAACAACAATGTCATAAAATTGAATTGAAGGATTGTTCTCAGCTCTGTATATCCGTGCAATGTACGTCCGTGTTGATTGCTTTATGAACAAAATATATTGAAACAGAAAAATTAATATAAAACCAATTCGAACAAACTCTCTATGATTTTTAGTCCAACCGCTAAATTTATCTGGAAATACCTGAATCCAAGAACTTAAAATTGGGAGCGCCACAGGGAGCCAGTATTGATATTTAAAATGACTAAAAAAGAGAACATATATCGTCAAAGGGATAAACCAACTTAAGATTAACAAATTTAAAAAGCGGTTTTTATTCAATATAATTCCGTAAATACAAATGACTAAGCTCGCAATCAAAAAAGCAGCTTCGCCAAAATACTTGCGAATGGATGGCCAGGCTGCAACCACCCCTTTTTCATAAACAACTCCGTATCCAGAAGACAATGATGACATTTGGGATCGAATCATATTAAAGTAACCCGCTCGTCCCCATTTAGAAAAAAGAAATGGATTACTAATGACAAAAGAGGCAGCCATGATTACAAAATAACTTAAACCCAGGCCAAGAGCCCTACGAAAAGTAATCTGTTTATTTACCAACCCCAAAATAAGCACTATAGCAACGGTTAAAAAGAAGAAAGGACCCATGACTTTGGTTGCAGTCAAAACCCCGCATGCTATTGCAGATAAATAGAAATATTTTCCAAACTGCAGATTGTCTTTAAATAGGAAGTATAGAACGAGGACTGAAAGTAACAAGGTTAATCCATCCGTATGCCACCAAAATCCGTTATACATAGTGGCCGGAACAATTAACAAAAATAGGAATACTAGAACGCTTCGATAGGTACGAAAACCATCTTGCATCTTGACAAGCAGGTATAAACCACAGAGCATTGGTAGGACACTGATAAATTGGCGCAAAGTCAAAAAAATAATTGGAAAATCCTCACCAAAACCCATCATCCGCAATATTAGTAAAAGTAAAGCAGATGGGCCATAAAACGGAAGGCCTTTGTTGTAACGTCCATAAACTATGAATTGCTTTAAAAATGTGATGAGGTCGCCTTTCGGGCGAGCCATTTCTGAGATTACAGGATATAATGCAGCTTCATCAGGTTCGAAAATTTGAATCATGGCTAAGTTTTCAGAGGCTTTTGCATTTGGAATAGCAAATAAGAAAAATGAGACAATAGCTAGAAATAAGCATAACCCTGAAAAGAGCTTCCTATTTTTCTCTTCACGATTTACATCATTTTCTCCAGACCTTGGTGATTGTATAGGATACATCGGTTATTTCCTCATCACTGAGTTTTATTGTTAATTCGATTAAACAAATGAGATTATATGCCAACTCAAACACAATTATAAACACAATATTCTAATTTTTGACCTGTTTAAGTTGAGGGGAAACTTTTCACCGACTTTTGAGTGTAAACGCCTTACTTCCAGCCTATTAAAAAGCATTGAGCTGGTACCAAAAGAGCAAATATGACTAGGGGTTCGGTGAAGGGATTAACCATTAGTTATCCCTTCACCTTTATCTACGCATGGAAATTTACGATAGTGCTAAATTAAAGAAGTTAATTCAGAGATTGCCTGGACTTTCTTAATTTTTTCAGTTGATTTTTTGACAGTATAATCTGTTTATAGAGCCGTCATGTCACTCCAACTTCACCTTCGGCAGTCGCTGCGCCAGATTAGCCAGTTGGCTCTCGGAGACGCTGCCATTTTGCATACCATTGTGCAGGTACTGGTCATAAGCAGCTAAGTCCAAAAAGCCGTGCCCGGAGAGGTTGAAGAGGATCACGCGCTTTTCGCCCTTCTCCCGCGCCTCGATAGCCTGGTCAATCGCCGCGCGGATAGCATGGGCGGACTCGGGGGCTGGCAGGATGCCTTCCGTGCGCGTGAACTGCAGCGCAGCTTCGAATACCTCGCGCTGACCAACCGCCACAGCGTTGATGAACCCGGCATTATAAAGCCCGCTAATCAACGGGGACATGCCGTGATAGCGCAGCCCGCCGGCGTGAATCGGGTCGGGGATAAAGTCACTGCCCAGGGTGTACATCTTGAGGATCGGCACCAAGCCGACGCTATCGCCAAAGTCAAAACCATATACTCCGCGGGTGAGCGAGGGGGTCGCTGTCGGTTCGACGGCTAAGAAGCGCGTCTGCCTGCCTTCGCGCAGGTTGCCGCGCAGGAAGGGGAATGCGATGCCGCCAAAGTTGGAGCCGCCACCCACGCAGCCAATGACTACATCCGGGTATTCGCCGGCGAGATCCATCTGCTTGAGCGCTTCCTCGCCGATGACGGTTTGATGCAGCAAGACGTGGTTGAGCACTGAGCCGAGGCCATATTTCTTCTTCCCACCCGATTCCACAGCAACTTCCACTGCTTCTGAAATGGCGATACCCAATGAGCCGGGATGGTTCGGGTTTTGCGCCAAAAACGAGCGCCCGGCTTTCGTCCGATCTGAAGGGCTGGAGAAAATCTGGGCGCCATAGGTCTGCATCAGGACGCGGCGGTAGGGTTTGCCCTGATAGGAGGCATTCACCATATAAACTTCCACCTCGATGCCGAACATTTTGCCAGCCATCGCCAGTGCAGAGCCCCACTGCCCAGCGCCGGTTTCGGTGGTCATGGCATGAGTGCCGCTGATTTTGTTGAAATAAGCCTGCGCCAGTGCGGTGTTGAGTTTATGGCTGCCTGCCGGGGAAGCGCCTTCATATTTATAGTAGATATGCGCAGGGGTTTGCAGTTCGCGCTCCAGCCGGCGGGCGCGCAGTAGGGGTGTGGGGCGGTAAAGCTTATAAACTTCGCGTACCTCGTCGGGGATAGGTACGAAGCGGTCGGTCGTAACTTCTTGCTCGATGAGCGGCATAGGGAAGAGCTTAAGCAGCGCTTCCGGGGTGACAGGCTCGCGGGTGGCGGGGTCAAAAACAGGCGCCGGCGGCACAGGGCTATCGGCGCTAATGTTGTACCAAAAACGCGGGATCTCATTTTGATCCAGGTCAAAGCGGGTGCGGGTTTCTTCTGTCATGATAATCTCCTTTTGAACGTATTAACTTTTATTTTTATTTAGAAAGGCAGGCTTTGCTGCCCAAAGCGCTTTTATAGGTTTTGATTTTCATCTTCAATAAAGCCTCCTTTGGCATTAACAAAAAACACATCCATCCCACTAAGGGACGGATGTGTTGAAATCCGCGGTGCCACCCAACTTAGGCTGATTTATAAAAAATTTCCGGTGAAGAACACACGGAAATAGCCAGCCTCACTCATTGCGGGTACGAGCCCAAAGCTGATACCCT
>Ga0208197_1003330_pt1 | contig 12964 bp, 7 predicted proteins | sample AD_JPNNA4_MetaG_FD_184444 | JGI IMG/M metagenome (GOLD analysis project Ga0208197, IMG submission 184444) | Active sludge microbial communities of municipal wastewater-treating anaerobic digesters from Japan - AD_JPNNA4_MetaG (SPAdes) (version 2) | ecosystem: Engineered > Bioreactor > Anaerobic >...
TTATATAAAATTTACTTGAGTTTTATGTTTAAATAATTTATCTAATTGTTATCAATAAATTATGATAGTTATTTATTTATTATATCATTTATTTACCCCTTTTGTTTGCCCCCTAAATCCCCTTTTTTATTTGCCCCCTAAATCCCCCACAAATGGGGGACTTAATCAGTACTGAAATCTCTGCTCCTCCACACTTTGGGGAGGTCGGGAGGCCTGTCCCGCAACCGCGGGGGGCAGGTTAAAATCATTTTCATTCTTTTATGTGCTTTTAACTTTGAGTTTTTTACAGTTAATAAAATCGGATTAATCCATAACGTTAAATAATGTTCTCAACTGCAACGATTCATTATCTGAAAGAATAATCATTACATTTTATGGTCTTATGATTGTTCCATCTCTTTTACGTACTGTCCAGTTGCCCGCATCATTCGAAATCGGATTCTTCGCAGCCATCTTTTCATTAATGTCTATCCCCAGCCCGGGATTATCATTTACATAAATATATCCATTCTTTTTCGTACAGCACCCTGGAAATAGTTCTCGCAAATAATCCGAAAAATCACCGCCTCCTTCCTGAAGTCCAAAATTCCAGCACGCCAGATCCATGTGCGCCTGAGCCGAGTGTCCAACTGGCGAAACATCCCCAGGTCCATGCCATATCGTCCTGACATTGAACCATTCGCCTAACCTGGCAACTTTCATGGCAGGAGTTATTCCTCCAATCTGTGAAACATGCAATCGAATATAATCAAAATAATGATTAACCATAGGCTGCAGGAACTCATTGATATTATTGAAAAGCTCGCCCATGGCAAACGGAACTGTCGTGCTCTCGCGCAACTGCTTCCACCAGTGCGTATTCTCAGGTGAAACAGGGTCTTCTATGAAAAAGGGACGATACTCCTCCAGTTTCCTGCACATATTAATAACATCAAGAGGCTGACACCGTTCATGAATATCGTGACATAATTCAACTTCTTCTCCGCATCTTTTCCTCACAACCTCAAACAGTTTCGGCACCGCCCGCAGGTATGCCTGATCATCCATATATATATCGCCTGGCATCCCAAATCCAGCCTCCTTAAAATCAGGTTTTGTTCCAACAGCTCCAACTCCACCATATCCTCCAAGCTGTATCCTCACATAACGCTGACCTGCCTCCATCTGTTTCAAACACATTTCCGCAGTCTCTTCAGCCGTCCTGCCTCCAACGGAAGTATAAGTATCCACCGCAAAACGACATTTACCTCCCAGCAGTTGATAAACAGGCATATTGGCCCTCTTACCCTTTATATCCCACAACGCCTCGTCAAGTCCGCTTAATGCATTGTTCAAAACCGGCCCATTTCGCCAGTAGGAACTTACATAGGCAGATTGCCACATGTCTTCTATGTTATCAGCATCCCTGCCCACACAAAAATCATTCAGATATCTGTCTACCGCCGTAACTACCGCCTCAGCCCTTTGTGTAAATGTAGCACATCCCAAACCATATAACCCAGGCTCCGTTGTCTCAACCTTAACTACAACCAGATTTGAACCTCTCCCCCCTGGCGCAGATTTTACTCCTATAGCCCTTACTCTCTTTATCTTAACCGGAGGTAATCCTACCGGAGGTTTATTCATCTTCTCCTGCTGCTGCGCCTGAGCTTGCGAGAGATTGCCAAAAACCCCGGATAACGCCGCCGCAGTACCAAGTCCAAGCGTCTTTACTAAATCTCGACGCCCTATTGCCGACTGTCTCTCCTTTGATTTCATATTGATCTTCCAACTATAGTATTATTAACGATTATATCAACGCGTTGGGCTAATAAAAATAATTTTAATATTATTAAGAGTTGCTATTTTGTTCAGCATCAGTGTTTTCTACCTGATCTTCAGGTGGTCGGCCACGCCAGTAATTGGCAAGAGTGGAACCTGTTATATTCATTAATGGTCCAAATATTGCAGGAGCAAGACCTACTGTGGCTGCTTTCCCCATCCCTATAGCCAGCCCTGAAGCCAGGCCACCATTCTGCATGCCACACTCGAAGGCAAGAGTACGACAATCTCTTTCCGGCATCCTTAAAAGCCTCGAAATCCAATAACCAAGAAAATAACCGGTACAATTGTGTAAAAGACTTGTTATAATAAGCAAAGCTCCTACCTTTAAAAGGTTATCTCTACCTGATGCAGTTATAACTGTTATTATAGCTGCAATTCCTACCTGGGAAATGAGCCCAAGTATTTTTTCCAGCAATTTCTTATCTCCCTTGAGAACTTTTGCCATTATTAGTGCTCCTATAATTGGCAGAACCATAAACCATAAGGTGTTTTTCAAAACATGAACAAGATACTGCAAAAAATCTACATTATTTGCTTTAACAAATACAAGGTTGACAAGAAGTATCGCTACAAAATAGGATAATATTTGAACAATTTTCTGATGACTCGTAGTTTCCTTTTTAACAAAAAGATTAAATACAAAACCTGCTATAATTGGAAGAATGATCATGTTCATGATATCCATCATCATACTCCAGAAATTAACTTCAACATACTGCCCCGCAAGCCATTTCATAAGTAACGGAGTAATAAATGGCGATAGCAGTGTCGAAATGGCTCCGATAGTAACAGCCAGCGCAATATTAGCCCGTGCCAGCAACGACATGACATTTGATGCCAACCCGCTCGGAACAACTCCAATCAAAATAATACCGGCTGCAATCTCAGGTGGAAAATGAAAAATATGTGCAATCGTAAATCCAACCAAGGGCATAATTATATAATGTGCAGTAACTCCTACAACTACGCCTTTTGGCATCTTGATTACTCCAACAAAATCGCCTAAGCTCATTTGAGCTCCCATACCAAACATTATTAGCTGAAGAAGCGGAGTTACCAGTTGGGTGAACTTAAAATCACCTATTGACGTAAAATACTTAGGATAAAACATCGCAGCAGCAACTGCAGTAAATATCCATACAGTATATGATAACCCTTTTGTCGCATTAAATCCTGTTACTGCAATTGCCAGAGACATAAAGAATAAAATAACTATTGGACCTGCTTTTGCCAGGTTGCCCGTAAAAGACATTATAAGTGAGATTACTAGAAGTACTATTGCGACTCCCAGTAAAATTTTGTGCTTCCTGTTATTTTCCATTCTTGTTGAAATTTTATGATTTTAATTATTGTCCGACAAAATTTGGAAACTTAAAAATAGTTTAAATCAAATTTATTTGTTTTTTATAATCATGAACTCACCCTACCGATAAATCGGGACAAGCTCTCCTTCGCAAAGCTCAGGTTGCCGCCGTTGTTCTTTAAACATTCTGAAAAATTTTAACCAGCTCAATTCCTTCTCCTGTTCCAAGGTTCTTCGAGTACCGTTTATCCACCGGATTATCCCAGTGTTCATGAACGCCCATGCTCTTTGGCAGAGCTATGCCATCCCCATTCGGTGCATAGATGATCCCAGACGGCCAGTTTTTTGAGTCGGCTGCCTGATGAAGATTACCTAAGGCTGGAAGTTGTTTGTAGGTTTATTACTATTATTTGTTGGTGGCACTTAATTAGTGTATTTAAGAGATAATTCATTAAACCAATATCTATTCCAGAATAATCTGGCAAAAACACTGTTATTTATTACCTTATTAATTTTTACCATCTTTGTTTACCATCTATGGTAAATTTTTATTTGGCACACAACCGTTAGCACTTTACTAAAGTTTCGCACTTGTTTATAATATACACATAATTAATCGCTTAGTTGTGTCTCTGTTTTTATCATATAATTGAATGAAAGTATTTTTTCAATATTTTTTCTGGCAATCCATTATCACTGGTAATCTTTGGAACCTTTTCAACCCTAATTTACTTTTTCTCAATTTCAAATTGATAAGGTAAGTTATTAAGATAGTTATCTATCTGAGAAATAGTTACAGCAGTCTTTTTTGGGTATTTGGTGAACCAGACCCTGAATTCATCTTTTATTTTTTTGCTCCATATGCCATGAATCTCTCCTGTGAGATATTTTCCGGACAACAGCATTTCTCTTTCAAATTCATCACGCAGTGATGTAATCTCCGACTCAATGACAAGTCCTTCACAAAGTTGAGCTGGTATAAAAGCAACTCCATAATCGTTGGCAAAAACGATGTCGCCGGGGAACACTGTAACTGAACCTACACGAATCGGAGCATTTATTGATGTGAGGGTCATATCTCTTATGAATGATGGATCATGTCCTCTTATCCATGCATTAAATCCTTTTGTTTCTTTAAGTTCCTGCATGTCTCGTATCGATCCGTAAAAAACAACACCTTTACCTGTTCTGCCTAAAATTGAATTTCCAAGGCTTGATCCGATAAGGGTTCCGTCTTTCACTTTAAGGAATCCATCAGCAACATATATATCATCTTTGATTAAGACATCGATGGGCCATGTGTTTATACCTCCGCTCTGTGAACGGCCTTCAGCTTTTCCCACTACTTTCACCAGGCTATCGAGGTCTGGACGGGCAGGCATGAACTGAGCAGTAACAACCCGTCCCACCATTACCTCACCTGGTTTCAGCACCAACCATCCGGTCTCAACCTGATTTCGATATCCCTTGTCGTTAAGATAACCCCAAATCTGCTCAATAGTACAGTTCTCCAGACGTTTAAGAAATGAGTCGGCGACTTTTGGACGGCCATCCGGGAACCTCTCACCTTTCCATTGTGAAGTCAGAGCTCTTATATATTCGGGGGAAGTCCCCACACTCTGTGCATGCGCGAACATGCAGCAAGTAAGAAATAATCCAGTAATGATCAAACTCTTTTTCATAGTAATTATAATTTAAGTATTTATAATTTATTAAATATGATTTATCTTTCAATGTACATTTATTTTAAAATAGGTTTCATTCGTGGGCACTTAAAACCCACTGATTATTAATTGTATATATTCTTGTTCTTTGACATTATTGTAATCACACTTCGTAAGTATCTCTTTCATAGATGTTTTATAAAGCAAAGATATACTTAAAATCTGTAGAATTTCGTAGATTGGTCTATCAACTTTTAGTTTATTACCTACCAATGCTACCAGGCAGTATGCTATTATAGCACAATATACTTGTATTTTTCAGCATTCATAGTAGTGCCCCAGAAAGATTTGATTTTAAGGTGCTGTTTCATCCATCTAAAAAATATTTCTACTTCCCATCGTTTCTTATAAAGAAATGCAATTTCAGAAGCCTCCAAAGTCATATTATTTGTTAAGAAAACAAGATACATATTATGCTCATAGTCATAAAATCTTATTCGACGGAGTTTTTCAGGATATTCGTTTTTTGATTTATATACCACCAATTTTCCAATCTGGTCATTCAAAACGCCGGTAGTTGCATCTACTTTTCTGGAATACATTCTTTTAAATTGTAAATTTTTCTTGGCTCGGGTTACAAAGAATGATCCATGTTTATGGATTTTATATAACCTCCGGAAGTCTGTATATCCTTTGTCAGCAACATAAAAGCTCCCTGTTTCGTATGGAATAATATCCATAACATTAACATCGTGAACTTTAGCATTTGTTATATGAACGAAACTTGGTATAGAAGTCTTAATATCAAATAAAGTATGGAACTTTATGCCTCCTTTATGCTTTCTGAACTTCGCCCACCAAAAGATGTTTAAGCAAAGATCTATTGTTGTGGAGTCCAATGCATAAACATTACCATCAACTTCAATCTCGAAATCATTACGGTAGTAACTTTTTCGAGCTGCTTCAATCAGAACATAGGCAAATTCCTCAAAAATTTTATAATTACGCCTTTCGTTTGCCTTGCCAAAATTTCTGCGGGTGACCGTTGTCCCAAAACCTAAATGATAATATTTTGGTTTGTGAGCCTCAAGACTTAACATTAAATCTCTCATACGTCCCTGTCAGTTAATTGACTAAATACCATGCAAAGCATTTGATTCCAACAGCTAAAGGACTTTACATACTTGTTGCCTTCATATTTTTCAACGATCCCGTCAAATACTCTGCGAAGTAAAAAATCTGTAAGTTGAGCAAAGATATATTTACCTTGATTCACGGATTAATGCTTTTTTCAAAGCAAAAATCCAACTTTTAAATTCAAATCGTCACGCTACAAAAAAATGCTAAATGTGCGATTAATTCATAATTTCAAAGAACATGTTTTATAATTTAGTGCCCAGCATTGAATAGGTTTTTAGAGATGCCATTAAGAATCATCTTAGGGATTCAGTTCAGTTCCAACTTTTTTGGCTTTAGCAGCGCGTGCTGCATGAGCATCAAGCCAATCTTTATAATAAGCGTCAAATTCTGATTTTGGCATAGGTAATTTTTGTGATTTCAGCCAGTCCTGAAAAGCTTTTTCAAATACTTCCGGTTCAACAACAAATGCTTCGTTAATATATGGGAATTTGTTTGTCTTCATGCAGAAGAAATTGAACTGATCGCGAAGTGATGTGAATTCACTTGAGATTACGGCTCCCTGAAGAAGGTGTGGAGGGATGACAATAATGCCATATTTTTTAGCCAGTATTGCATCTCCTGGCAATATTGTTACCCGACCAATTCGTATAGGCGCATTAATCCATGCTATCATCATCTGCTGAATCGCTGAAGGATCATACCCTCTAATCCAACCATTAAATGTCTCACCAATCTCTTCAAGTCCTTCAATGTCTCTTAACGATCCGTTAAAAATAACACCTCTCTTGCAAGCCCTGGCAATTGCATTACCAAGGTTATCACCGATAAGAGTTCCGCCTTCCATCTTTCCATAAGCATCAGCAACATAAATATCACCCTCTTGTAATACGATAATAGGAGCATAATTAGTTACAGGCGTATGGGTTCCCTCTTTTTTGGCTTGTTCCTGTACGAAATTATTAAAATCAGGACGAAATGGAACAAACTGTGCGGTGACTGCACGACCAGTCATAACTCTATCTGGATGAATAATCTGCCATCCATTTTCATAAAGACTGGCAAAATTCTCGAAAACATTCGTGTATCCCTTACTTCGTAAATACCCTTGTATTTCTTCAAAAGAACATGCCTTTAATCTTTCAAGAAGATTATCTGATACCTTGGGTCTGCCATCAGGATAACGTTCACCTGTCCATTCCGGTGTTAACGCTTTTATCGTTTCAGGCTGCCATACAACCTGTTGTGCATTTGTGTAAAATGTGACTAAAATAAACATTAAAGAAAACAATATTAACTTTTTCATTTTGTAAATAAAATTATTGGTTTTATAAAGCAAAGTAAAAATTGTTAAAAAATAAATATAAAAATTAATATATTACAAACTCAATATTGTCAGACTAAAAAATTTAGTGTACAAGATAGTTATTCTGAATCTGCAGACCTGATCTTAATCACAATCTTTTTTACAGGTCCATCAAAATCATCAGCTTTTATTCCTGGTCTATGGACATCATCAGGAGTAAAAATGAAGAACGTTCCCGGTCCAGCATCATATAATTCACCTTCAGCATTATAGAACTCTATATCCCTTTTAGGGTCATAGGACTCTGCTATTGAAGCCTCTGTTACCGGGACTGATCCCATTCTGGCTTTTCCTTTTACAATATACTGAAGGTCATTAAAGTTCTTATGTTTCTCCCATCTTACTTTCTCAAATTCGGGTGCAGGTTCTTCACTCACAGTTGCAGTTACGTTTCCTCCATCTATAATGTATCTTCCTGGTGAAATGGTGTCAAGATCATTTGTTCTGAGCCATTCAAATGATTTGTCCCAGAGCTCTTTTTTAGCAAAATACTCTCTGGCAAAGGCTTTCTTATTGACAGAGTTGTGTGGCTTTAACTGGCATCCTTTAAGCCATTCACCGGCACTATACCATTTGTCAATTTTTTTCGTAGACATTTTTTCAAAAGAAGTTTGTGTCTGACAACATATTACAGCCCAACTGAAGGCTATAAGAAACAGTACTCTTAAACTCTTATTTTGCGGTATTTTCATGCTTCTTAAAATTTTGTTTTAATTAATTAAGGATATTTGGAATAACACCCTTAATTGCAATTACGTAATAATAGTGCTATTCATTATTTAAAAAGTTTATATTAATGAAAAGTCAATTAATATATCATCAATAACCCGGGTTTTGTTGGAATTCAGCTTTATTTGAGAGACGGTCAATGAAATTAGTAGGTATAGGTCTCACCAGATGGAATTCCTGAATTTGATTACGGGCGTTAGGATTATAAAGCTTGGCGTATTCAATCAGCTTACCGGTGCGTTTTAGGTCTATCCAACGGTGCCTTTCGGCACAAAGCTCAAGGGCACGTTCCTTCAGAATGAAATCAATTGTCAGTTCATTCTCATCCGTAATCCTCATAGCGTTTTCATGTCCCGGTTTTGCTGCACGCAACCGGATAGCATTTATAAACGGAAGCGCCTGTGCTTTTTTCCCAGGCTGCATAATAAGTGCTTCTGCGGCAATAAGGTACATCTCTGCAAGCCGTATTTCGGTATAATCGCGTGTCGTATTGCTTGCAGCAATGGAGTTCCTGTATTTATCGTAAAACTTATTCATCGAAATAAACATCTGAAGGCTTCCATATGAGTTTTCGCCCATAAAAATGTCATTTACATCATAAATCTTATATATCTTTGATGCTCTATAGGTGCCTGAAACAGCATAAGGCAAAACTCTTACCGCTGTATCTCCTATTTGCATTCCTGCAGGCAGAGTTTTGGGATTATTTGCCAACCATGTGTCAAGGAATTGTGCTTCATATCTCGAATCATGTACGCGTATTTCGTTGAGCATGTCGATAAAATGCCTATTGGGCATATAACGGGGATATGGCCGGCTGTAAATGAGTGAGCGTGTCATCCCTGGGTGAAGATCATAGCGTGGAGTATGCCCCAGATTCATTCCTCCATCACTCGGGTCATTCAACCGTTCGTTTCTGCTGTACTGAATAGGGAAAATAACCTCTTTGTTTTCTTCGTTATCCCTATCCCAGAGCAACTCGCAGGTAGTCTCCAAAGCATAATCGTAATCGTTGATCACTTTTTTTGCATAGGTTTCAGCCTTATCATAATTTTTAAGATAAAGATGAATCCTTGCCAGCAATGCTTGTGCGCAGGCTTTATTTGCCCTTCCGTAATCGCTCTGACTTACAGGCAAATAGGATTCGGCAGTCTCAAGATCTGATATGATTTGATTATAAACCTGTTGTACTGGTGTACGTGTAGCAGTTGTGACAACAGAAGTAACTTCTTCAGTTACAAGTGGTATATCGCCAAATTGCATCACCAGTTTCTCATAAAACCATGCACGTAAAAACAGGGCTTCTCCAAGCTTGGCCTTTACCTGAGCTTCTGTCATTCCACTGATATCCTTGTTACCTCGGGAAATTGCAGTATTGCAAATTCCTATCCCTATATACATACCCGACCAGAAATTGTATAACGTAGCATGCCTAGACGACAAGGATGGAAGGTATGTATTAAATTCAGATTGAGCTCCGTCAGATCCGTTTGTCCAGAGATCCGTGCCATACTCAAATATTGCCCATGTGCCAAAATTTACCACAGTACGTGTATAGGTATAACAAGAGTTGATCAATTGTCCGTAACCCTCCGCAGTATTGTAAAACACATCGGCCACAGGTTCTCTTATAGCTTCCTCTTCTAGTACCTTGGTGCATCCCTGGAACAGGTATGAAACACTCATACCTACTATTATTAAAGTTATTAGTATCTTTTTCATAATAATTGATTCAATAAGGTTAGAAAGTAAGTGTGACACCCAGAACGATTGTTCTTGTGGCATGCCATGTAGGAACTGTAGTGCCTGAAAAATCGGCCTTCATATGGAATTTGCTCAGCTCCGATTTGGTCCAGTAAAATGGATTTTGAGCTAGAGTATATACCCTAGCTTTTGTGACCTTCAGCTTGTTGATAAATTGCTGAGGCAGTGAATAGCCAAGATTTATCTGCGAAATATATATCTGGCTTGCATCGCGGTAGGTAAGTGTGCTTCCGTAAAGGCCACTGCCTTCGTATAGCTGATTAGGCCGTGGGTAAGCGTTTGTCGGATTTTCAGGTGTCCAGTAATCAAAAATGATTTTGTTATACCGCTTCTTTGCATATGGGGCAAAAAGTTCAACCGATGTCATACCACCCCAGCGTACATATGCTGTGAATCCGAAATCCCAGTTTCTGAAGGTAAAGTTATTGCTTAAGTTTGCAATGAAATCAGGTTCGTTATCTCCCAATATAACACGGTCTGCATCGTTGTGCTTACCATCACCATTCTGATCTTTGATCTTAATATAACCAGGATATTCACCGTATGAAAGCGCTTCTTCCGCTTCATCCAGCTGCCATATGCCGATTTTTTCAAAGTCGTAATAAACATCTAACGGATAACCGATAAACCATCCACTTCCGGGGTCATCTTCCTTACCTTTGTACAATTCCACTATCCGAGTTCTATTTGTCATAAATGAGAAATCTGATGTCCATAAGAACCCCCCCCTGCTCGTATTTTTTATTGTATGATTTACTGTATGAAGGGAAATCTCCAATCCTTTGTTATTGGTTTTCCCCACGTTGTCCAGAACCTGATCGAACCCTGTATGGATCGGCAGTTTTCTGTACATAAGCAGGTCAAAAGTATTGGTATTATAAATGTCTATGTTTCCTGATATCCTTCCCTTTAACATCCCGAAATCCAAACCCAAGTTGGTAACTGCTGTACTTTCCCATTTAAGTTCCTTATTGGCCAAGTTTGCCGGCTTGTAACCAAAAGCATTATTATTGCTCCATGCATATGTTGTCCTACTAAGTGAACCCTGTACCTGATATGGTTTAATGCCCTGGTTCCCCGTAACACCATAGCTTAAGCGTAATTTTAATTCCGATAGCCAGTTCTTTGTACTTGCCATAAATCCTTCTTCAATGATCCTCCAAGCTGCTGAAGCGGAAGGAAAATATCCCCATTTTTTCCCAGGAGCAAATTGTGATGCGCCATCGACACGAATTGATGCACTCAGCAAGTACCGGCTCTTATATCCGTAATTAACACGGCCCACGTATGAAAGCAAACCCCATTCTGATAAATCTGAACCAACATTGGTAATCGTATTAGCACTTCCAAGGTTATAATAAAGTGCAGTTTCGTAGGGTAAATCTAACACATTAATTGAGCTTGTTTCATTACTGTATGTCTGTATTCCATGTACAGCTGTGATAGTCAGACTGTGGGCATCGTTGAAAGTTTTATTGTATGTGAGGATACTTTCATAGATCACAAAAGTACTGTTGCCATCATTTTTATAAGCTGATGGGGCACCTCCGTGACGGACAAGCGATTTATACCCTGCAAATTCCTGACTTTTGTTAAATCTTAAAGTAGTACCAAAGCTTATCCTGTAAGTCAGTGAAGGAAAGATCTTAAAATCGGCATAAGCATTAATCAATGCGTTCCAGTTGTTTTCTCTGAATCTATAACAATCCCAGATATAATCAGTAAACGGATTATACTCCAGGGCGTCGCTCATCAGCACCCATTCATCTTCGCCTTCCGGTGTTTTCAGTCGGCCTAATGGTGTGGCATTTACCGCACGTTGATAGGCTCCACCCCAGTTGGCCTCGCGGGCAGTCTTCCTTGTTTGTTGGGTTTTTCCAGTCTGTAAAGAGATTCCTGAGGTTACTTTCCGACTCAAGTTAACGTCGATATTGGTAGACAATGTAATCCTCGTAAATATATCGTCAGGCACTATACCCTCCTGTTCAAAATAGTTACCCGAGAAGTTATATTTAACATGATCTGTACCACCATTAACGCTTAACTGATGCTTTTGCTGAAAACCATTCTGAGTAAGTAACTCTAGGTAGTCAATTCCAGGACCTCCAGATCGAATAGTTTCAAGCTCGATTGGGTCGAATATCTTAGCATCCCATTCTGGATCAGGAGTGGCCTGGTCGGGATATCCTCCCATAGTACGATAAGCTTCTCTTGCCCACTGGGCATACTGCTGTGCGTTTGCTAACGGTATTCGTCCGAACTTTAACTCCGGACCGGCGTAACTGTCCCATATAAATGTGGGTTTATTGATCTGCCCGCGCTTGGTAGTTATTATTATTACACCGTTTGCACCACGAGATCCATAAATTGCTGTTGATGAAGCATCCTTTAGGACGTCGACAGACTGAACGTCATAAGGGCTGATATCATTCAGGTCGCCGTAAAACGGTATCCCATCCACGATCAGCAAAGGGTCATTTGAAGCTTGGAATGAACGCTTGCCACGCATGAGCATTTTACTTTCTGCACCAGGCTGGGAACTAGTCATCCTGATATCCAAGCCGGCGATTGATCCTGCTAATGCTTGCTCGAGTCGCGCTGCCGGCCGGCTTGAAATAACATCTTTCGATACGGATGCGACAGAACCCGAAACATCTCTCCTTTTCTGCGTACCATATCCAATAACCACAACCTCATCCAGACTTTCCACAGCTAAATTTAAAGTAATTTCAATCGTTATTTTCCCTGCAACAGGCATTTTTTGAGATTCGTATCCTACAAACGATATATTAAGCGATGCACTTTCGTTTGGTATCTCTATAGAGAATTTACCATCTGTATCGGTTAAGGTACCGATAGAGGTACCTTCAACCTGTACAGTAGCACCTGCAAGTGGATTACCATTTTCATCTCTTACAACACCAGTTACTCTCCTCTGCTGTTGCTGCTGCAATATATCTTCAAGTTTCGAGGATTCTACAACCGGTGTCAGTACAATCTGACGATCGCTTACAATGAATTTAACATCCTTTGGGAAAAGCTCACTCAGAATGTCCTTTATGGGTTCATCTTTTGCTTTTATGCTTACTTTTCTCTCGACATCAATAAGTTTCTGATTGAACAGGAAGTAATATTCGCTCAGATCTTCAATTTTGTTCAGAACACTCTCAACAGTGG
>Ga0208197_1003331_pt1 | contig 12963 bp, 10 predicted proteins | sample AD_JPNNA4_MetaG_FD_184444 | JGI IMG/M metagenome (GOLD analysis project Ga0208197, IMG submission 184444) | Active sludge microbial communities of municipal wastewater-treating anaerobic digesters from Japan - AD_JPNNA4_MetaG (SPAdes) (version 2) | ecosystem: Engineered > Bioreactor > Anaerobic...
AAGCATGCTGCACGGGTGTCCTCGAGGCCAACTTAAACGCCCAGGTTATCGGTGTCGCCCACATAGGATGGATGTCCAGAGACCCAATGCCTTCGGCTCTGGTCAAGGGACGCCACATCGAGTACGGCCGGTCAGTTGAGGACCTCACTGGTGTCTTCTCAATCGAGAAGTTCATCCAGCTCTGGGGCAACTCCACCTGCGGTGCGATAAGCGTCGACTGGCTGCCCTGCATGTAAAGATCGGAGAAAACTCACCCCCCGCCGTTTGGAGACGTGAGCCTTCGGAGACGGTTCTCCTCCGAGGCTTGCGGCTTTCAGTTTTTTGCGCTACTGAAATCCTATGGCAAAGTGCAGATCTTGCATGGCACGTATCCGGCCGACCTGGATGCTGGAGGCGGTTCTATTCTGCTCAGGACTGTCGGCCAGGATATCACAGAGGATTATCATGATTCCGGGGAGCACGACTTCCACCTCATTTTCATTCCAGTCAGGAGACAAAGGTTTTTACATCAGTTCCGTCAATTTTGATGAAAAAGACTGTGAGAGTGATGATCGCTGAGAAGAGCCAATGGCTGAAGATCGCATGGCAAACGTTTGGTGAACTTAAGGCGATAGCATGAATTGTAGTAGGGGCACACTTCATCTCTTTGCGCTAATGCTGTCTCCCACCGCCTCCGCTCAGGTTGTAATAAATGAGGTTGAGCAGAATTCGCCATGCGATAATCGAGATCCTGACTGCTTAGAGTGGGTGGAGCTTCACAATTAAAGACACGAAACCGCAGATATCGGTGGATGGATCGTATCTTCTTCTCATGGCGGTCTGACACTCGGGTGAATCCGACAATCTCGAGCATAAGGGCGCACACTCAATATGGCGAAAATATCCAGGCTGATTTGGATTCAGAGGGGTATCTCCTCAGTGAGCAACGCATACACGGCAAGTTCAACATAACCATCAATCCAAGGGAGACGCAAAGTATATTCCTCGGATCACAGGTGGGGTATTGAGATCCATTGTGGAGACAGCGAACTCAGCTATTCCTATTGGGGAGAGTATGGATAGCTGGATGATCAATGCTGGATACCAGCGTGTGGATGAAAGCGGGTGGTGAATCCATCCACGATCGCAGGCGAGTACGGCAGGATGGTGGCTTCGCTGGACGTCTGCGGCAGGCGCTGGGCCACGTACTCGACCATATCGCCTGAGTCCTCGTGGAGGATGGGATCGTGCCCCTATTATGAGTGCATCTTCGGCTTTGAAGGTTTCTAAAAATATAGAAATGGATTTAAGGCTATATGCTAGCCGGAGCTGGGATTTTGTCTTAATATCCCAGCTCTCTTTTCCCCTTTTAACTTACTCCTTTGGGCTGAACTTTATGGCCCGATCATATACAATTTCGGTGTAGGCAGGCCCAGTCTTTGTGGCTTTTTCCAGATATATCCTCCATCCGATGAAAAGCTGCTGATCGAGACCTATGCCATAGCCTCCAGGACCGGTGGGAAGCTCGAAGCAGTGCGGATCGCCATTACAATTCCTTGCGATCTTGTAGACATAGAGATACTTCGCATTGGGATTTTCAGGAAGGTAAGCCTCAGCAGTATCATTGAAATCCTGATCGGTGACGACTCCAACGCCATTCCATCCATCTGCTCCATAGATGGCGAAGTTCGAGTATGTCGCCTTTCCTGTGGCTACATGGTTGACGCCGTAGACGATCATGAATTCATTGGTATCATTACCCAAAGTGATTCTCGGATATTGCAGGAACGGATAATACTTCGAGAGATCGGGGAAAGGCGGTGTCGGCATCGAGGCAGTTTGGTTTGCTCCCCACAGATAGCAGGCATCGCTGTCGGGACCTATAACATCGATTCCTCTCTGAATGCCATCGCTCCCTTCCGTGACGGTTCTGCTGGTTTGAAGCTCTATGGCATTCAATCCGCTGTATTTATTGAAAATCGCATTCCTTAGATCTGCGAGATCATCCATAAGGTCGAACTCTGTTCTGCCCGTTCCGCGGACCCTTATCTCTGGATAACTATATGGATCTAGCTTCGTAGTTTGGTTGGGAGTAATCCGGAGAAGAACCGCAGGCGTATTATTTAGGTATTCATCGCCAGCCTGCTTATCCTTGTATAGAGCAGGACGAATCACCATTAGGAACGTATCGGAGTTATTCTCTACTCCAATGTTCAATATGGCGGAGGGAAGCACCTGGGTGTTAAATGCATCGCCTGAATATCCCGCCGATAGGGCAGCAGCGCGGATGCGTTGATCTATGCCCCTGTCGGCTGTAGCGACTATCACAGTGGTCTGATTGAACGGATTTCCAGGCAATCCATTAGGCGTTCCTGTTGTATTGATGACCAAGTTGTTTACCGTATCTGCTATATTGGCAAAGATCCATCGGGTTTCATTTCCATATGTCCTGGACAGCAAATAGTGATCGTAACTGAAGTATCTGCACTCCGGCGGTGTTCTTCCTACGAAAACAACGGCTTCGTCCGGACGAATATTCCAAAAGGCGGATACGTTCGTGCCTCTTCCAAGCGCTGCAGCTATTCTGGCAAACACTTCAGGCACCTCATAACCAGGTGCTGGTGGAACAAAATACGTTAAATATTTTGTGCTGGGGTTGTTTCCTAATGCTGAAGGCAACACTCCTGTATCATATAACTTAATCAGATCCAAGAAACCAATAGCGCCTTGTTGTACAGTAAATCCGTCATTTTCAAGGGCTTGTTTAAAAGCATCAACATCGCCTGTTGTTGCATTCTGAGCAAGGCCAGTTCCTATCAGCGTGGCAAGTAAAACGCCAAGAAGTATATAACTTTTCATATGATATATCCCTCCTTATCCTTAATTGATCACTAATAACTAAAATTATTTTCGGTTTCTTGGAGGACATTGTGTAGTCCCGCAAGTTTTTCGCAAGGGGTCTCAGACTGGCAGTTTACGGCGGAGGATGAAGTTGAACAAGAGGCAAGTTCACTGGCCGATAAGCTGAAAGCCGAGGGCAACCTCGAAAGAGCTTGGCAGCAAATATTAAGCTCTCGCACCTAATTGCCAAACAGACATAGAGAGGATTTGGATTCGAGACCATCCAGCCCATGCCGCCCGATCGAATCCTGCCAGCTCGGATCGGTCGAACGGCGACTCCGTGCCCGCTGCTGTGGGGTGCGATATCGGCGGATGCCGTGAGAAGCGGGACCACAGGGCGATTTGAATTACAGACCGTTCGGAACTCTGCCGATGACGCCGGTTTATTATTAATATTGATATCATTATTATTGTCATTGTTTTGTCATTGTTATTATTTTATTTTTATTTTTTTATTATTAATAAGTTTATTGTGCACCACACGTACGTTGATATGGTTTGTTGTCAATAGATAATAGCAAAAATTAATACTTAAAGGCACAGTTTAAATACTATAAGATCACTAACTGTAGTAATTAAGCTACCAAGCAATGGCATGATAGGCTGATGATAAAGCAGGGTGCATATAACATAAATATCCAATGTTTGATAATACAGGCAGATCCTGCAGCGATAAGAGAGCATCAAATGATATAATGTAACAACATGATGAATCCCGACTGCTCCCCAACACGCCGCACGCCGGTTGCGTCTCCTGCACAACCTGGTGGTGCATCCGGATGATGCGAGGGTATATCCTCAGGCGCCTGGCCATCATGGTCCCCGTACTGCTCTGCGGCTCCATGATCACATTCGGCCTGGTCTTCCTCTCGCCCGGAGACATCGGAGAGATGATGGCAGACGCCGAGGCCTCGGCAATGGGAATGTATGCAACCCAGGAGATGATAGATGCCATAAACGAGCACTACGGCCTCAACGACCCCGTCCATGTGCAGTACCTCAAATGGCTGAAAAACGCACTGCACGGCGACCTGGGCCGTTCGTTCTCCTCACATAGGCCCGTTCTTCGGGAGTTCACAGACCACCTGGTTCCAACACTGGTTCTGAACCTGGCAGGGATCATGATCGCGCTTTGCATATCCATCCCACTCGGGGTCATATCCGCAGTCAAGAAGAACACGATAATCGATCATCTCTGCAGGATATACGTATTGCTGGAGATCTCCATGCCCACCTTCTGGCTGGCACTGATGCTCATGTGGTTCTTTGCCTTCAAATACGACCTGTTCCCCCTCTACGGCTACGGCTGGGGCTGGAAGGACAACCTGTGGCACCTGGTGCTGCCCGCCGTCGCCATGGGCACCTCCATGACCGGCAGCCTGATGCGGCTAACCAGGACGAGCATGCTGGAGACATTCGGACAGGAGTACATCGTCACCGCACGGGCCAAAGGGCTGGGCGAGTTCATCGTTATATCCAAGCACGCACTGCGAAACGCCTTAAATCCGGTTGTCACCATGGTCGGCCTATTCTTCGGCCACATACTGACCGGCTCGGTCATAATCGAGACCATATTCTCCTGGCCTGGAAACGGCAGCCTCTTCTTGGCCTCGATCAACGCCCGCGACTACCCCATGATCATGGGATTTACCCTGATCTTCATGGCGCTCTTCGTGATTGTGACGCTGATAACGGACATATCCTACACCCTGCTCGACCCGCGAATAGAGTACCGGTAAACTCGAGATCTGCAGAAAAACGGATGGAGATGACTCCCAATTCCGGCCCGAAAGGCATGCAAATGACGATTCGGCAGATGAAAAGAGATGCGGCATCGATCCTGAGGGGCCGCCGCTGCCAGGCAGCCGGCAGACCAGAGGATCTGTCGATGAGCTACTGGAGACAGTCCCTCCATGAGCTTGTGAGGGATCCTCTGGCCTTGACAGGCCTGGCCATCTTATCAGTGCTCATAACGGTTGCGATCCTGGCTCCCTTCCTTGCGCCCTACGATCCTGACGACATCCAGGTTGACCGGAGGATGCTGTGGCCATGCTGGGATCATCCGCTTGGCACCGACAAGTTCGGAAGAGACATCCTCTCCCGCATGATATTCGGGGCTAGGCTCTCCCTGCTCATGCCGTCCATAATCGTGATAACCACTCTCACCGTCGGCACCACCGTCGGGCTGGTATCCGGCTTCAAGGGCGGCCTGGTTGACAGCCTTCTCATGAGGCTGGTGGACATCAAGAGCTCCTTTCCCGGACTGCTCCTCACGCTGGCCATCATCGGCATGCTGGGCCCGGGGATCCTCAACGCCGTAATAGCCATGAGCATAACCGGCTGGACAGGCTACGCCCGCATAATCCGCGGCATGACGCTTCAGCTCAGGGAGATGGAGTTCGTCGATGCGGCCAGATGCCTTGGCGCATCCGACACCTATGTGATATTCAGGCACATCCTGCCAAACGTGATCTCTCCGGTGGTGCTGCTGGCCACACTGAACATGGGCGGAGCGATACTCTCGATGGCAGGCCTTGGATTTCTTGGGCTGGGAGCCCAGCCGCCTGCTGCTGAATGGGGATCTATGCTAAGCGATAATAGGGGTTTTATGTTCTACGCACCGTACCTTGTGGTCGTCCCGGGAATGGGCATCATGATCACGGTTCTGGCCTTCAACCTTCTGGGAGACGGACTGAGGGATGCCATGGACCCCAAGTCAGGTAGATTGGCCGAGGAGATGAGGGGATGATAGTCCTTGAGAACCGTGCGCCTGGATAAAGGATCCCAGCGATATCCCCGGGCTTAGCGAAAGCTCTGCCGGGTGGAGACCGATAAAAGGCGAAATCGGAGATTATAGAGAAGACCAATCAGGTTACGAAGTGAGACAGATTTGGCAGAGAGCATTTCAAAGCGTTATCGAGACACTGGAGGAGGCAACACGAAAGGAGACGACTCCCCTCAAAGGCGTCGGTAGCAGATGGATATCGCTAGCCTTCAGCCTTGCTTTTCCCGTAATGGATAAAGAACTCGTTTCGCCCTCTTGATACATCAAAACCCACGTAACCGTCGCCCAATAACTTTCTTTGTCCTTCGATATCCGAGCTTCTGATAATCGTTATATCCTGCCAAGTTTGGCCCTCACCGGGGCGGAGATCTTTGTAAAGTATGCACCTGAGAAGCCCGCCGAACTTTTCCTTTATTTCCTTGATAACGAATCCCGATCTGAGGGTGTTGCTCAGGCTGTAGTAGTTCTTTGGCGATATCGTGCATAAGAGGTGATAACGGCCGATGTCGTGAATGATATCGAAAAGATTGCCGATTATCTTCGTCTGAAATGAGTTTCCCCTGTAATCGGGATGTATAACAGAAGATTGGAAATGGACCACATATTGCAGATCTTCGTCAGGCATTCCGATATCCAATCCGAGGTTCTCATTCTCGTCTTCGGGCAGATAAATGATGCCATAGCCGATAAGACCACCATCGACTGCAACTCCGATCGAATACCCATTGCGGAGGTATCTCAAGAAGTCTTCTTGCGTCGAAGGGTGGTACAATTCAGGATCCTTAAGATCATAGAGGACGATTTCCTGCAATCTTACGACGCTTTGGAGATCCTCTTCGGTCAGAAACCGCATCGTATATCTTGAGCCTTCTTCATCGATAGGCCCTCCGACCCTTAAGTAACCGGCCTCCAAAATAGAATCCTCTCGTCCTGCCTTAATAGCCATGATCCTGCCAAGAAGCTTTTTTCTTATACCTATGTATCTTTTATAGTATATATAGATAAATTTATCGAATGCGCGATCAACCGGAAAAGTCATCGTCTGGTCGATGGCGATCGTGCTCGATCCTGGTATCACCGATATCTCAAATGAAGGAGTTCTCCAGCATCGCGAAGCTCTGCATGGGCCGACTATCGCCGGCTGAGCCATAAGCATCGATGTTAGCGAGGTACTCGACTGTCCTTTCTGCCTGTTGCTCAGAAAGTCTTTTATCGTATTAATCAGTGTAGATTGCTCACTTATAGAGAAGACGTTTTCGGGAGGGATAGTGCATTCGAGAGAAGATACTGATAGCCTTATTTATATTCAGCCTTGTCGGGGCGGCTTGCGGTGCCAACTATATGTATGAGAAGGCGAATATAAAGGGTGTAGGATACAAGAATGTGGAGGTAATCATATCCACCCAGCACGGATTCAACGGTGCAAAGCTGGTGGAGAAGGAATCCGGGTCCGGTAACGTGATTACCCAGAGGATGGAGCTCGAGGCTGAGAGGCAACTCATGTACCCGATGGACGAGAAAGCTCCCTTATGGACGTGTCCATTCCCAACCGGCGAGCCGGAGATGGATTACATCAACTTCACAAAGGAAGCTGAGTTTGAGTACATGCCAGTCTCCTACCAGACCGGAACCTACGACCAGAAGTGGATCGAGAAGCTCTGCGTCCAGAACTACAGGATCGGCGCCGTGCTGACCGAGATGTACACCCATGCAGAGCACCTCCAGAAGAAGACCGAGGTCAAGACCAGGCTGTACGGATTCATGTTTGGCAATGACAGATTCCTTGAGAGACAGTATGAAGCCTGCTGTACCGGAGTCCTCGAGGCAAACCTAAACGCCCAGGTCATTGGTGTCGCTCACATCGGATGGATGTCCCGGGACCCCGAGCCTTCGCCACTCGTCAAGGGACGCCACATCGAGTACGGCAGGTCTGTTGAGGATCTCACTGGTGTCTTCTCGATCGAGAAGTTCATCCAGCTGTGGGGCAACTCAACCTGCGGTGCCATCAGCGTCGACTGGCTGCCCTGTCTGTGAGAATTAAAAAACCACCCACGTTTTGGCCCGAAAGCTCAGGGAACAGCTCTCCCCTGGGCTTACGGCTCATTTTTATTTCCGAATTTGGACGATCTGACATGCAAGCGTCATTCTATCGATCTGTCGTCAGAAGTCCCGATGCCCTGGATATCACGCTTTGCCAATCGTGATGGAATGCCTGCGGCCGCTGCCAATATGCATATGCTCTGATCCTGAAAAATCCGCAAGCTGGAAAGAGAGCGATTTTTTTGGCCATCCATGGCGGCGTTTTCCGGCTTTATCTCCCAAAAGGCCCCGTTACAGGGGAGCTTGGCAGATGACGAACAAGCCGGTGCAGGACTGCGGAAATAGATCTCTCCCACAGGCGCCGGACAGAAGTTATGGGCATGCCAAAGAAGAGTAGCTATGCGGAAGATAGCGATCAAGCCGACATGAATACGAGCATGCCAAAGGGCGGTCTGACAAATAGAGGAGGGGTGGCCGACATGGCCTGCCCCCAGTAAAAGAGCCAGCCTTCAGCTGAACATGCGCAAAGACTCGTCCGTGCGGTCCTCTTCGTCGCCCAGGACTTTGCAGATGGCGTTTTCGAAGTCCTCCTTGGTCACCTGGGCTGCGCCCTTGCGGATGGCGTTCATGCCAGCTTCAACAGAGATCGCCTTCAGCTCGGCTCCGCTGGCACCGTCGGTGGCCCCGGCCATCTCCTCCAGGCTTACCTCACCGGCCAGCTTCATGTTCTTGGCATGAATCTGCAGGATCTTGAGCCTGGCCTCCTCATTTGGCATGGGGATCTCGATGATCCGGTCGAACCTGCCCGGACGCAGTAGAGCTGGGTCCAGTATGTCGATTCGGTTCGTGGCGGCTATGATCTTGATATCTCCGCGCTCCCTAAATCCGTCCATCTCAGCCAACAGCTGCATCATGGTCCGGTTGACCTCGGCGCTCCCAGTGGTGCCGTCATGGGTCCGGATGCTGCCGACAGCGTCGATCTCATCTATGAATACGATCGACGGGGCCTTCTCCCTGGCCATCTGGAATATATCCCGCACCAACTGAGCCCCCTCGCCTATGAACTTGTGGACAAGCTCCGAGCCAGACATGTGGATAAAGGTGGCCATGGAGTGGTGAGCAACCGCCTTTGCCAGCAGGGTCTTGCCGGTTCCGGGCAGACCGTACAGCAGGACTCCACGGGGCGGCTCGATGCCGATATCTGTGAAGAGCTCGGGCTTTGTCAAGGGCAGCTCAACCGTCTCCCGGATCTCCTGGACCTGCTCGTCCAATCCACCCACGTCGTCGTAGGTGAGGGATGGGGCCTCGATCAGCTCCATTGTCTTGGCCCTGACGTCAACCGACCGCTCCAGTATCCTGACGATTGTGAGGGAATTGTTGATTGCCACCCGGGTATTAGGCTCAAGCTTCTGCATTATCTCCGGCGGTGCAGAGGTTATGAACTCCTGATTGTTTCCGTGCTGCCGCAACATGACATAATCTTCGCCTATCTCCACCACGGTTGCCAAGAACAGGGGCATCCTCCGCAAAAGGGCATTCTCCTTCTTGAGCCGCTCCACCTCCCGGAGGTATTTCTTGTTGGAGATCAAAGACTCGAAGAGCTTGGCTCTGGCCTCCTCGCGTTCTATCTTGAGGGTCTCCGCTTCCTCAGCCAGGGCCCTGTTCTCGTTTTCTAGAGCCGAAATCCTCTTGTTGATGGTCTCTAAGATCGTGTCCTGATCTGGAGCGATCGTTGACTCACTCATAGTCATCCCGAACGGTTTTCACGGATATAAACCCATGCCTGTTGAAAGAGGTTGGAGCAAACAAGCCTCTGCCGGCCTAATCAGGCCACCTCCTCCATCAGGCCGGCCAAGGTTGAGGTATGGCATGAGCCGGGTTTCGGGACCATAGAGACGACAAAATTATTTTTGTATAACTATAGTAATTATGTCTCCGTCCATCAGCAGGTGGTCCAGGCCAGCCCTCTGGCCCTCGTGCTTGGCCGAGCTTCCCCAAACCGTAGCATAGCGGAACCGGCTGCGGAAATCCTTGTGTATCCGATCGCAGAGATCGCCAACCGTTGCGCCTCGCCGAAGGATCATTGGATCCTTGAGATCTGCCTGGCCTCCCTGAGGCTTCATGAATATCCTCATCAGCTCAAGCTCTGAGAAGATCCGGTCCTTGAGGCCATCAAGACCGGTGCCCTGTGTGCAGGAGATCAAGAGGGCGTCTTGCAGATACGGATCGCTCTCATCTCCACCCAGCAGGTCCATCTTGTTCACGACTTTTATGGCCCTCAGATAGCGCCGGTTGGACTCCAGCGCATCAATGAACCTGTCCTGAGACAAGGTCTCTCTGATCAGGACATCGGCGCTGTGGATGCGGTACTCGTGCAGGATAGCCTCTATGGACCCCCGGTCGATTCTAGGGTCAACCGTGCTTGAGATCACGATCCCCCCCTTGCTGCTCCGCCGGATTATCACCTCCGGGGGGCGCTGGTTCAGCCTGGCTCCGCTGGCGTACAATCGGTCGGTGTACGGCTCTAGGCCCTGCAGGAACGGATCGGTTACCAGCAGGATCAGGTCCGCATCCCTGGCGGCCGATACCGAGTCACCGCCAAGCAGAAGATCCGGAAGGTCCAGCACCTGGATCTTTGCGCCGCGGTGAGACAGTATGCCAGGCACGGTCTCCATGGTGAAAGGATCGTCGCCTGGCCTGGCCCCGGTCAGACGGTTCAGAAGGGCGGACTTGCCCGCACCCACGGGGCCTGCAAGCACTACTGTTGCATCCCCGGCCTTTCGCACCCCCGCACCTTTGCGACCCCTGGCAGCGCTGCGCTTCTCCTGCTCCTCCCGCAGACGGGCTATCTTGGCCTTCAGCCGCCCTATGTGGTGCTCAGTCGATTTGTTCTTCTGGGTATGGAGGATCTCCTCCTCCAGGGATCGGATCTCCTCTTCTATCGACATGGTCGGGCCACCTCATATCTGCGAATAAGGAGCGCATATTGCCGCATATCAGCCCTGGGTCATGAGGCTATTGATATAGATCTTTTCGCTTTCGCCAATGCCGAATGCCAGATGGCGAGCCTCCCCCCTGGAAGGATATTAATCCTGAGGCGCAGCATGTAATGATCGAAGAGTGGGTGCCATGATAACATTTCACAAATACCAGCCAGTGCCCTTTGAAGTGGTGGAGCGAAAAGGATTGGGCCATCCGGATACCCTTGCCGATGGGATATCCGAGGCCATATCCAGGCGATTATGCCGGCGATATCAGGAGGACTTCGGCCAGATCATGCACCACAACGTGGACAAGGTGCTGATAATCGGCGGGCAGTCCGCCCCCCGCTTCGGGGGTGGGGAGATCTTGGAGCCGCCATGCGTCGTTGTGGGTGGACGGGCCACGGGCCTTTCCGGCAGCTCGCTCGAGCAGGAGATAGTGGAGGCGTCATCGGATCACATCGGGAAGACCGTGGACAAGCTCACCCGCTTCCAGGTGGAGCCCCGTACAAGGCAAGGTGCTCCGGAGCTGCGCAGCCTGATCGGCAAAGGAGCCAACGATACATCCATCGGAGTTGGCTTTGCGCCGTTCTCCCCTCTCGAAGACCTCGTCCTCCGTATCGAGCCAGCAATAGCCCGGATTTCCGGAGTTGGCCAGGACCGCAAGATCATGGCCGTCAGGTCGGGAGAGGGACTTCAGCTGGTGGTGGCTGCAGCCATGGTGGACTGCGTCCTCGGGTCCCGGGAGGAGTATGAGGAGGCAAGGGAGAAGGTCAGGGATGCGGTGGCAGCTCTGGCCGGAGAGTCTGAGGTTCATGTAAACGCAGCAGACCACGGGGACAACCTGTTTCTGACGGTCACCGGCACATCAGCCGAGATGGGAGACGACGGTGCCACAGGCAGGGGCAACCGGGGATCGGGGCTGATCACTCCGATGAGGCCCATGACCATGGAGGCTATCGCCGGGAAGAATCCGGTCAGCCATGTGGGCAAGATCTACAACGTGATGGCCCATAGAGCTGCACAGGAGATAGCGAAGCTTGAAGGGGTATCGGAGGCCTGCATAACCCTGGTATCAAGGATAGGCGCACCGCTTGACCGGCCGCTGGTCAGCTCAGCTTACCTGTCCGGGGAGGATTCTGCCAGCGTTGCATCGGAGGCCCAGGCCATAATAGATGAGGAGCTGGGAAATGCAGAAAGCCTGCTGGAGCTGTTCGTGGCCGGAAAGCTGAGCATATACTAAGTGAAGCGATTTCGGGTGCCATTCTAAAGACACCAGGGGGGGGAAAGGAGAGAGAGACGTGGGGCGATCAGAAGATCGGGCTTGTGCCCTCTGGCCTAATCCTGGCCCTGCACCTCTTTCTTGGCCATCTGCAAGCGCTGCTTGGCAGAATATCCTGTGGCCTTCTCAAGGAAATTCCGAAACCTCTTGTTTGTATCCAGCACAATAGCATCAGAGGCGCCAGGATCGGACTCGGTGACGACGTTGAGCTTCTTGTTCTCCACCCATACCTCGATCCTTCTCAGCGCTCCGTAGCTGAGGGATAGCCGGTCTTGCTGCCGGGACACCTCCACAGGGAACTCCTCCCTTATCGCGGAGAGTATCCTTTCAGGATCGGCAGAAAAGCCGCGTTTGAGCTTGTACTCCATGAGGGCAACCACTGCCCTTGTCGCTAATAGATCTTTCGAGAGGAACAAAAAAAACGAGGAGACGGGAAAAATCCGCAGCCCCGCGGCTTATGCTGCCTAGCTTTGGACAAGCCGCTGCCAGGCCTCGTCCAGTGACTTCTGGGAACGGATATCTGCCAGACGTGTCGTTTGCTCTGAAATCCTTCCAGGGTATTGAAGAAACGATCGAGCGGATCCCCGCCGAAAGTTGGGACCAGGAATATGTGGGTATGGGGTATTCGCCTCCCCCTTGCGTACATCGCCACGAAGTCGGGCCGGTAAGCCTGCTTGATCCTCCGGGCCGTCTCCTGTGCCACTTGGAACAGGCTGGCCGCCTCCTCGGCTGACAGGTCGTGCCAGAACTGGACGTGCCGCCGTGGGATCACCAGGCAATGGCCCGGGGAGAAAGGATTGATATCCAGCAAGGCAACGGAATGGACATCCTCATGCACGATGCGGCCTTTGGCCCGTCCGGCCAGTATCTCGCAGAATATGCAGGTATCCGCCATACGATCCGACCACCTATGCAGAGTCCTTTGATCGGGAAAGGATATGGATCTGCCGGAAAAAATGGGCGGCCCCATGTCAGCCGGACGGGCCAAAGGCCGC
>Ga0208197_1003335_pt1 | contig 12952 bp, 14 predicted proteins | sample AD_JPNNA4_MetaG_FD_184444 | JGI IMG/M metagenome (GOLD analysis project Ga0208197, IMG submission 184444) | Active sludge microbial communities of municipal wastewater-treating anaerobic digesters from Japan - AD_JPNNA4_MetaG (SPAdes) (version 2) | ecosystem: Engineered > Bioreactor > Anaerobic...
TCCTTGCTGCCTACAGGGCTGGAATTTATGGCATCGTCCACGATCTTCTCCACATCTTCCGTCGCGATTGAATCCCAGTCAATCTCCTCTTCCGACCAGCTCTCCTCCATCTCGGCTTGGTCGCCGATGACGCTCACTCCCAGGGAATTGACCAGACCCCTGGCATTGGGATCGCCGCTCTGCTGCTCATCGAAGACGACATCCCTCTCCGCCACGGAGTTGATGGCAGTAAGATCCGAAATCCGGGCGGATGGATCATCGGATGAGAGCGGAATCGACTGCTTGGTCGTAGGGGTCATGGGAGTAATATCCGAGCCCTTCAGCTGCTCGCTCAGAATAAGCCTGAGCGATGTGGTCTCCTTGAGTTTGCCCTGCAGATCGGGCAGGCTGGCATGCTCCGCGCCACTGGCCGCCCCAATGAGAATGCTCATGCAAATAAAAGTAGCCCCCACCAGCATCAGGCCGGTGGGTTTCAGCTTGTTTTCCATTTAGCCTCCTCGGGGCCGGTTGCCAGACCCAAAGTTCAGCACTGGTTGGTCACGATCTCTACATTGTTATTAGCCCTGCTTGGTCCAAATTGATTGAAACCGACGGCAATGGCAACTCTACCCGCGACCCGCAAATCCTCTACATTAACTTTGTTGCCGCAGTCATTGCAGCCACCGCCCACAGGTGCACAACAATCGGTATCTCCAGAGTCCTGGTTCTTCTTGATCTTCAGCTTGTTCTCCGCTTGGCCGCCAACTAGGGCAATAGCCACATCTTGTCCAGTGATCAACTGGTCATGATTGACATCTACCTTGGCTGGGATGGTGAAAGCAGTAGTTGCCGTCTCATAGACACCCATTTCCAGTACTTCGCTCGAGCCACATTGCGCCATAGCAGGGACCGCGAAGACGGCCAGTGCCATAGCCAGTGCAAAGATTATCTTTCTAATAGTCTCACCCCATAAACTCATGTTGATTGTACCTCTACTATGAATCAATTATATATAAATTTTTTGGTGTTTATTTTTAGGAATTGATAGATTAAAGTGAATATTCTTGGTAAGAAATTTTACATAAGATATGCTTGAATCATAATAGTAGGGGGGAATGACCATGATGAAAATGGGATCGAGGCGGAATATAGAGAACTCCTAAAAACCCCGGTTTTAGCCGGAAAAAGGAAGCGAATACGATATCCGCAGCAGAACCGCCAATTCGGAAATGGGGGCTATAGTTATAGGCTCACTCAATAATGGTCTGTCTCATCAGGCTCAGGGAGACGACTCGCAGAAAAAGCGAAACAGGCTGAAGAGATCCAAGCCTATGTGCATCAAGAATTAAAAATTGGTGAATTCGAGGCATCAAATCTTCTGATGGACCTCGGAGGGGATTACTATGGTCTGCACCGGCTCGATGATGATATTTGATGTGGCCACGGCATTGCCATCCGGCATGCTGTTCACGGCGGTGACCTTGATATCATGGACATTGACCGTCAGGTAATTGCCGGCATATCTTATATCACCACGTCCAGAGCCCGGACCGCCGGCTGCAATATCATCCGCTTCATAGTTGCGAGACTCCGTCTCCTCGCCTTCGCCTCCCACATCGATCATGAGGGCATTTGATGGTCCCATATCCTCAGTATCTCCATTCTGGGAGCTTCTCTCTATCACATCCCTCTCCTTTACCGAGTTTATGACCAGAAGTTCATCCAAGCTCGCGGATGAGTTGTTGGCATCCATCATAATCTCCTCTCTAACCGGAGCCAGTGAGGCTGGCCTGGAAATAGCCGGCCGGCCGGGAAGGGATGAGCCGTGCCAGGGGAAGTATATTGTCTCTCCTCCCGCTTCCAGCACGCCCCAATCAGGGCTTTTATCATGGCGGAGAGGATGAATGGAATTATCCTTGAATTTATTGAGCTGCTCATTGACATCTAGCTGGGGCACAGATGATGCCGAACCGGCACATATGCAGATAAAAATAATTCCCGCAAGCCCCAGGCCAGCGGGCAACTTCGACATCTTCATTTGTTCCTCCCGGATTAAAGCAGAGATCTTACTTCTGATCGGCACATATCTTGACGTTGTTCTCTGCTGCGGCAAATCCGAAGGCCAGGGCATCTCTGTTGCCGACCTTGATCTGATCCACATTCACCTTGATGCAGCAGTCAGTGCAATCACTGGTCGATAGCGATGCAGTCTTTCCCTGAGTCTGCTCAGTTGAAGCCAACTGATTCATGCAACATCCATTCGGACCCACCCCATTGGTGCAGGCTCCAGAATCCTGATTCTTCTTGATCTCCAGGTTGTTGACGGCTGTGGCCTTGGGCGTCTTCATGAAGATGCTTCCATAAGCCAGGGCTTTGTCGTTTCCAACTTCCAGGGAGTCAATGTTGGTGTCTTGACCGGCGGGGAAATTTATGGAGGACTCCTCGGTTTCAAATATTCCCGTTGCGAGAACGGCCTCACCGTCGCACCCTGCCAGAGCAGAGACGGACAACATGGCTACTGCCAATACCATTGCAATTCCTATGGTCTTAATAATCTCACCCCATACATCAGTTAATATAAGACGATGTAGGTATTGTTAGTATAAATATTTTTTGGTACTACATACTAAATTTAGCATTTCAAAATGCTTATGATATAAAAAATATATTCTTAGATTATTTATCAATAAAAATGATTGATGGCATTATCTAATGTTAATTTCTTTAAAACAATAAAAATTAATTCTATAAATTTTGAGAATAAGATATCATATAAAATTGTATATTATGTTATTATTAGACCTCCTTTACATCAGGTGAAGCTTGTGAAAAGTCTATTTTTAGATTATTTGTTTTTAGGGTCCATGCAGTTTTTTTGAATTTGCAGGCAATTTAAAAGAATAAAATAATGCCCACTAACCGGGGCTAGCGGGCTAGGTCAAAATCTTTAATATCAATATCCGTCATTTAGCGCTGATTGGCGACGATCTTGACGTTGTTCTCTGCTGCGGCAAATCCGAAGGCCAGAGCATCTCTGTTGCCGACCTTGATCTGATCTACATTCACCTTGATGCAGCAGTCGGTGCAATCACTGGTCGATAGCGATGCAGTCTTTCCCTGAGTCTGCTCAGTTGAAGCCAACTGATTCATGCAACATCCATTCGGACCCACCCCATTGGCGCAGGCTCCAGAATCCTGATTCTTCTTGATCTCCAGGTTGTTGACCGCTGTGGCCTTGGGCGTCTTCATGAAGATGCTTCCATAAGCCAGGGCTTTGTCGTTTCCAACCTCCAGGGAGTCAATGTTGGTGTCTTGACCGGCGGGGAACTTTATCGAAGATTCCGCGGTCTCAAATATTCCCGATGCGAGAACGCCTTCACCGTCACATCCTGCCAGAGCAGAGACGGACAACATGGCTACTGCCAATACCATTGCAATTCCTATGGTCTTAATAATCTCACCCCATACATCCGTTAATATAAGCTGATGTAGGTATTGTTAGTATAAATATTTTTTGGTTAAACATACAAAACTCAGCATGTTCGAACAAGTATGAACTAAAAAATATCTTCTTTATGTATTTCGTAATTATAAGCATCTATAATAGGCTGATAGCGATTATCTTTATAAGATAAAATTTTTTATATTATATTTTTTAATAATAAGACTTACTAATTAAAATTCACATAGTGCATTGGCCAAGGGAGATTAAGTATGAGTGGCTTAAGTTATATTTTAATATTACCAATCTTAATGGATATGAAAAATCCCCTCCGCGATGCCTTCCCCTGGATGCGCAAGGCCGATTCAGGAGAAGATCAGCTTGCGCACCTTCATCGAAGCCAGATCGACAGCTGGAACCACACCTGCTACCGGCTGGATGTTCATCTTCTTCTGAAAATCGGTCTGGGACTGCCAGGTGCCGCTATTGACCACCAGCACGCCCTTGTACCTGGCTATGCCCACGGTGTGGACATGGCCGCAATGCAGTATGGCTGGCGGACGGGAGATGACATAATGATCCTCATGCTCCGGCGCGATGGATACCCGGCTGCCATAGATCGGTGAGAGATGACGCCTGCGCAGCATCTCAATCATGGCCTTCTCCGGTGCAGCATAAGAGACACCAGGCAGGCGCAAGACCAGATCATCTATGCTCCGGCCATGATAGATCAGTACCGAGATGCCGCTCAATGTCACCCAGGCGGGATTGCCCACAAAGAGCATATCCTCCCGGAAATAACCGCGAACCTCATCAGGAAGAGAGGGCTGGGGCTCGGCCTGGCGCACGATATCATGATTGCCGGGTGATATGATCACCTTAATGTCCTTTCTGATGCCGTTTAGTTGCCGGGCTGCCGCCTGGTACTGGGCATAAATATCCTTCAGCTCCAGGTCCTTTTCCTGGCCGGGATAGATGCCAATGCCGTCCACCAGATCTCCGGCGATGACTATGTAGCGCACCTGAGAGGACAGCCCGGAGGGGTCGTCATCCTCGCCGTTGAGCCAGGAGAGGAAGCTCTGCCAGGCCTCGGCCATGAAGTACCTGCTTCCCACATGCAGATCGGAGAGAAGCAGAGCGCAGCCGCTGCCCTTCTCCAGGGGGGCGGTCTGGCTGGGCATATCCGGCCAGAGCAGGGACTTGACAAATACCCTTCCGTTGCCGTCCGAGGTTCCGGTGACGCCTATGACCTCGTCGGTGATGACCAGCCCGGACTGCTCATAGATCTCCGCATCCTTCTGCACGACTGCAGTAATCAATCCGGTGGGATCCTCAAGCTCAATCACCCGATTGCCCTTGGCTGTGGTCCGCACCTCCATGACCATTCCGATGACAGAGACATCCCGCCCCGCTGTGCTCTTTCCCAGGGACTCGATGGGGCGGGAGCTGAGCCGGCGGGATAGCATCTCCCTTATCTTGGCGTACCTGTCGCGAAAATAATGCACAAAATCGCTGTAGTCCCCTACACAGGTGGAGCGACCGGTTATGTCGCATTTCAGCTCAGCGCAGCACTCCTGCGGGAGGAGAGATGGTGCGCAGGCTGCCGGTCGGTCGGGGCGATGGAAAGAAGATACGGGGAAAGGAGTAGGAGCCTGTCTGTCCTGGAGGCAAGGCTGTTGGGAGTAAGAGAGTGCATAAGAGACCTGAACCGTGTCTATTACTGCCACAGATCCATCGGCGCGGTCAACGATGCGGCGCAGCAGCTCCTCCTTGCTCCCGGAATAGTCGCAGATGATCTTCAGAGCCGCAGGCTCCAGCTGGTATCCCATCTCTGCCAGCTTCAGAACGATCTCTCGATCATGACTATAAGCCTGGGCGGTGCGACTGCCGGATATGCGCTGCATCGAAAGGAGTATAAGAGCCTACCAACGGATAAAGCTGGTTGATGAGGATCACCGAGTGGTTTGACAATTTGCCTCTTCCCGGCCCGGTCAAGGACATAATCTTCGTGGTGGTGGTGGTTGGCGGAATATCCCTTCTCTCCCAACTGCTGCTGGGCCTCTGGACGCCCATGGTTGCCGTGGAGTCGGGGAGCATGGTTCCCAATCTGAATATTGGAGACATAGTCTTGGTTCAGGGAGCTTCGCGCACGGATGTGATTCCCTGGGAGGAGGCAGAAAAGACCGGCTATAGCGCCTTCAACCTTCCCGGGGATGTAATACTATACCGTCCTTACGGCAAGGCCAGCCTCAATCTTCTAGACCAGTTCAAGATGCTTATTGGATTTGCCCCCGGCAAGGAGAAGGCTACCCCCATCATCCATCGGGCTCTTAAATATGTGGAGGCGGGCGATCCCATGTGGGAAGGCGGGCCCGCGGCTCCCTTCTCCGGGTATATCACCAAGGGAGATCACAATGAGGTGATAGATCAGATGGCCGGCCAGATCTTCGGCACCGCCAATTTGTCCTATATCGATGCCCACAGGGAGGAACTCATGGATGTGGGCGGCGATGTATACCTGGACAAGAGCATGGGCTTGATCATCTATAAAACAGAGAACGGCACCTTTGTGGGAGAGGGCATAAGCTTTCTGACGCCGGTAAAAGAGGAGTGGGTTATAGGAGTGGCCAAGGCCAGGGTTCCGCTGGTGGGCTACATCAGGCTTCTGCCAAATATCATATTCGATGAGATAAAGAAGCTGGTGAGCTAGAAAGGCCCTGTAATGGTCCGGCGAGAGAAAGAGAGCTATGACTGCTTTTTGGCCAGTATAGCCCAGTGATCATGATGAAAGGGAAGCAGATCCAGGATGGCATGGAGCTGCAGACCCTGCAGCTTTTTTTTCTCCCAGGATAAGACTGCCTGGGGGCTGGCGTTGACATCAACGGAGCGGCTCTTCAGCATAAGCACTAGATCGCCGTCGGGTTTGAGGTAGCGAAGGCAGTTGGCGGAGGCGATATCCGCCTGGTTTCTCTGAGCTACATCCTGGTAGATGAGATCTACTGGCTCAACCATAAAGGCATAATCCTCAGGATGAGATGCATCGGCCAGGATGGGCACGATGTTCTTCCGCCTCTCACATAGCCGGAGCAGGTCGCGCATGGCCCGGGGAGAGAACTCCACAGCATAGACTAGGCCCTGGCTCACTATATCGCTGACATGGCTGACCGTGGTGCCCGTCGCCGCTCCCAGGTATAGCACTCTGGCATTGCGATCCAGCTTGAAGCCCGGTCGATTGGATTTCAGCAGCAAGGAAGAGAGCTTGGAGCGGAAGGGATCCCAGATCCTATAGCCCTCCAGTATACGCTCTCCATAAACCGGCACATGATCGTCGCTCTTGCTCGCCAGCCTAGGCTGTCCATCCACATCTATGGTCGCCACTCCGGGAATTATCTCCTGGAAATCCATAGAAATTTAATGCCCCTATCCTGTCGCTAGAGCTCCTTTCCCATAGAGGTGGTGGTGAGCTTGACGTGCTTGACTCCTTTCAAAGACATCATCTTCTCCGCCGCACGTCTCACCTCCTGGCCCTCACCGCGCAGGACGATGACCTCCAGGCAATTGTCGTGATCCAGGTGAACATGCAGGCTGGACTGGATGATGCTCCCCGCCTCATGCTGGATCTCGGTGAGATTGTCCACCAGACCCCTCTGGCTGTGGGAGTAGACCAATGTGATGACTCCTACCCGTTCTCCCTGAACATCGCTCATCCATTCATAATGGACGATGTAGTTGCGGATTGCATCCCGGATGCCCTCTGAGCGCGATGAGTAACCGCGCTGCAAAATTATCTCATCAAAGCGGGAGAGCAGCTTCTCCGGCAGAGAGACCCCGATCCTCATTAATTCCTGTTCCATATATAATCGCAGTGGTATCCAGATGTTATTTAGTAATAAGCTTAATGGCGAAAAATGGCAAACTCAATCTGATAGAGCTCGAAGAAACCACAAAGGCTATCCCCCTAAGAGAGGACAAAACGCACTGTTATGTCTGATATTGCCTTCATCGGAGAGAGCAGCTTTCTCTATCAGAAGCTGTTCGCGGAGGCCGGGGTGAGCTACCAGTTCGTCTCTGCCGATCTATTGGGCAGCCCTTTCCTGCCCCGGTTCAAGATGATCATCATTCCCACCGGATTTGCCAATCCCCTCTACTCCAAGGCCCTTGTCGGCCTGCAGAGGGCCAGCTCCAGAGTCGCTGATTTTGTGAGAGCGGGAGGGATTTTGACTGTATATGGCCCCATGGTATCTGAGCACAGATACGACTGGCTGCCGCTGCCTCTGGAATATGTCTGCGAGCTGGGCTCTCAGAGCATAGGCCCATCCAGTCATGAGTGCACCTGTCTGCTCTGCACCAGCAGCCCGGAGTGCGATGGATTTCTCATCCCCGGCCAGGGATTTGAGACGGTTTTAGAGGACGAGAAGGGCAGGGCGGTTCTTGTGGCGGGCGAGTTCGGCCAGGGCTTGATTCTGGCTACATCGGTGCATGAATTCCCTTCGGTGGAGTTCATGCGATGGGCTGTAAGCCGGGCCAAAGAGGCAAAGCTATAGGGGTCTGGACTGTGACTGAAGAAGAGCAGGACTTTATTTCAGATGACAGGGGCCTGATCATCAAGAAAAAGAGCAGGCTGCGGCAGGAGATGGAAGATGTGCTCCAGAAAAAGGGAATCTCGGTAGAGAGTCGGATAACCATAATAAATCTGGATACCAGGGAGTCCTTTTATTTCGATGATTATGCCGGGGCCATGCAGTTCATGAAAGGGAAAAAAGGGAGATGGTACCTGGCCACTCCTGGGATTCGCCGACCTTGATGGGTCGGTCCGCTGCAATTTCGCTTTCAATGGGACTTATCAGGCCACCAAACTTTCCCGCTAAGGCTTGATGCCGAACTCCGGCAGCATCTCTCTGGCCGCCTCTCGGGCCTGCTGATGCTCTCGCAGGAACCTCTCAATCCTCTCCGCCACATCCTTCTTGCATGCTCCGCACATGCGTCTGCCGGAGCGGCAGGCCGCATCCAGCTCTAAAAGCTCTTTGTCATCGTCTGATAGGTGGAATACCAGAAATTCATATATGGAGCACTTATCCGGCTCGCCGCCCAGCTTCTTCTGCTCGGACAGGCTCTGCCTGCCTCCGGTGATGGCCCGCATGATCTTCTTGCCCGCCTCCCGTGGATCCTCGGTGAGGGCGATATGGCTCTCCGGCTTGGATGAGGACATCTTTCCTCCCGTAAGCCCGGTCATAAAGCGATGGTAGAGGGAGGCGGGGGGCATGAATCCATAATGGCCGTGATCCGTCTCCAGCTTTATGATCAGCTCTTCGATGGTCTCCAGAAGATCGGCCAGGCGGAGGGATGGATCGTTGAGCCGGATATCGGTAAGATCTATATGCTCCTCGTATCTCTTCACCTTTCCTATGGCCAGATCCTTCAGGGCAGACTCTGCCGCCTGCATCAGCTCCGGTGGAGCTGCTTTGCCCCTGATGCTGATGTAGCCCTCCCTCTGCTCCACCAAAAACTTTCTCATGCGGTAGGCCAGGTCCCGGGTGAGCTTGATGTGGGGGTCCTGATCCGCTCCCACGGGGATGACCACCGGCTTGGGGCCGCCGAACTGCTTCAGCTGAGGGTGGAGGATGTCGGCGCTCTGGGCCATGACGCTCTGCATATGGGAGATGTGGGTCTCGCCGGAGAAGCCGTAGATGGCACTGACCTCGGAGAAGTTGGCCTCGCTGCCTAGCTCAAAGGCTAGGTCTCTCATAGAACAGTTCTCCGACTGGAAGTAGATGTGGCTGCCTTCCTTGGGGGCAAAGCCGAGGGCGATGAGGCTGAGGATGTACTCGTAGATGCCGATGGCCCTGCACCTCTCCCAGCTAACGCCCCGCACGGCATGGGCCTCCATATCGGCGACTGCGGCATAGGCATCGCCGCCCTGCTGCTGGTGCCAGATGATCTCGTTCATGACCATCATATGGCCGAAATGGGCCCGGCCGGAGGGCATGAAGCCGCTCATCACCGCAAAGGGCTCATGCCTTTTCATGGCGGCAAGTACCGGCTCGTAGCCCCGGTGGCCGAAGATGATCTTGCGCCGCATATACGGGTGGGGCCTTTCAAGCTGGGAGAGGATTGAATCGAAGTTGGATATGCCGAACTCCACAAAGAGCTTGTTGTAATCGTCTACATGCACTGCGCCCCAGGGATCAAGCTTCAATTCCATGGATCAAGTGCAGTGAAAACAAGGTATATCTATCCTTTGTCTCTGCCCAGCCTCATCTATCTTATATGTGCAATCTATCCCATATTTGGTTCAGGCCATAGTTTAATAGCCATGCATTCCATTCTCCAGGACGAAATGGAGAAGCAAAAGGTTGCAGATTGCATTGCTCTCTTGGAGAAGGAGTACGGAATTCCCCGCCCGGATGAGGAGGAGCCTGTGGACCTGCTGGTCAAGACCATACTCTCCCAGAACACAAGCGACGCCAACAGCCTGCCAGCCTTTGCCCAATTGAAGAGTGCCTTTCCCGACTATGAGTCACTGCTGAGAGCGCCGGATGAGGCGGTGGCCCAGAGCATTCGCAGGGGGGGCCTGGCGGAGATCAAGGCCAAGCGGATAAAGGCGGCCCTTGAAAGAATCAGGAAGGAACAGGGAGAGATCTGCCTGGCCTCTTTGGCCGGGATGAAGAAGGAACAGGCCATGGACTATCTCCTCCGCCTGCCGGGAGTGGGGCCCAAGACCGCCTCCATAGTGCTGCTTTTTGCCTTCGGCATGCCCTTCCTGCCAGTGGACACCCACGTCTTCCGCCTCGCCCAACGGCTGGGGCTCGTCGAGGAGAAAGCCAATCCGGAAAAGGCCCAGAAGAAGCTGGAACGAATGGTACCGTCGGACAAGTACATCTCCTTTCACCTCAACCTGATCCGGCATGGCAGGCAGGTCTGCCATGCCCGTGGGCCAAGGCACGAGAAATGCTGTCTGCAGGACTGCTGCGCCTATGTTCAAGGCCAAAAGACTTAAATTATAGTAAGACCACCCCCCTATCCGCGCTCCGGTAGTGTAGCTCGGCCAATCATGAAGGACTCTCACTCCTTCGACTTGGGTTCAAATCCCAACCGGAGCATATAATTACTAAGTAACCCAAAAAGCCTTTTAAAGGGTAAATTATTCATAGTCATTTACTTGCACCACAAGAAATGACATGGGACTAAGCGAGGGCCTAACGAGGGTTCTCGCTTTTCTCAAGCTCATTTTCGTGCCTGTCTAGGTATTCTTTAATCGCTTCAACTGCCACTTCGCTTTGGCCGCGAAAATGGCCTGTCTTCTTATAGACATAATCCTTCAGTCGCTTTTCAACGTCATCGGGTAGGTATATTCCAAGTCGTCCCATATCCCACATATTGAACTTAATAGTTTAAAAGCATTATGGTATAATTACACCAAAACATTGATATACTTTAATGGTGTATTAGTGTATTGGTGCAAGTAAATGAACGGAAAGACCATATTATCCAGCCCGGTCACTCAGACCTGTGCAGCAGTAAAGCAGCTAATCATCTTCCAGAATCACGGCCAGGAGCCAGCGGAAATGCCCGCATTCTGCAGGCTCTCCGCTGAAATGGTGCTGGTCCGGAACAATAAGGGCGATGCCTACTATGTGACCACTCCGAAGTCCTGCTCCTGCCCAGCGGCCACATATCATCCTGGCCAGCCATGCAAGCACGCCCGGAAATACTTCCCTAAACCAAAGAGGGAGGCATCCGAACCGGCGGTGGACTCCATCAGGCCGGAGGGGAAGTGGCACGGCCACAACGGGCCTTGGATCGAGGATGAGGTCAAGGCAATGGGGGAGGCCTAAATGGCCACATCTACCCTTTCCCGAGAACCATCGGCCCAGACGGGTGCTTATAAAAATATCTTCCGCCGTGATTAGGGATAAAAGGGACGGAAAAGAGAAGAGGATTCTTGCAGGTTGTATGTACTATCTGGGCCTCCATTGCAGGAAGATGTATCTTTATGAGCCTCTAGTGGTTTGGTCATGAAGATGAAGTTGACAGCGTTGATAGGTATGATGCTAACCTTAATCGCAATGCCTGCGGTTGCTGATGATATGGATGAGTGGATTCAGAATCTCAAAGATGTGGATTCTCAAATCCGACGAGAAGCTGCAATGGCTCTCGCTAACATTGATGACTCTCGCGTTGTGGAACCTCTGATTCAGGTACTTCTTGAGGATGATGAATCGTTTGTACGATCGAGTGCTGCACAGTCTCTCGGCGAACTCGGTGACAACAGAGCGGTAGATCCTCTGATCCGGGGTTTGGATGATGAAGATAGCGGCGTCAGGGCGAGCGCAGTGTTGGCTCTTGGCAAATTCGATAACATTAGTGCCGTAGAGCCTTTAATCCAGGCACTAGATGATGAGGATGAATGGGTTCGATATTATGCTGCAGAAGTTCTTGGTAAACTCAACGATAGCCATGCAGTGGAACCATTGATTCAAGCACTTGGGGATGAGGTGGGGGGTGTCAGAGGTAATGCTGCAAGGTCTCTCGGCAAACTCGGTGACATCAGAGCGGTAGATCCTCTGATCCGGGCTCTCGAAGACGAGGCTGATGGGGTGAGGGCGCAAGCGGCATGGTCTTTGGGGGCACTCAATGATACCAGAGCTATAGTGCCATTGATCCAGGCACTTGAGGATGATGGTCCATATACCGCTGGAAACGCTTGGTATGCTCTCAACAGATTCAATGATAGTCGTGCAGTGGAACCATTGATCCTGGCACTCGATGATGAGAATTGGAGGAGCCGATATTATGCTGCAGAGGCTCTCAAAAAACTCAACGATACCAGAGCATTAAAGCCTTTGATCCAAGCATTCGATGATGAAGATGAGGTTACGAAGATTCGAGTCAGTGCAGCAGAAACTCTCGTTGGACTTCGTGACACCAGAGCAGTAGAGCCTCTGATCCAGGCACTTGATGATAAGGTTCCAGAGGTTCGAAATAGTGCAGCCGAGGCTCTCGGTAAATTCAATAGCAGCAAAGCAGTGGAACCATTGATCCGGGTGCTGGAAGATGAGGATGAGTATTCTTCGATTCGAGCCAGTGCTGCATTGTCTCTCGGGGCACTCAATGATACGAGAGCTATAGCACCATTGATCCAGGCACTCGAAGATAATGATCGTAGTGTCCGAAGGTGCGCTGCACAGTCTCTCGGCGAACTCGGTGACACCAGAGCAGTAGAGGCTCTGATCCAGGCACTTGATGATAAGGTTCCAGAGGTTCGAAATAGTGCAGCTGAGGCTCTCGAGAAGCTCAACGTCGTGGTCGCAAGAGAAGAAGGTAAGATATAGTCTCACGGGATGTGCTGGCGGTCTCGAATTATGGCCGCCGAGCTATACTTTATTTTTAAAGTAATACCCCGATGCTTGCATCGGGGATAAAGGGCATGCGTATTCAACTTAGGTTTGAATCAGAATTACCTGGTTCCGCTTTCATGCGGCGGCGCCTTGGATGCCCCGTCTGCTTGCAGCGGGGTGCGCCGCCGCCGTT
>Ga0208197_1003337_pt1 | contig 12934 bp, 15 predicted proteins | sample AD_JPNNA4_MetaG_FD_184444 | JGI IMG/M metagenome (GOLD analysis project Ga0208197, IMG submission 184444) | Active sludge microbial communities of municipal wastewater-treating anaerobic digesters from Japan - AD_JPNNA4_MetaG (SPAdes) (version 2) | ecosystem: Engineered > Bioreactor > Anaerobic...
ATCTGCCGCTCGAACGCGTCGAGAAACGGCTCGGACAATAGGTCCGCTTGCGCCAACGTCAGCGGCACCGCGGCGCGCTCGAGCCCGAGCCCGGCGCATATGCGCGCCTCACGTTCTTGCGTCAGCACGCCGCCCTCGAAGTCTACATACAGCGTCGGGCACTGCACGACGTCGAGCCCCAAGAACGGCACGCCCGCCGCTATGCACACGGCTAGCAGCAGCGCGAAAGGCGTTTTTGCCGTGTAGGCGTAGCCCTGGATGACGCTGACCTTGCCCGGCGCAAGGTCGAGCCCCGCTACGACGTGCTGGAGCTCGGGTGGTGGCTGCGTCCGATCGATGATGCGCAGCGGCCCGTCGTCGTACGCGGGCGCGTCGTCGTGCGGCTGCGCGCCGATACTGTCGCGGTGCGCGCGCCACGCGAGTAGCGTTGCCTGCTCGACGATCGCACCCACGCTCGAGCCCACGACCGCGTCGAGCGCCGCGCGGCCGCTGCACTCCTCGGGCAGCTTATCCCATGCGGCGCACGCCCATCGCACGCCTCGCTCGACGTCAACGCCTGGCTCGCCGGCGGGAAGCCATGCGCGCACGAGCGCGGCGCAATCGGCGCGCGACCATCCCGCGCGGCGTAGCATGCCGCCGAGCGCGCCGCATAGTGCGTGCTTGCGCCCGGCGTAGTCACGCCACGATCCGAGCGCCCCCATGATCGCCCACGCTGCGGCATCGCGGGCGGGGTCGCCCGCGCGATCGGGCGCGGGCGTAGCGGCAGGCGCCGCCGGTGCGGCGGGCGCCTCGGGCAGCGACGCCAGCGCCAGCGGCGCGCCGTCGAAGCGCTCGACGTAGCGCTCCGGCGTGCCCGCGAGGCGCCCGATGAAGCCCAGCCGATCCGCGTTGCGCGTCGCGGGGTCGTGCTGCACGCCGAGCAGCGCGGCGACCGCGTCGCGCACGCGCCCGGCGTCGGCGGGGTCGTGCTCGCAGTCTAGCTGCACGTAGATGCGCGCCTTGCGCACGCCCGCGGGGTCGTCGCTCGGCGATCCATGCACGATCGCCGATACGCCGAGCTCCGCGAGCCGCGCGCGCAGCGCGTCGAGATCGACCCCGTCAACGTCAAGCATCGCCACCGCGGCCATGCGCTCGACGTTCGCCGCGGCGCGTGGGGCGCCATCGCGTAGGCGATACGGCCCGAACGCCACAAGGTCGCGCTTGTCGGTCGCGCTGGTTTCTTCACGGCACAGCGCGGCGATTTCATCGCAGAACGCACCCCAAGAGAGCGCGTCACGCGCGGCGGGCATCGGCGAGCGCGCGCCCGCGAATACGCTGACGTGGACGGGCGGTGGGATCACGTGCGCGGCTCCGTGTGCGTGGGCTCGGGCGCGCTCAAGTCCAGTGCCAGCAAGAGCAGCACGTCAGCGATCGCGTGCCGCGCCGTATAGCGCCCCAGCGTGATCGTGTCCGTCACTGCGGTGCGTGTCATCGTGCGTGCTCCTTTGCGTCGATTGCTTCGTGGTGCTCGCTCGCAGGCGCGACGTCCGCGCTTACGTGCACGCTTACGTGCACGCGCACGCGTCCGTCGGGCGTCGCCGCGCTCCCGCCCGGACGCGCTTTCGTGATCGCATGTTGCACGGCGCCGGCTTCGTCCGCGCGGAGATAGACGTCGAGCGTGCCGTCGGGAGCGCGGACGGCGATCATCTCGCGCGCTCCCGGGCGATGCGCAGCAGAACGAGATAGCCGATCAAGTCCGCGACAACGTCTTCGCCGGCGGCGCTACCGCGCGCGAGTCGTGATAGCTTGTCGTCTATGCGCACGAGGATCTGCTCCTCCGCGCTCGCCCGCGAGAACACGCGCAGCGGCTCGATCGCGCTATCGCCGTACGCTTCGTTCTTCGCGTGGAGCATGTCGCGGATCGCGTCGCACTCCGCGGTGATCATGTCGCGCGTGGACAAGCGCGCGCCGCACGAGCACCGAAGCACGGCGCCGGACGTCGTTCGCGCGCGAATGCCCGTCCCATCGCATTGCGGGCACACGGGCGCGGCGTTCGTTCCTGCGCAAGCTGTGTGTCGGTCCGGTGTCATTGTTCATCCCTTTCCGCCACCCAAATCGGGCAGCTCAACGTTTTTCCGCGCAGCGCGTCGAGCACGTAAAATGATTGAGTCGGCGGCTCTGGCGCGCCCCCGATCGCGAAACTGTATGGGCTCGGGCCGATCACGCTGCCGTTGAAAGCGATTTGCCCGAGGTCGATCCGCTGATGATAGTGCCCGAAATGGTAATAATCACACGGGCGCCACTGCTCCCAACGGTGCATCGCCTTGATTGCGGGAATCGTCACGCCGCCGATTCCGCCCTGATACCGTATCCGGTGCCCGTGGTGAAACGCGAGCCGCGCGCCGAACACTTCCAGGTATTGCATTTCGTCGCGCGTGGCGTGGATCTGCACGCGGGGCTCGGCGCGGAATTCATGCCCGAGCATTTGATATACAAGCCACTCCCATGAATGGCCGTAGCCTGTCGCGGGGCGCATTTTCTGCGTCGTGCGCCCGTGATTGCCGACGCTGCACGGCACCACGATTCGCATGTCGGGCAGTTCGGTGAGCAGCACGCGCAGCCCGGCGACGAGCCAGTCGCGCACCATCAGCGCGGCCGCGCCCGGCGGCACTTCAGCGCGCTCCAATAGCTCCTCGTGGATATCGCCGCCGATGAGGTCGCCGCCAAACCACACGATCAACGTTTCAATGTCGAACGTTTGCGCGGCTGCGCTGCGCGTGAGCCATACCACGCCCGCGAAGAATCGCGCGACGCGCCGCTCGGCGATCGCCAGATCATATGCGTTCGGGATCGCTTCGGTGCGCTCGACGCGTTCCTCGGCGTGCACGTCGCTGAGCAGCGCGACGGCGGCGCCCGCGCGGCGCCCGGCGCGGAATCGCACGGGCTCGATCGGCGAGATAGGCTCGGCGGTAAAGCGCTCGTACGCCCGCAATGTGGCGTCTAGCTCGTCGATGCGATGCAGCGCCCGGCGCAAGTCGCGGCGCGCGGCGGTGTCGTCGCGCCGGGCGCGCTCGGCTGCGCCGAGCTCGGCGAGCGGCGGGGCCTTGCGCGCTTCCAATGCGGCCGCGCGGAACTGCGCCCGCGTGAGCCCCGCCGACGCAATACGCAGCGCTTCGCGCTCGGGCACACCGACGAGCCGCACGGCGCGATCGGCGCTGAGCTTGCCTTCGCGCACGAGCGCGCGCACGCTCGCGGGCAAGCGCGCCATGCGGCGCTTGTTGCGCTCGTGCGAGGTCATGGCTCACCTCGCACAGGCCATCGCCCAAGCCTCCACAGGCCAAGCCCGACAGCGTCTAGCAGATTGTGCACTAGCCACGCCGCGGGATAATACGCCGCGCCGGGCTTGCCCCATCGGTCAAGTGCGCCGCGGCGCTTGGCCTCTTCGATTGCGCGCGCCGTATCGGCCCCGCCGAGCACGATGCGTTCGTCGTCGTTGAGCTGCGCCCATAGGCGCCCGTGGTGCACGGGCTTCGGTGTGCTGCCCTTCCACGCAAGCGGGGCGACGGGCTCGGCGTGGCACCCACACGCGCCGGCGAACATGCCCGCGAGCATGCCGCCGACGGCGGCGAGCTGTACGACCGCGGGGGCGCTCGTGCGCGTGCGGGCGTCGACCTGCGGGCATTCCCACACGACGTGCGTAGCGCCCACGCGCAGCGATTCGGGGCGCACCGATTCGGGGCGTTCGAAGCACGCGCGCACGAGCGTTTGCCCGGCGAACACAGCCACCGCGCAGCCCTTACCGCGCTTGGCATAGCCGGGGTCGATCGCGACTAGCGAAGTCATTGCGCGCCCCCAACCGCGGGCGCAAATAGATACAGCTTGCCCCGCACTTTGCGATCGCGCGTATACCCTGCCTTGAGGTAGCAGCAGCCGGGGTTAGACGACCGCACGCGGCGCGTATCTACTTCCGTCCGCAAGGGCTCGGCGGGCAGCGATCCATAGCGCGCGGCCCATGCGATGCGCGTAGCTTCCGTGGCAGTTCGGATCAATTCGCTGGCGCGTACCGGGCACTCGGGCATGCGCCGGAATAGCATGTTGCGCCACACGTATCGCGGCGCCGCATCCGGCGATCCACCGCGGCCTCTTGACGCGCCCGTGCCCCGTTTGCTTGGCGTGCGCTGGCGCACTACCGCCCAGACTGCGGCGCCGCTTTCATGCAGCAATACGATTTCCTGCCCGCAGCCTGTGAACGTGCGCGACCCCGGCGTGCGGCGTGAGTAGTGCGGCCCGTATGCAGCGAAACGCCCGCGGCCATCAACGATGTCGAGCGCAGCGGGGTCGCTCGACGATGATAGGCGCCACCCGCCGGGCAGACTCAGATCGGCCGGGATCATCGTGCACCCCCGTTCGCCGGGGCGCTCGCACGCCATGCATCGACGGCCGCGTGTAGCGCGGCTTCGGTGATGGGGCTCGGGCGCTGATGCCAGTGCATGAGCGCGACGATCACGGGCATCAGCTCGGCGACTTGGAACTGCAAGCGCTGGCGCTCGGCGTCGTCGGTGCGCGTCATTTGCCGCCCCCGAATAGCGCCGCACGCGCGACCCGAGCCTCGGCAATCGACGCGAGCACATCGTCGAGCGCACGGTGCGCGTCGCGGCGGGGCCATTCCACCGGCGCCGGCGCCCACACGTCGACCGCGGCGCGGAGCGTCGTGACGTCGAGCACGCGGTGCGACAGATAGCGCGCGAACGTCGGGAAGTGCACGCGGCACCATGCAAGATCGAAGTGCACGCTTGATCCCGCGAGGCGCACCGCACGCTCCCGCCCGCCCGTGAGATCCGCGGCGAGCGCCGCGAGGAATGCGTCGACGTCCGCCACGCTCACAGATGCCAACTGGACGTCTTTCCAAAGTCCGTTTGCCGCGTGCATGTCAAGAACGGTGCGATCGATTCGCAGTGCGTCGAGCGCGTCGACTTCGTGGTGAATGGCGCTCGTGAAGCTCTGCACGACGCGGAAGTCATCGCCGCGCGCATCCTCGCAAAGCACGGCGGCGAATTCGAGCGGTACGCCGCTCGCTGGATCAAGCCCGGTCGTTTCGAGGTCGAGCCATAGGAATTGGTGCGTTTGCGTCGCTTGCATGCTGTGTTCCTCCGCGTGAAAAAGATGGGTCGTAGTGTGCTCGCTTACTTGCTCTGACAATGTCCACGTACCGTCCGCGGCGAACGCGACCGCGACGTCCGCGTCGCGCTGCTCGTCGGGCGTGTACGCGCTCACGGCGGCGTGTTGCGCGACGCTTGCGGCGCATCGCGATCCCGCAACGACGAGCGCCACGAAATCGCCGTGCTGCGCGCGCGCGGCGGCGCACGCCTCGCGGCACGTGCGGTCCGTGGGCTCGCCGTCGAACGCAATTCGTGCTGGCATGTCGTCTCCTTTCGTCTCGCTGGGAGTGTCATCGTTCGTCCAAATCGCTTCCGTGCTCGTGCGCCCGCCTTCGCCCTTCGCGCCGTTGATGCGCGTTGTGACGCTGTACAGGGGACGAAACGGGAGCCACGTCGCACCGTCGTTCTCGCACGCGATCACTTGGCCGCGACGTGTGCGACACCATTCGCCTAGCGCCGGATAGTCGATGTCGTGGAATTTGTACGCACGCCCCGCGCGATTGTCGTAGGGCGGATCGATGAACCATGTAGCCTCGACGTCGGGCGCTTGCGTGTAGTCGCCTTCGATCACGCGCCAGTGTTTGATGCGCTCGACTTGCGCGGCGACGCGTTCGCGCATGGCTTCGGACCATCCGCTCGTTTTGCCGCCTCGCTCGCGGTCGCGTTTCATACCGGCGGATAGCGCGTAACCCACGCTGTGGCACGCGTTGCTAGATAGCAGACGCACAAGGTTGAACGCCCCCGCGGGCGTACCGCCCGGAAGATCTCGCGCATCGTCCACGAGCGGCACCGCAAGCACGTCGGCACGCGAAGCGCCGATCAACCATCGCCACGTTTCCGCGACCATCGGATCGCGTTCGATCAGCACGACCTGCCGATCTGGATAGCGCAGCGAGTATCCCGCCGCACCGGCGAAAGGCTCCACGATCGTATCGTACCGCGGCGCTGGATAGCGCGGCGCTGCGCGCCACTTCCCGCCGTAGTACCGCCAGAACGGGCGAAGCGCGGCGGTCACAACGGCACCGCCCGTGCCGCCGCCTTCGCAAGTTCCGCTTCGGCCATGGCTTGCGCCGCGCGCGCGTTCTTGAGATCCGCCCGCGTGCGCTTGAGCTCGCCGCGAATCCGATCGCGCTCAGCCTTCACTGTGTCGAGCTCGGCGTCGAGCGTGTCGCGCTCGGATTCGAGCTCGTCGCGCTCGTCTTCCAACGCCTCGACGCGCTCGCGTAGCTCGGCGAGCTCACCGCCAATTGAGTCGGTGAAATCGGCGTCGTGCAGCCTCGCACCGCGGAAGCACGCGCCCGAAAGGTCCGCACCCGATAGGTCGAGCCCGCTCAGATCCGCGCCGCGAAGCTCGGTACTCTCAGCACGATCGTAGTATGTGTTACCCATTGTGTTTGCCTCCGATCTTGTATAGCCTTTCAACGTGCCGCGATTCGCGCCCGCGCAATCCTGCCGAGCGCTCGAATTCCCAAACACACTCACCCAAGGGGAATGCGTACTCACTCACGAGCACGGTCACGCCGAGCGCGGCCCATTGACCGACGCGCTCGACGAAACGGTTGTGATCGAACGGAGCGCACGCGGCATACCCGGTGCGCCCCGCGTACGGTGGATCGCAATACAGCAGCGTGTTGATAGGCCACGGCTCGACCGAGAGAAAATCAACGCACTGCACGTGCGCCGGGGCGGGGGCGTCGCGCAGTAGTACGCGGCGTTGCTCTTCGAAAAATAGTCTTCGCCCGCCGCGTTCTCTCGGGTAGCCTCCAAAGAACTTGCCACCCCACGATGTGAACCCCGCGAAGCCGTGCAAAGGATTCGACGCGGGCAGCGTTCGCGCATCTCGCCACTCCGATTCCGTCATTGTCGCCGGCGGTTGCCATCCATCGCGCACCGCCTGCACGAGCGCGATCAAGGGCCATGACGCATCGGTCGCAATCACGCCGATCCCGCGGCGTGCGAGCTCGCGCGTTACGTTGAGACCACCGCAAAACGGTTCCCATACGGGCTGCGCCGGCGCGCGGTAGCGCTCGATCACATCGACGACGTGGCGCGCAATCTTGCTCTTGCCTCCTAGGTACTTCATTTGCGATACCTCTTGCCGACCCATCCGTCGGCGCCGATCGGGAATCCCGCGGCCCATGCGGGCAGCTCGAGCATAGCGGCGTGCAGCTCGGCGCCCGCGCGTTCGGCTTGCGCTTCGGGCACGTCGCACACGATCTCGTCGTGCACAGTGAGCACCGGATTCAATCCCGCGCGTTCGGCGCGCAGCATCGCTCCCGCCATCAGATCGCGACACAGCGCTTGGATCGCGTTCTCCACGAGTTTGCCCCCGTAGAGATGCTCAGTGCCGCGCGTGCCCAGATACGCGAGCGACTCGTCGCCGGTGACCGCGCGCGCCGCGTGGTATACGATCGGGCGACCGGACGGCAGGAAGCACGCCACCGCCGAACCGTCGTCGGCGGGTACGAATTCAAACGGCCCGGCCCACGCGGGGCGCCCGCTGACAGCGGAGCGGAACGCGCGCTCGCACGCGTACCACAGCGACTTGATCGGCGCGTGCAGCGTGCGCCATGCGGTGACGATCGCGGGCAGGTCAAGCCCCGTAAGGTCGAGCCGATACGCGCGCGCCATCGCGGTAAATGCGCCCGGCCCGCCCTGGTATCCGAGGGCGAGCTCGCACACTTTGCCGACCTGGCGCTGCGCCTTAGTTACGGATTCGTACGGCACGCCGAACACTGCCGTGGCCGCTACCTTGTATGGATCGCGGCCGCTTCGGAATACGTCGATCGCGGCGGTGTCGCCCGCGGCCCACGCCGTCGCGCGCGCCTCTACGCTGCTGAAATCCTGCACAGCTAGCAGATTGCCGCGGCTGGCGGTAATGGTCGCGCGCACGAGCAACGCGATCTCGTCGGCGTCGCACTCGCGTCCGCGCAGCACTTCATCGGCGAACGCGTCGACGTCGAACTCGCCAGACTCGATCGCGTCGGCTAGCCGCTTCGCCGGGCGCGGCATGTTCTGCAGCTGCATCCCGCGCCCGGACCATCGCCCCGTGTGCGCGCCGTAATACCGCAGCGTGTCGCGCAGGCGTCCGTCGGCGTGCACGCGCGCGAGCCCCGCTGTCAGTTTTCCGCGCGCGATCGACGCCAGCGCCTTGCGCGCGTCGGCGAGCGGATGCTCTATGTGCTCGATCGTGTCTGCGCGGGCGTCGGGCGTGCCCACGATCTCGCAGAATTGCTTGGGGCTGCGCGCGGCCGCGGCGCACGCTTCGGGCGTCATGCCGAGCTTTGCCGCGGCATCGGCCACCGCGATGCTCGCGACGCGTGCATCTTCGACGAGCAACCGCCGCGCGAGCGCGACGTCGAAGGCCACGCCGCGATCGTTGATCACGTGGTCGAGCGCTTCGACGTCGGCGTCCACGTTGATCCACTCCGCTAGGCGAGGCCAAGCTTCGGCCAGGATCGCCACGTCGGACGCGCAGTAGGCCACCACGCGCGCGCAGCCTTTGGCGTCGAGCTCGGGCAGCACGCCGCGCGCCCGGCGCTCGTCGTCGCTCATGTCGCGCCATACGTCGGCGGGGATCTCCGCCGCGCCGTGCTTGCGCGTTGGGCGCCGCACACTCGACAGCGACGCGGTGAAGCGCGACGCTTCCTTATCTTTCGGCACGCCGCACCATCGCTGCCCGAGGGCGTCGAGCGCGCCGGGCAAGCCTGCTTTGCGCGCGAGCTGCGACGTGTCGATCCAACCCGCGGCGCCGAAGTCGTAGCGCTCGGCGGCGAAGCGGTCGAAACCATGCGCATTATGCGCGGCGAGCACGCGCCCGCAGTGGGGCCACGCTTGCCCTGGATACCATGCGCCCACGGTGCCGTCGGCGGTGTCGTACCAGACCACGACGAGCGCCTCAGAGCTTGGGTGTTCCCAATACTTGCGCCCGCCGACGACGCCGAGGTCGGCGCGCGACCGCGATTCGAAGTCGAGTAGCACCGGGGCGATGTGCGTCATGGCTGCGCCTCGGCGATGCGCGCACGCGGGTAAACGCGCGAGCCTCGGGCAAGATAGATTAGCAGATCACGAAACGCTATCGGCGTGGCGTTAGCTTCCTTTTTGCTCAGCGACGGCAGGCCGTGACCGCCGTTACGCCGCCCTCCTACCTTATATTGCACGCTGGGCTCACTCCAATCCAAGGCGGGCGGTGCCGCGGCGCCTTGATATAGCAGCCACGTGCGCTTGCGGGCGCGGTGCCCGTATGCGCATTGCGCTACTTGGGTCACCCAATAGCGCACGCCCGCCAAATACCCTACAGACCAGCGTCCCGGCGCGGGCTTCAATAGCCCGAAATGCGGCCACGCTCTCGACGACGCGGGGTGTTCTAGCACACCACCCAGCGCCAGCACCGCGGCCAGCGCGTGCTCAAAGCAGCCGCCATCCTCACCTACGCGCGCGCCCCATCGTACTTCGTTGACGTGCGCCAGGACGCTCCACCGCTGGCAAGGGGGGTGCGCTACTACGGGATGGGGGCCAAAGTAACGCCGAGCGTCGCGCGATTCGTCCCAAGGGTCCACGCCCGGAAGGCCGAAATACACGCCGTCTTTTTGCACGTACAGCGCGGCGATCTGCGGGGTCGATAGCGCCATCACGCGCGCTCCGTCGTTAGCGAGTATTGCCCGACGGCGGGCTGCGTCAGCGGCATCACGACCGCGATCATGTCCGGCGCGCTCGAGCATGTGACGATCGCGGGGTCGTAGGCATTGCGGCCGAGCTCGAACGCTAGCGGCACGCAGTGCCCGCGCCGCGCATTAGCCGCGATGCGGAACGCTTCGACGACCTCGCTCAAGAGCGCGCCGTCGAACCCGACGACCGGCGCTCCTTTGCCGTGCGCGTTGTCCGGGATGACTTGATCATATCGCGGATACTGGTCGGTGTCGCGCGCGGCGAACGCAAGCGCACTGCCGCGCTCCGAGCGCGCTTCGGCGACGGGCCCGACGTCAATGTGCACGAGCTCATCGCTGTGCGTGTCGAGCCACGCGCACAGCGGTTTGACGCTCGCGGGCTCGATAACCGCGCCGTTGCACATCGTAGTGCTGACGATACTCACGTCCGCCCGGTAACGCGCAAGCCATCGGCCGTCGGTGCCGACGACGTCGAGCTGCCCGCCGCGCAGCGCTTGCAGCAGCACGCCGCGCAGCGCGGGGTGATCGTCGGCGCGTGCGGACTTCGGGGGGTTGAATGACGCGATCGCGCAAGCGCGGATCGCACGCGACAAGACCTTGGGATCGATTTGAATATGCATGGGTTGCCTCCAACGCCCCAAGCCCCGGGACTGCGGTTTGCCGCAGTTTCCGGGGCGGGGCGCGCGGTGCTATTCAGCGGTAGCGCGGCGTCATTCTGGTTGCTCGATTTCGGGCACGACGCCCCACGCGTAGACCCGGTAAAAGTCGCCCGTGGGCTGCGACGTCTGCGGATTTATCACGGGCTTGCCTTGCGTGACGATTACGTCAACAAGTCTGCCTTGCAGCGACGGCGCATTGCTGGGCTTGCCCGCCGAGGCCTCCAAGATCGCGCCTTGGTAGCCGTATGATTCGTCGAGCGCGTCATACTTCTGCTCGGCGTCGAGCAGGATCGATTTGATATCGGCGCCGTTCATGCGCTGCTCGAGTGCCGCGCCGAATCCAGCGGCGTGCATCGCGAAGCGCTTGAGTTCGGCGAGCCCCGCCGCCGTCATGAATGCGATCATGGTCGCGGTCGTGCCCTTTGGCGTCTTACTGCCTTCGGCGGCGTCGACGACGAACAGAGTCACCTTGTACGAGTCTCGGCGCTTGCCGGGATTGTATCCTTCGGCGCACGACACTACGCGCACGCGGTAGGCGCCGACGTCGAGCATGGGATCGCGTGTGTCTGCGCATTGAATGCCGCCATATTTGCTGCGCATCGGGGCGGGGGCGTTGGGTGCTGCGTTTCCTGCGGTACGATTGCCAAACATGCTCATTCCGTTATTCCTTTCTCGTTGCCCAGCGGAACTCATTTTCCGCCGTAATTCTCGGCCGCGCGCGCACGATGTCGGCGCGCAGCAGTTTTTGCGTCAGCGATACCGTGGCTCGCACGCTCGACGCCTCGGCGATCGCCGCTTCAAAGGCGTCGAGCGTGCCGCCGCTCGTCGCTAGCACGTCGACGATCACGTGTTCATCCTGCCCGCTGCGGTGGCTGCGCCCGAATATTTGCTCGAGCCACTTAGCGCTTTGCGGCGGCATCGTAATGAGCTGTCGCGGCCACGCCTGGAGATTGAAGCCCTTCTTGTTCGCGCCCCATGACGCGACAAGTGATTCGCCTACGGGCGCCGTGTGCAGCGCGCCGCCCGACTCCGACTGCCCTCGCTGGCCGTAGTACTGAAGCCCGGCTTCGCGCGCCAGCGCGCGCCCGAAATCTACCGAGCCGCACCATACGATCCCCGGCATGCCCTCGGCGCGCAGCTCGCGCAACCAGTCGAGGCAACTGTCCAGCGCCGAGCGCGAGATCCAAACGGTTTCAGTCGCGCCGTTGAACGCCGGTTTGACGGCTAGCCATTCTCGCACGATCGGATGTGACGCGAATCGGCGCAGCACTTGCGCTTCCGTATCGAGCGGCCGATCGCTGCGCGTGCTCGCGTCGATCTGCTCGCGGACGAATCGCGCCACGTTGCGCCGCGCATTGCGCCATCGGTCGGGCGGGGGCGGATTCCAGCGCGTGTAGAGCCCTAGCCCGAGCTGCGAATCCAGCAGCCAACGCGACAGCGGATCGCTGACCGGAATCCCGCCGGGCGTCTCGAGCTCCACCAGGAAGCGAGCAAAAGCGGCGTCGAGCACTGCATCTTCGCGCGCTAGGCGCACGCGCACCGTCAGCGGCGCCGTGCAGGAATCCTCGTCAACGACGACGACGCCGGCGGTCTCAGTGAGCCTACGGCGGTACCATGCGCGCGCCTCGCGCACCGTCGCACCTAGCGGCCCGAGGCCCGGGCGCCTGCCGTTGTGCTCGTCGAGCGCCAGCGCCCACATTCGCGCCTCGGATTCGACGAGCGGGAGCGGCGCGCCATCACCGAGGCACCACGCAACGATGTGCCAGTAGCCCATGATCGATTTACGCGCGGGCGTGCCCGTCATGGCGACGACGCGCACGTCGTGCTTGCGTACGTACCGATCGATCCGACGCGCGGCCGCGCTGCGTGCGTTGCTGAGATCGTCGGCCTCATCGATGATGATCAAGTCCGGCTGGTACGCGTCGAGCATTTCAGCCCCGCCGACGGTCGCGAGCTTCTCTCGCGTTTCAATGCGAATGGGCCGCGTCGGTGCGCGCCACGTGTCAACGTAGCCCGCGAAGTCGGCGTAGGTTTTCGCGGCGAGCGAGCCGGGCACAATGAGCAGCGTGCGTTCGGCTTGCGCTGCCGTCGGAAGCAGCCACGTGATCAACGTTTTGCCCTGCCCGACCGGCAGCGCAAGCCACGCGCCGCCACACTGCACGGCGTCGGCGATTGATTGAGCTTGCCAGGGGCGCAGCTCGACGCCGGGGCGCAAGGCAAACCGCGGCGTGAGAAACGCCGCCCACTCGCGGGCCGTGTCGAGATTGAGCACGCGCCGCGGCAGATCGCGCACGCGCTCGAATTCCCGCGAATGGGCGACGGCGGGTTGCATTAGCAGAGGCCCTCGCTTGCGATGCGGCGCGCCGCGCGCGCCAGCTTGGCGCGGTGGGCGTCGTCGCATTCCTTTGCGATGTACTCGCACGCGGCGCGCCATCCCGCGGCACGCGCGGCGCCCGCGGCGCGCACGACG
>Ga0208197_1003343_pt1 | contig 12925 bp, 10 predicted proteins | sample AD_JPNNA4_MetaG_FD_184444 | JGI IMG/M metagenome (GOLD analysis project Ga0208197, IMG submission 184444) | Active sludge microbial communities of municipal wastewater-treating anaerobic digesters from Japan - AD_JPNNA4_MetaG (SPAdes) (version 2) | ecosystem: Engineered > Bioreactor > Anaerobic...
CCGTTCGCTTGGCCTGCCAGTCAATACTGACATGCCCAACGAGATATTGCAGCTTATGATGTTGTATCCGCAGCCAGTAAAACAACAAGGAGGAGTGGAGTACCTACCGGTTCCTCGCCAGAGCAAGACTCAGAAGTAAACGAATGGGGGAAAATTGTGCATAACTATCTTTTTGAGAGCGATTTGTTATTTTGTAAGCTCCGCCAGCTGCCATAGTTATTTAATAGCACCGCAAGCTCCTTTGTTGCGCTTTTATTGGCTAGAAAGCCAGGAACATCAAAGAAAAATTGAGAAAAAGAAAAGAATCATGAGAATCAAAAAATCGTCATCCCAATCCGGGCGGAGCTCAATCCTTCACGCTGCGTTCAAGGCAAGCATACCTGTGCTCTTGGGTTACATTACTTTGGGCATAGCTTTTGGGCTTACGCTTGTTGCAGCGGGGTTGCCATGGTGGCTTGCTCCATTTATGGCGCTCGTGATCTATGCGGGCGCGGCTCAGTTCATGGCCGTAGGTCTCATCCAAAGTGGGGCAGGGCTTCTTGAAATTGCGCTTCTCACTCTCATTATGAATGCGCGGCATATGGTTTATGGCCTATCGCTCCTTGAGCCATTCAGTAAAGCCGGCAGATGGAAGCCTTACCTGATATTTGGCCTCACAGACGAGACCTATGGCCTATTGACCACGATCGAGCCTCCCCCTGATCTCGATAAGACGAAATTCTATGCTGCGATCACTGTGCTCAACCAGGTCTATTGGTTTGTGGGCTGTATGGTAGGGAGTCTTGTGGGCTCGGCGTTTCTTTTTAATACGACAGGCCTAGATTTTGCTCTTACAGCGCTCTTCATTGTGCTGCTTGTCGATCAAGTAAGGGCAGTGAAAAAACCCGAGCCCTATTTAGCAGCATTGCTCGGCTGTGTGCTGGCTCTTTTCATAAGTCCGAAGAATTTTCTTCTCGTTGCGCTGGTGATTTCGACAGGCGCGCTAGCACTTTTAAGAGAAAGAATAGAAGGAGGGCCTCGCGGCACCGTCAGCCAAGGCGTTTCAGATAAAACCAAACAAGACTCAGTGGAGAAAGGAGATAGATCATGACCTACTTCGTGCTGGTATGCCTTGTCATGGGGCTTGTTACCTATTTTACTCGTGCGCTGCCTTTTCTATTTTTTTCTGTGCGAAAGCCGCCGGAGCTCATGGATTTCCTTCAGAAATACCTACCAGCTGTTGTGATGGCTATTCTCGTCTTTTCTATGTATAAAGATATCGATTTTAGTGCCGCGCCTTATGGAATTCCTGCGCTCGTCGCAGGGGCAATCACGGCGTTGCTCCATCTATGGAAGAGGAATGTACTTTTATCGATTGGAGCCGGAACTGCGGTATACATGATTTTTATTCGAATGATATGAGGTAGTTATTCGGCGCTCCCCACAATTTTCTCACGATTCGTCTAAAGCCGACCTTCTTCGCAATCTGCTCATGATTTTTCAGGTAACTATTTGCAGCTATTTATCGATATTCTTCCCAGGGCTTTATTTCTATACCATGATTTTTCGAATATGCGAGCGACTCGATATACTGACGTGCAGTCTTGATATTCGTAAAGAGTGGAATATTGAGGTCTATGGCCATTCTGCGAATGAGGTAGTCGTTTTGAAGTTCGTGTTTTCTGTTGTTTTTTGGGATATTGATCACGAGGTCGAAGACATGGCTGCGCATTAGAGTAAGTATGTTTGGCTCTGCGTTCTCGAGTGGCCAATGGAGTGTCTGTACTTCTATGCCGTATTTTTTGAGAAACTGAGCCGTGCCGTGTGATGCGTAGAGGGTGCAGTCCATTTCGACTAGTTTCTGTGCGCTCTCGAGGAAATCGAGTTTGTCTTCGAGCGGGCCTGTCGACAAAAGCAGCTTCTTGACTCTGGGTGAATAGCCAACCGAGACCATCGCCTTCATAAAAGCATCATCTAGTTCGCTACCTATGCAGCCCACTTCTCCGGTCGAAGTCATCTCCACGCCGAGCACGGGGTCCGCACCATGGAGGCGAGCAAAACTGAATTGTGCTGCCTTGACTCCGACCCAAGGCTGGTCGTATAGCGCGTTCGGTGGCGCCTGTACTGCTTGACCTAACATAGACCGCGTCGCCAGGTCTATCATGTTTATACGTGAGATCTTAGAACAGAAGGGGAAGGATCTGCTCGCTCTTAGATTACATTCTATGACCATTACGCGGTTCTGCTTTGCGACGAATTGGATGTTGAAAGGACCGGTGATGTTGAGGGCGATCGCGATTTTTTCGGTTATTCGGATAATTTTTCGCACCGTTTCGACATAGAGTCGCTGTGCTGGGAATACAACGGTGGCATCGCCCGAATGTACGCCGGCATTTTCGAGATGTTCGGTTATGGCATGGTATAATAGCTTTCCGTGCTTCGCAACCGCATCGATTTCGATTTCTTTAGCGTGCTCTATGAATTTAGAGATGACGACCGGATGCTCCTGGGAGATGTCTACAGCGAGTCCTAGGAAGGTCGCAAGGCTCTTGTCGTCCCAAGCTACATTCATGGCAGCGCCGGAGAGCACATAGCTCGGCCTCACTAAGACGGGGTAGCCAACCGATCGTGCAAAGGCAATTGCCTCCTCGTCGGTGGTTAGCTCGCTCCAAGCCGGCTGTTCTATGCCAAGCTCGTCTAGGAGCGAAGAGAACTTGTGTCTATCTTCTGCTTTGTCGATGTTCTGTGGCGATGTGCCGAGAATTAGCGCACCAGCATCGAATAGAGGCAGGGCCAGATTATTGGCGATCTGCCCACCCATGGAGAGTAGTATTCCAGATGGCTCTTCGAATTCGTAGATATCCATGATGCGCTCGAAGTTCAGCTCCTCGAAATATAGCCTATCGCAGATATCGTAGTCGGTGCTCACGGTCTCGGGGTTACAGTTGACCATAATCGTAGACTGGCCAAGAGTACGGCATGTCTCGACGGCGCTGACCGCACACCAATCGAATTCGACGCTGGAGCCTATGTGGTAGGGACCGCTTCCTATGACAAGGATGCTTCCATGTGATGGTTTTACGTCATCGGATGGAGCGATAACCGAATTGCGCGATAAGGATTTTGATGCAAATGAATGAGCGTAGGTAACATAGAGATAATTCGTTTGGGCAGGGTATTCTGCGGCCAGGGTATCAATTTGACGCACCGAAGGCCGCAGTCCAAGAATCTGACGCCAATGCCGCACTTCGAGTTCGTGAATGCCAAAGATGTGAGCAATTCCTGCATCCGAAAAACCAAGGCGCTTTGCGCGCACAAGTATTGTGGCGATCTTGTCATCGAGTTTTATCGCGGACGATGCAACCCGAGCTTGTCTGGCTGTTTGTGACACCTTGCGCATTTCGAATTCGCATTGTCTTATAGAATCGATTTTACCAATGAACCAGGGATCGATACCGGTGAGCCTATTGATTTTTTGCACGCTCCAGCCTTCCTCAAGAGCTTGATACACTGCAAAAAGCCTTTTGTCTGTAGGCTTGGAGAGCGAAGCACGAAGCCTGTTTGATGCTATAGCTGTTTGGTTTCCATCGCTCTGTAGACCGAACTGGCTTGCGCTTGTCATGCGAATAGCCTTCTGGAGCGCCTCCTCGAAGCTACGGCCGATGGCCATCACTTCCCCTACGGACTTCATCTCGCTGCCGATGTGTTTGTCCACTTCCTTGAATTTTGCGAGATCCCAGCGCGGCATTTTTATGACACAGTAATCGAGGGCGGGCTCGAAGCAAGCCGTTGTGACCCCCGTTATCTTATTGCGCAGATCGGTTAGGCAAAAGCCGAGCGCGAGTTTTGCGGCTACATAGGCCAAGGGGTAACCTGTCGCTTTGGAGGCGAGAGCTGAGCTGCGCGAAAGTCGAGCGTTGACCTCGATTATGCGATAGTCGCCAGAATGCGGATCCAAGGCGTATTGGATATTGCATTCACCTATAATCCCCAAGCTCCTCACAAGCTTGAGGGCTATGCTTCTGAGGTCGTGGTATTCCCTGTCGGTCAAAGTCTGCGAGGGAGCCACGACGATGCTTTCGCCGGTGTGAATGCCCAGTGGATCGATGTTCTCCATGTTACAGATCGCAATACAGTTGTCCGCCTTGTCTCGCACGATCTCGTATTCGATTTCCTTCCAACCACCGAGCCATTCTTCGATAAGCACCTGCGGAGAAAGGGCAAGGGCTTCTTCTGCTCGTGCTCGAAGCTCTTTTTCGTTCTTGCATAGTCCGGAGCCAGCGCCGCCAAGTGCAAAGCCTGCCCTGAGCATTACAGGGTATCCTATGGTGCCGCCACATACGAGCGCTTCTTCGATATTCGTAGCTGCCTTGCTCTCCGGCGTCTTGAGTCCTAGTTGTCGCAGATGATTAGCGAAGAGCTCGCGATCTTCGGTTAGCTCGATTGCTTTAATCGGTGTACCAAGTACGTCTACAGCGTACTTATAGAGAATGCCGGCTTTGTGCAGCGCTAGCCCGCAGTTGAGGGCCGTCTGACCACCAAAAGATAGTAGTATCCCATCAGGCCTCTCTTTTTCGATGACTTGTGCGACAAATTCGGGAGTGAGGGGTAAGAAATAGGTGGCATCTGCGACGCCTTCGCTGGTTTGGTTGGTGGCGATGTTGGGATTGATAAGGATTGTAAAGATGTTTTCTTCTCGGAGAGCCTTGAGCGCCTGCGATCCCGAATAGTCGAACTCGCCCGCTTGGCCAATCTTGAGGCCGCCTGAGCCAAGCACCAGGACTTTTTTCATCATGCTTGCCTCTTTTGCCTTTTTGCCTCAGCTACTTCATGGAGGAATTCTTCAATAAGGAATTGAGTATCTCGCGGACCTGGGCAGCCTTCAGGATGGAATTGCACGGCCCGAAAAGGTGCATTTGAAGCTCGGATGCCCTCGATTGTGCCATCATTTCCATTCAAGAACCAGGGTTCCCAGCCCGGTGGCAGGGAATCTTCAAGCACTGCATAACCATGATTCTGGCTTGTTATATAGCAGCGCCCGCTTCTCGTATCGATGGCAGGCTGATTCTGGCCGCGGTGGCCATATTTTAGCTTATAGGTATCGGCCCCTGCAGCAAGGGCAAGGAGCTGTGTTCCTAGGCAGATGCCAAAAATGGGGCGTGTTTCTCCTAACGCATGCCGCAGATGCGCAATAGTCTTTGTGCAGGCCTTAGGGTCTCCTGGCCCATTCGATAGAAAAAGGCCATCATACTCGATGTTGTTCAGAGGATAATCCCAGGGCATACTGATCACTTCGGCTCCGGCATCGAGAAGAATACGCATAATACTTGCTTTGGCGCCGCAATCTATAAGCGCAATGGTTGGTCTTTCGCTTATCTCTAGGCTATTTACTATAGAGTCTTGTTTTTTCAGCTCATTTTTCGGTGAGCTATCCTTGGACTGAGCATCTTCTTGTCTATATCTCTTTAGACTCGATGGAGAGACGAGTTTGACTGGGTTGTTGATCTTGATTTCGTCTCTAATAGGCTGCGGAGTTCCTTCGACGAGCACCTTGCCGTACATAGTTCCTTCTTCGCGCAAAACGCGAATCAGCCTTCTTGTGTCGATTCCTGCAATTCCAGGAATATTCTCCTCTTTGAGCCATCTAGAGAAAGACCGTTCTGCGCTGTAATGGCTTGGTTCGGAAGAAGCCTCTGCGACCACAACGGCACCGACTTGAATTTTATCGGACTCGAAATCGATAGGAATGCCAAGGGCATTGGTGCGCAGGCGAGGCACCCCATGGTTTCCTATAAGCGGATAAGCGAACACAAGAATCTGTCCACAATACGAAGGGTCTGTCAAAGACTGATTGTAACCGACCATTCCTGTCGTAAATACAACCTCGCCTTCTTCGGAGGTATCAGCACCGATCGAATATCCTTCGAATATTGAACCATCTTCGAGCACAAGGCATGCTGATTTGAAATGTACGGGCATAGAGCTTCCTTGCTTCCTTGTTAGCTTTTTACAAGCTTTTTGCGACTTTATCCAAAAATTATGAATATTTCAAGGACTATATGCATAAAAATAGGATAAATATACAAAAATAATGTAGAATAATATATCCATCGCAATAGTCAATCGAAGATGACCGCCATGAGGCTCATATAGAGAGGAATCGTGATCATCGATGCGACAGTAGTCAGCGATGTTCCGATGGCTGCATACTCGGAATCGGATTTATAAGTTTCTGCAAGGATAGGTGTCTGGGTCATGGCTGGCATCGAGGCCTGCATCACAAATACTTCCTTCATGAGAAGCGGCATATCGAGGCTCCTGACAACCATAAACATTAATGTGGGCGTTATCAAAAATCGCCCAGCGAGCACCGCTATAAAATCTTTTTCGAACTTCAACTTTTTCCAGTCTACTCGCGCAATAACAATACCAATGAACAGCATTGAAAGAGGCGTAGTCATATTGCCCAGGTATTTGCAGGTATCCATAATGGACTTCGGAAGTGTTATTCCCACCAAGATAAAGAATATCGCAATCAAGAAGCCTATGAGAGGAGGTGAAAGTATGCGTTTTAGCCCCGATAGCGAGACAAGCGAGGGCATTGGGCTCCTATTGCGTACCGCACCATCCATTGAAATGCCATATACTCCTATGGTCCAAAAGAGTGTTGTGTTAGCTATATAGTAGAGGAGTGCATAGGGTAGGCTTTTATCCCCAAAGAGCAAAAGATTGACCGGCAGCCCTATGAATATAGAATTCGATAACGCAAACATCGAGCGAAATGTGCCTTTTCTGTCCTCTTTTACCTTGAGGATTTTGCCTACCATTATGGCGATGAGGTAGCTTGCGATCATAACGCCAAAAGGTATAACTAGGCCAGGCAGCATCGAGAGTAGTGTTGGTTTGTCATATCCTCCCGTGAGATTCGATATCATATAAGCCGGTAGCGCGACATTGACCACAAGGCGGGAAATGAGAGAGTTTCCACCACCTTCGAACCATCGTGCCTTTGAAAGTCCAAATCCAATCGCAATCATTATGATTATGGAGAATACGCTTTGGAGAGCATTTAACATGGTTGTTGTCCGTCTCTTTACGCTATCTGCTTTCTATTTTTAAGACAATCGTATCATAATCCATACTATTTCTCTTGATCGGTCTGGGCATCCAGCTTTTTTGAAAAATCCCGATAAAGCGCAAAGGCAAGGCCAACCGACAGTGTGTCGACAATCGGTTGTACTGTCATAAGGCCATATAGAGGGATGAGCCGATCCATAAGAAACATGAGCGGCACATCGATAGTCGTTTTGCGGAATACCGATATTGTGAGAGCTCGTTTGCCTTGACCTGTCGCCTGGAACATAGTCGTAATTAGGTAGCTTATCGCCATCATGGGCGTCATAAGGCAGAGAATTCGTAAAAAACTTGCGCCCAGCCTTACGGTCTCCGGATCATTAATGAAGAGCCTTACAATAGGTTCTGCAAAAAGTTCAAATATAAGTATACAGAATAGAGAAAAGCAAACGGCCACGATTCGTGTAAATTTATTAACCTCGTGCACTCTATCGTATCTCTTTGCGCCATAATTATATCCTATAAAAGGAAGTACACCTTGAGAGATTCCCATCGTCACATTCATAGGCAACATATCGATCTTTTTTGCAATTCCGATTGCGGCAAGGGCGGCGGAACCATACTTTGCAGTAAGGTTGTTGAGAACCGTGTTGGAAGTAAGGGATAGAATATTCTGTAGAGATGCCGGCAATCCGACAGATACCACTTTTGCTGCAATACTGAATTCTTGGTCTAGCTTACGTGGAACAAAGGAGATGATGGTTTTGCCTTTCTTGTGGGCAAGATACACGAGGAAATAGCATACAGCCGCGCAATTCGATATCATAGTGGCGATAGCCGCGCCTTTCACCTCAAGGCCAAGCGTAAAGATGAATATTGGATCCAAAATTATATTGAGGATGCCTCCAAAGGACATTCCAATGCTCGCTTGTCTTGCGCCTCCTTCGGAGCGCACCAGGTGTCCAAAAAGCATGCCCATTACAGTCGGTATGCCACCGATTACCAAAACCCATATTATATAATTGCTCGCAAAATCGTAGGTCTCGTGGTTAGCTCCCAGGAGCAGGAGCAATGGCCTCTGAAAGATAAAGGCTAGTATCGAAAAGATAGCGGCCACGAAAATAGCAGAAATCAAGCAAAAGCTAGAGGTCTGTTTGGCTTTGGCGGGTTGGCCCGAACCTAGAAATCTAGAAATGACGCTACTGCCACCGACTCCGAAGAGATTTGCAATAGCCGTCAACATTGTATAGGCAGGCATGACGAGCGAGACCGCAGCCACCTTTCTCGGGTCGCCCAGTTGGCCGACGAAGAAAGTATCGGTGACATTGTAGATCATTGTCACGAGCTGACTTATTACGGTTGGTATGGCAAGATTGGCCACCGCCGATGGAATCGAAGCACTACGGAATACTTCTATTCTCGCTGCATCGTGGGCTGGAGCTACATATACGCTTTCGTGTTGAACATCTTCCAAATCGCACAGACCACCTTTCTTGTTATTTCTCTATTTCGAGGAAGAACATAGCCCCATAGATTATCCGCATACTCAAATAACTTAAAGGGGTATGGCATTCCATAAAAAGTTTCTTATCGCAGATATCCAAGCCATTGTGCCTGTCGCGCAATCATCACATCCACTAACTCTGGCACTCGTTCGCAGATCGGTACAACTGGATTGACCAGAAGGGCTTGAATTACGAGGTCTTTGCTTTTATGGAGAATCGCTTCTGCGGTGAGATCGTAGACGCCAGTGTAATTGCGCAGGAGAGCTGCAAAAGCTCTCGGATAATTGGGAAATGCTACACCTTCTAAGCCCTTTCTATGCACAAGCGCAGGTACTTCCACAGTTACATTTTGGGGCAAGCTTGGAATGAGCCCATTGTTCATAATATTGACAGCTGCTTCTTCGTAGCCCGAGTCTTGGAGTATACCTTCTATAATAGGTACCAAGCGCTCTTTAACCTTGAGCTCGATCTTTGGCTCGAGCATACTCAAGGAGCTGCGATACAGCAAATAGAAATCGAGTATTCCCTTATTGTCCGCGACATCGTGAGCCCAGGGGATATATTCTCCAATATGGCTGTCGGAGGTGATAGGCAGAAGATGGAAACGCTCCAAGATTTGTCGGAAGAGCCTTCTGTCGGCCCAATGCCTCGACGAAACAGTACGACCAATATTGGGCAAATCCGTTTCGCCTTCGGTTTTAGGTATATTTCCAGTCTCCTGTATGTATTCCAGTATATCTGAATAACCAATCATTCTTTCGAAAAAGTCTGGCGCTTTGGCAAGTATTTCGGGATAGGCATCATCTCCTGTGTCGCGATAGCGAGCAGATACTAGGACGCTGAAATGGTTGAGTCCAGCAGCTCTGAGTTCTAGCTTATCAAGAGGGACACCGAGCATTGGCGGGATATAGCGCGCGAGCGAGGCTATTTCATGGCATAGTCCGATGAACTTAAGCTGTGGGAATTTTCGCAGGACTGTTGTTGTTATCGAAGTCATCGGATTGGAGAAATTGAAGATGGTAGCATTGGGACAGAGCTCTGTACAATCCTGACAAATATCGAGAATAGGTGGCACGATTCGGAGTGCATGAAAAAGCCCGCCTGCGCCGCCATTCTCGCCATAGACCTGAGGTATGCCATACTGCAAGGGGATCATCCAATCTTGATCCCAGAGCTCGAAGCGGTTGCCAACTTCGATGGAGATAACGACAAAATCCGCGCCCTTAAGAGCCTCTCTTCGAACTGTGTGCGCCGACAGTGTAAAATCCAGGCAATGAGCCTCGACAAAGGTCTGTGCGGCTTTATAAACGCGGCTAAGAGTCTCTCCATCGATATCTACGAGAGCAATATGAGAACCTTTGAGTAAGCTGCTCGAAAAAATATCGCCTAGAGTACCGAATCCGAACTGTGCGCTGCCAGCGCCAATAAGTACGATTTTCATTGCTATTCCTCCAATAATCTCGATCCAAAATATTTTCAAAATAGGAAGAGGAGGCGTCAAACGCTTTATTTCTCAATGAATTATAAGCGATTCAAGACCGTCTCCAATCCAAACATTCAAAAAGAAAATTTCAATCCATCAATCAATTATCTGCATCAATCAATTATCCGAAAATAGCCTATGCCCGAATCGATGAGACTACCACCACCAAAGCCGCAAGTGCAAATCGATACCATACGAATACATTAGTCGAGTGCTTCTTGAGGTAAGACAAAAGATATTTGATGCAAAAAAAGCCACTCACAGCCGCAGCAATGAATCCAATAGGGAAAATAGATAATTCGCTTTTAGCAATGGTTCCCGCAGCTATCTGCTCTGAAAAGTCATATAGGCTTTTTAGTCCAGCTCCAGCAATAATGGGCGCCGACAAGAGAAAAGAAAAACGGGCTGCTGCTTCCCTTTCGAGTCCAAGTGCAAGTCCTGCCGTTATGGTCGAACCAGAGCGTGACACACCCGGAATGACTGCAAAAGCCTGCGCAAGGCCAATGCAGAGAGCGTCGCGAGCTTTTATCTGGCTAAAATTCCTCTGATGGCGTGCATATTTGTCTGCAGTCCAGAGAAGAAGCGCAAGTAGAGCGATAGATCCGGCCATAAATAGCATAGAACTCCGCGGTATGGGGTCGGAATGAAAAGCTTCGTTTATCTTAGATTCAAGCAAGAGGCCCGAAATTCCCCCGGGAATACATGCCAGCAAGATGTACCAGGCCATACGCCGATCAGGATCGTCGCCTATTTTGAATTGAATTACGCTCTTGAACCAAGCCGAGATAAGCCGTGCCCAATCTGGAGCGAAAAACACAATTACTGCCAGGAGCGTTCCGAGATGGAGCGCTACATCGAAGGTGAGGCTTGTAAGTGCAGGGTTGTCCCATCCAAAGAGCCATGGAACGATGATAAGGTGTGCTGAGCTCGAAATAGGAATGAATTCAGCGAGGCCCTGGATGATTCCAAGGACTATTGATTCAATAATCAGCATGTATTTCCCTTGGGTGAGTGCTATAGCATCTTAATTTTTACTCTGTTTAAGGTTTATCTGCAATATGGCAATGCAGGGTTAAAATAAAAGTCCTCGGTTCTTTTTTTTCCTTATCCATATCGAAGCTTCTATATATTCTTAATATTCTTAGATATGCGTGTTAGAAACGCGTCTTAGATGTGCTACGCGCCGACAATTCAATTTGGGTACACGACAATTATTGGCATTCAATTCCGCTGCCTTGCCATCCAGGGTATCTTTCACTATCATTTAAGCTAATCTGCCTAAACCTATCGATAAGGGAAACAGGAGAGGGGAAGTTGCGATGATACTCCAGAATGCATTCAAGCCAGCTACAATAAAGATCGAGCTGGAAAGCGAATACAAAGACGAACTTCTCGAAGAATTGGTCGATATTCTTGCAAAGGACTATCCAAAAGATCAGTTATTTCCGAGAGAAGAGGCTTTGAGAGCGCTTCGAAAAAGAGAAGAGAAGATGTCTACCGGTATTTACAAGGGAGTCGCTGTTCCCCATGCAACATTCGAAGGCATCGATAAACTTCGCGGAGTTATTGGTATATCCAAAAGGGGCATAGACTTCGACTCTCTGGATGGGAATCCAGTATATCTTGTGTTCATGCTCGTTTCTCCTCCCAGCCAAGCTGAGGCACATCTCGAAGCCTTGCGGCAGATTGCCATTCTCATTCAAGATCCTCTCTTGCTCGAAAACCTCATGAAGGCTACGACGCCCGAGAAAGTATATGCCCTTATTCGCCAATTCGAAGAAAGTCTCAGTCCATGAGGTCATGTTATGGATTCAGCAGATAGCATCGATAGATTGCTCAAGATAGAGCAGCAAGCATCTCAGATAATTCAGGAAGCCGAAGAAAAGGCTTCCAGATTGCTAATCGAAGCAAAAGCCCAATCGCAAATAGTCCAAAATCAGAAAATAAGCCAAATGCGCAAGGAACTCGAGGCAGATTTTGCAGCCTATGTCGATTCTCTTACCCAACAGAGCCATAAGGAGATCGAAGAATATCGCACAAGCCTTAATTCCATTCCTCTAAACCAGAAAGCGCTTTTGGAGACATTGGAGGCTCTCCTACAAACGGAAAACTGATATGCCCGAAACGCTCGATATCGCCTATCTTTATGCTCGCGTCTGCGGAGCTTTTTCGAATATGAGACTGGGCGAGAAGGCCGGAGAGCTCATGCAAAACTCGGGAGGTATCCTAGCTCTTTGGAAACTGCTTTTTGATGAGGAGCCTCCGAACATTCCTGAGCCAAGACTTGTCTTCGAGGCGGAACGCAGAATAATAAAGCGCGCCATCGATGACTTTGTTCGCCTAACAGAACCCTTTTCCGATTCCAACGAGTTTATCCGCGCATTGATATCAAAGTATGAGATTAGCACCATAAAATCGATGCTCTTTAGGATGCGTTCTGGCGAACCAAAGCCCGAAGAGACGACTTATTTTTCCAAGGTTATAGAGCAAGCCCTAGCTCGATGGCCTCGCGTCGCAGATATGTTCTCAGATACCCCCTATTCATGGCTCGACAGTCATTGGCTAGATAACATAGCAATGGCGGAAAACGAGCTCGATAAACAATACTATCTTGAATTGTGGAAGGCAGCGCTCGGCTTGCCAAGGCGGAAAGTAGGAGCAATTCTAGATTTGATACGCTCGGAAGTCATCTATCAAAATATCGTGTGGACGATTCGTGTACGGCGATATTACCGAATGTCGAAAGAGGATATCGCTGATACGCTCGTCGATTTGCCGCAAGAGGACACTACTTCGCTTGCGTTAGAGACTTTTTCCTATGATCTTGAGAGAGTCGAGAGTTTCGATTCTTGGCGACTCAAGAAATTATTGTCAAACCAGACTG
>Ga0208197_1003355_pt1 | contig 12888 bp, 15 predicted proteins | sample AD_JPNNA4_MetaG_FD_184444 | JGI IMG/M metagenome (GOLD analysis project Ga0208197, IMG submission 184444) | Active sludge microbial communities of municipal wastewater-treating anaerobic digesters from Japan - AD_JPNNA4_MetaG (SPAdes) (version 2) | ecosystem: Engineered > Bioreactor > Anaerobic...
ATATCTTCCAGACCACTTTCTTTAGCTATTTTAAGTGTTTCTTCTGTTGCACTAAATGGTTGTTCTGTTTGTTCTCCAAGCATATTTTATTATATTGTTTCTTTAATATTATTTAAAGGTATTTTTCTTTGTAAAAATGGCTTATTTGGATTATAATATCAAGCAATCTTAACAATTATTTTTACTCTTATGTCTGAAAAAGAAAAAGCATATGATAATAAACCGAGTACATTTGTTACCATTGCAGTAGCTGGCAGTTTATTTCTTTCTTCGTGTAAAGCATCCAATGAAGTAAAAACAGAAGATGATAATTTAAAGAAGGGAATGCCTTCTGAAAGTGAAGGACATATAAAAGAAGAGGCTGTTATATATTCACAGACAGATAGTATAGATTATGGTGTGTTTTTTGAATTACCTACTGAAAGATGTTTAGCTCAAGAAGTTCCAGTTAGTATTGTAGAGAGTGATAATGTTAGTGATACTAGCAATGAGGTTGAGATAAATTTGTCTGAAGAGGTTTTTGAGATTTTAGAAAAGATGCCTGTTATGAATTTTGATGATCAAGGTAATTTATATTTTCAAGAGAAAGAATCTGATTTAGTTAAAGAAGTACTTGTTATTGAAACAGAAAGACATAAAGTGTTTCCATATGAGCAGTTAAATGATGTTAAATTCTTTGTTATTCATTATGATGGTGCTCCAGAAAATCTTGCATATACTGGAGAGAAAAGGACTGTTTTAAATGGTAATTTACTTAGTGTTAATTTTTGTGTTGATTCATATCCTTTGTCAAATGAAATTGTAGAAGGGAAAGGTCTGGGTGTTATTCAATCACAAAAACCCAGTGAGATACCATATAAAGGAAAGCATGTATATATTGGATATGATACAGATGGCAGGCCTGATTTAAATAGTGTATATACCTCAGAGTTTTTTTCAAAGTTAGGGATTAATACAGAATTGGTCCCTTTTGTTGAAAGTGGGAATAAAGATTTTGATAGCTATTCTTTAAGTTTAGAGCAAGTTGGGATGGATTTCTCAAAGAGGTTTCCTGACAGTTTTCCTCCTGTTCAACAGACAGCTAATGTATTGGGTCTTGTAAAAGCAGCATGTGAAAGGTATGAGATTAAAGCATGGGATGTTATAGGGCATCAGGAAATACAGGAGAAAGCAGATCCTGGAGATGAGTATATGCTTACACTGAGATATTTACTTGGTATTGAATATATAATTGATGGAGAGAATCTTCCTGAAGATTTTCTTGGTACAGATACTCCACAGGAATATTTTTCAAAGCTAAGAGAGTATGCTATTGCAAAGATGGGGGAGGAAAGGTATATGGTATGGAATGAGATATATGGAATGGATTATCTGTTTGATGATTAGAAGATATATTAATATTTAAAAGAATATCTTTCTTCCAATTTTAGCCGTTAAATTCTTTATATATTACATGGGGTATTTGGGTTTTTAATGTAAAAATGGCTCAAAATATATGTTAAATTGTATAGTACCACTAGACAAATTCCCGTTAAATTGTATAATAGGATATGATAAACAGAAAAATTGAAACAAAACTTAATAAATATTTAAAAAGTGATGAAAAGAAAATCCTTTTTATATGGGGACCAAGAAGATCTGGGAAAACAACTATATTACAAAAGATATCTAAGAAATACCACACTAGAATATTTAACTTTGACTTTATAGAAGACAGAGAGCTTTTTCAACCCTCTAGAGAAGCATTGGAAAAGATTGTAAGTACTACAAAGATAATCTTAATAGATGAGGTACAAAACTATCCAGAATCTACGCAGGCACTTAAACTTCTGCATGATGAATATGATGTAAAAATTATTGCTACAGGTAGTAGTGAATTAAGACAAACTACAAATGATTTTGATACCCTGACTGGAAGATTTATTGAATACTACTGTTTGCCATTATCTTTTGATGAGGCAATTGATTATTTGAATCCTAATCAATTGGATTTACCAAGATATGCTAATACCCAGTTACATAAGCAATTGATATACGGTTCATACCCAGAGGTGTATCTAAGTAAAGCAAGTGATGATTCTAAGCAAGATTTACTAAACAACATGATTAATACATATGTACTTAAGGATGTAGTAAGTATATATAACTTGAAGGATTTAAAATTAGCTAAAGAAATACTAACCAAAATATCTCTACAATTGGGAAGTGAGGTATCTCTAAGAGAAATAGCAACATCTCTGCAAGCAAATGTTACTACAGTATCTAACTATATTGAGATATTTGTAAAGAACTATATCTTAATTTCTCTTCCTAGTTTTAAGACAAACGCCAGAAGAGCTGTATCAGAAAACAAGAAATACTATTTTTATGATTTAGGTATTAGAAATGCTTTAATTAAGGATTTCAGAGAGTTAGAATTAAGGCAGGATAAGGGAGCTGTATTTGAGAATTATATAATCTCTGAGGTAGAAAAAATTAAGAAATTTACAGACTACAATTTCTCAACATACTTCTACAGAGAGTATCATGGTAAAGAGGTTGATTTAGTGATTGAAGATTATCAGAAACAATACAAGGTATTTGAGATAAAACTTAAAAAGGATATGAAGGATATTAATAAAGTTTTTCCTTTAGAACATAAACTTGATGTAATTAATACAGATAATTACTTTGAGAAACTAAAAGAATTACTGTAAATAACGAGAGGAAGTATATGATACAGAAAGAAAGATATAAAGAAATTAATTTCTCTGACAATACCTTTGTACTATAGTATAATCTTTTTATGATTGGATTATCAGAATATAAGCTGTATTTTCTTCAAGGGGCAGATGATTTTGTTTTGAAAGAGCTATTAGACAAATATCCAGATACAGAAATAATGAAAGAAAACAAATCAGAAATAGTCTTTAAGAATAAAGAAACTAATATTGAAGAATTCCGCAATTTATACTCTCCAACACATATAGAAGATAGTAATGGGAAGATATTAAATCTTTCTAAAAGAGAATGGAGAAAAGAATATGTTCCTGCAGGTATTAATCCATCTTTAGCATATATTCTTTGTATGATAGCTGATTTAAATAAAGAAGATATTGTATATGATCCTTTTTGTGGTGCTAGTGTAATACCAATTACAGCATTAAAGTATTTTAATGTTAAGAGAGTAATATGTAGTGATATTAGTGGTAAGGCAATAGAAAAGAGTGAGATAAATTTTAATAGTGCAGGTATTGATAAAAGTAGGTATAAACTGTTTAGGAGTGATATTAAGGATGTTACTTTAAATAAAAGGAATGTAGATAAGATTATTAGTAATTTACCTTTTGGTATAAGGGTGGGAGAGCATAGTGATAATGTTGAGATTTATAAATCTTTAGAAGTTTTAGCAAATAGATTACTTAGAACAAGGGGTATGTTAGTACTTCTTACACAGGAAAAGAAACTATTAAGGAAAGTGTTTAGTAAAGAGAACTGGAATGTAAAAAGTGTATTAAGGGTAAATGAAGGTGGGCTATTACCAGAGGTTTTTGTTATAAAAAGAAGTCTGTAAGTAGTGGTTACTCTAGGAGTTTTAGTATCTCTTCTCCAATCTCTTTATTAAATCCAGAGAAAGCAGTTCCATTTACAAATATAATGGGGTAGTAACCATAGTTATCTGAGACCCCCTTACTTACAGCAATACGACCTTTATATGCATTTAATTGTGTTCCGAAATCTGTATCTGTTGTTAGATGTTCTTCATATTCAATATTATTTTCTTTTAGAAAATCTAATAGCTCAAGACACATAGCTCCTGCATTGTTATGAAATATTACTACACTCTTATCATTACTTTCTATAATCCCAGACTCACCTTCATTTAGATCTTCTACTTTACATGGATTTATTACATTTTCTTCTTTTTCATATGGTATTGCTGGTCTGATCTTTTCTGGTGTATACGGAGCATTCTTGTTTACAGGGATTTGCCACATAGGCATTGTTTTATCTACTGTTCCTAAAGTATCTAAATCTACCCAATTTACATTATAGTTATCCCAGAATCTGTGCCACATATCATTCCATCTCTTTTTGTATCCTCCAATATATGTATGAGATACAGCAATAAACTTTTTGTTTTGTATTGCTCTTTTATATTGTTCTTCCATATCCTCTGGTGAGCCGTTTCTTTCATAGAAGCTGTAATCACAGAAACTGCCATATTTAAATTCAGGTATGTCAATATTTGAGACAGAGATTATCTTTACATCATACTCTTCTGGTTTGTATATTGTTGTTGCTAACTCTGTTGTTCCTCTAGCAGTTATATATTCTATACCTAGTTCTTGTGCCACTTTTACTGTATTTTCATCTGATGCCATATATCTAGAGCTGATAACTCTTGGGGTTACTCCTAAGTATGTTTGTGCATTTTTAATCATATTGGAGATTGCTTCATACTGTTTATCATATGACATTCCCCAGAATGGTTCATAATCATATGATGGTGCTAGTTCTACTACTCCTGTTTTTAGAATTTCTTTAAGTACTTCATAGTGTTTTTCTATAAAATCTTCATTAACCATAAGTAGCCCCTTTATATTCCTCTCCTTCATATCGTTTACCATATTCGCTAATGCATCAGTGTTTTGAAATTCAATAAGGAGCATCATTGCTTGTGGTACAGCTGCTTCTTCTGCTGTAGTGTCTTTACAAGCATATTTATTAATGAGGAAATATTCTCCAATCATTAGAAGGAATGCTCCAACTATGATTGTTATAATAGCGAGTGGTTTTTTATTCATTCTTTTAAATATCTAATAATTTAAAAGGAGTTTAATAATATTTTTAGACTACAAAGTCTTTTAAATATTTCTTTTTATACCATTTATAGAACTCTTCAATGGTTTTAACATTTTGAAATAGAACTGCCTCGTATAATTCTACACTTACATAACTTGGGCTATCACATATTTGTTTTTTAATAGTCATTATTATTTTTCTATTTGAATCATTTATTTGCTTCTTAATCATATTATGATATTCTACCCTTTGTTCAAATACATCTTTTGTAAAAATCCAACCATCTATTTTCCATAATATATTGTCTCTTGGGATGTGCAAACCAAGATAGTATCCGCTTGTGAAAGGAAGTGGTAATTTCTTAATTGATTGATCTAAATATTTAATCCATGATGGTTTAAATGTTTTTGCGAGCTCTGCACATAAAGAAAAATATTTATCTATATCAAATTTATCAACACCTATGGAAATATCTATATCTGGTTTAACTAAGAGGTCTAAATCATAACTTCCAACTATTTGGGCTTTTCCGAAACTGTTTAAGAGGTTAAATAACCCTTCTTCGTAAAGTAATTTATCTCCTGAAATTTTTAATGAGTCTATCATTTTAAAAGTATATAATTTGTAGATAGTTTTGTTAACTGATTAAGTAGAAGAGATTGCTGAATAGGTTACGAAACATATGCTACGGAAATGAAGTGTGTAGATATACAAAATAATTTAAGAGAATTAAGAGTATTCTTATTAAATGATAAGGTATTACTCTTTCCAATTAGATAGTATTGTATCTGCTAAGTTAATTAAGAATTCTCTCTTAACATATTTCTTTTTATTCTTATCATAATGATGTCCGAATATCTCATCTTCAAAAACATCATTCATAAAGCTAACCTTCTCTTTGTATCTTGGCCATACATGTAAATGTAATGGCTCTGGATTGTTCTTATTTTCTTCTTTATAAGAATTATTCATAAGACATGTCCAGTTAAAATTAGTTGTATTAAATGATTTCTTTAGAGCATTTTCATACTGTTTTATAATATAAAACAGTTCTAATACTTCATTTCTACTTAATTCAGATAAATGTCTCTTAGAAGTATCTCTTAGTTCTATACTTGCTCTGCCCAAGTAATATTGGTTTTCCCAAAGCGATATATACCAATAGCTCATTTCTTTGAGAATAATTTGATTGGGATATCTTGGATGCTGTCTGTATTTCATCTAGGTATTAATTATATCACAGGTGTAATAAATTCTTGTATAAAGGTTTTTAAGAATAGAAAAAAGAATTTAAGAAAGTTTTACTTCTGCTTGGCTCTCAGATGAGAATTGATTTTCAACTCTAAATTCGACATTTGATTCTTTTAAAAGTTGAATAGTTTCTACAACTGTGTAAGTCTTTGTTGTAAAGTTCTTAATCTCTCCTTCTTTATAATATTCAGATCCATTTCCAACTTGTGTAAATCCTTGAGCATTGAATTCGTATAGATATATTTTTTCATCAAATCTTCCAGCAAAGAGCTCTTCTAGAGGTTTTTTTGATTTTAGGCATCCAGAAACAAATTGAGAATCTCCCGAAGAATTTTCTTTTGATTCGATTCCTAATGAGTAGGATTCCCCATCCATGAGACCATGCATTAGTGCTTCTTCTTTTATACTTGCTGCCCAAATGACTTTTTCAGGTCTTTTTTCATCTGGAAATTTATGATAATCAGTAGGATGAACTTTCTGTGGTTCAATTACCTCATCTTTTCTTTTAGTAGCTCTATATAACTGCATATTATAATTATTAACTATTATAAACTAAATATTAGAATTCATCGTCAACTTTCAATTGCATGTATTTTCTAATTTCTTTTGCTATATAGTGTGTAAACTTATGTCCAGGAACATAAATCTCTAAGTCACCATATATTCTGTATCCTACTAAAGCTAGATCTCCTAATGTATCAAGTAACTTATGTGTTGCTGGTTCATTTCTCTTTTTTAAAGGGGTTAAAAATTTGTCTTTTGTAAATGTAATTATTGGAGAATCTTTAGGATTCTCTGGTAATGCTTTATATACTGTTCGTATTCCATTCCATTTTGATAAGTCATTTAAGTCTAAAGGGGATCTTAGAAATGTTCTTGCCCATGATATATTCTTAGTGAAATCATCACCCTCTTTAAACTGTACAGTATATGTTCCTATTGGTTCTTCAAATGGGGCTGTTACTGTAAGTCTAAATGAATTATTTAAAGGTTTTAAATATGCTTTTCTTCCCTCAAATTCTGGTTGTTCAAATTCTATTACTTCATCTACCATAATCACATTTCTGTATTTATTCTGTTCAACTATTCCTGCATTCTCAAGTGCAGTAGCATAAGGGAGTGAGGATCCATCTTGTGCAGGGACTATACTTTGATTCATTTTTATTTCGATATTATCTATTCCCAAACCATATATTGCAGCTAGTAAATGTTCAACCATTATGACAGTTTCTTTACCATTGGATAGAGAAGTAGTATGGAGCTCTACAGTATTAAGATAATCGGATGTCGCAGGTATTATCTCCCTGTTTATATTGAATTTAATACCATAATCTTCATCTGCTGGTAGTAGTTCCATTGATATGTATTTAGGAGAGAATAGAGATTGTCCGTTAAATATGGTCTTCTTCTTTATAGTCTTCTGTTTTTTATTACTCTCTATTATCTTCACGATGTCTTTCTAATAATGTGCGATATGATTGGCATACTATTGGCAGATTATATCATTATTAGATAAAAGAGATGTATAAAGGAGAATGTATTTTTTTGATATAATCCTACTATGACAAATATATACGATATTAATACCACACAATCAAATAACACAAAAGTAAAAGGCTTTTATGAGAAAGCTATGAAGGAATTAATAGACTTTTATGGTATTAATTGGGTAGAAAATACTCCAGTCATATATCTAGTAGACAGCAGAGAATCTTTTGATATTATATCAGGATATAAAACAGAGGATTGGGTTGTTGGAAGAGCTTTAAGTTATAACAAGTTACTTCTTCTTTCTCCAGAGAGCTATGAGAAAGAGAGTAGACATAAATATTCAGATGAGGAGTATTATTCTTTGCTAAAGCATGAGTTAAGTCATTTGTTTTATATGATTTTTTCACAAGGTAAAGGTCCTATATGGTTAGATGAGGGTTTTGCAATATATACATCTGCTCAATTAAGTACAAAGAAAAGACCTATGAAATTTAAAAACTTTTTAAAGTATTACTCTCATGAGGATGAGAAAGTATATTCGGAGGCAGGATTTGTTGTAGAGGGATTAATAAAAAGGTATGGTAAGGAAAAAGTAGTTGGTTTCCTAAAAGTACTGCCCAATGTTAATAGTAAAGATGAGTTTAAGAATGAATTTAAAAAATATTTTGGTATAGGGTTAGATTACAATGATTTACAATGTTTATTATAAATAATTAATAGATATTTAAGATAAAAATATAAAATGGAATTTAAGTTACAAGAACAAGCTGAACTTATTAAAAATTCAATCGATAAAGCAAACAAAATACTTTTACACTGTCATCCATTTCCTGATCCAGATAGCATAGGGTCTGTACTTGCTATGAAAGAATATCTAGAAAGTAGAGGGAAGTCCGTTACTGCAATAATTGGAGATACTGGTTACCCTAAAAATTTAAGAAGTTTAGAGCTTGAAAGAGAAATTAAACCATTAAAATACTCAGATGTTAAATTAAAGGAATTTGACTTGTTTTTGATATTAGATAGTTCTTCTAAGACTCAGATTACAAATGAGAGTAAGGTAGAATTTCCTGATAATATGACGACAATAGTAATAGATCATCATAAAACTAATGAAGGATATGGTGATATTAATTTAATTGGAGTTGATTATGCTTCCACTACACATATACTATATGAACTGTTTCGATTATGGAATGTAGAAATTTCTCAATCTATGGCTTTAAATCTTTTTATTGGGATGTTTGCTGATACTGGAGGGTTTAAATATGTGAATACTACTCCAGAAGTTTTATCTGTTGCTGCGAAATTAGCTTCAATTAATCCTAATTATCATAATATAGTGTTTGATATTGAAAATTGTAAAAGTCCCATTGAACTAAAGATGATGGGTTTGGCATTACAAAATACAAAAGAATTTTGTAATGGGAAGGTAGCATTCTCTATGTTAAGCTACGATATAATAAAAGAGAATAATCTTTCTTATAATGATTCTTTAGAGGGGCTAATTCCTGATATTCTTCGTTCTGTTATTAATTGGGATATTGTAGCTAGTTTAGTTGAGGTAAGGAGAGAGGAAACTGTAGTAAGTTTGCGTACAAGGAGAGAGGATATTTATGATGTTAGTAAGATTGCAGTTTTAGTTGGTGTTAATGGGGGTGGACATAGTGGTGCTGCTGGTACTACAGTAATGAGAAATTGTGAAGAAACAAAAGAAGAATTATTAAGGGTTATTAATGATATATATGGGTTATTGTAAATAATTCTGCTTGTTTTGAACAATCTTGTTGAAATATTTAATCTAGTAATTAATTGTTATTAATAGTGTTGGAATAGGACAGATATAAAGCCTTCTTTTATCAGTATTTACAAATATCCCTATCCATAGATCATACCAAGCAAATGAGATTTTAACATTTTTAAATTCGAAAATTATGTAATCTTTCATAGATTAATATTGCATATAAATTAGAGTTTTCTCTTTATTTGTTTCTTCTGTATCTCCTAATAATTCTATTATTTTATTTCTCATTTGATATTGAAAATAGAAGGATAAGGTTACATTATGTAGTTATTCTATCACAAAAGTATTTTACCTTTTAGCTGAAGTCTTTGAACTAGTATTGATTGAATAATTTAATAATGGTAGGACATATAAGTTTGGATTTTAGAAGAAGAAAAAAGAATCAGTATGAAAAATGAAGAGATATTTCATTTCTGATATACTTATTACATTAATTTCATTTGTTATAATACCTAAATGGATTCTGTTATTAACTATTATGAGAATTTAAGTCAGGAAGAGGGAAGATTATTTGCAGATAATAAACATAAAACTGAATTTATTCTAACTACAGACTATATTGATAAATATCTTCAAAAAGGAATGAGAATCTTAGAGCTTGGTGCTGGTACTGGTGCATACTCTTTGTATTATGCAAAACAAGGCTATCAAGTTGATGCACTAGAACCTGTTGAAAAGAATTTGAATATTCTTAAATCGAAGATAGAGAAGGGAATGAATATTAATCCTGTTCTTGGCAATGCCTTAGATTTATCAATATATGAAAAGGACACTTTTGATATGGTTTTATGTTTAGGACCAATGTATCACTTAGATGGAGAAAAAAGGGATAAATGCTTAGAAGAGGCTTTAAGAGTTACAAAGCCACAGGGTTTAATATACTTAGCATATATCTCAAATAATTTTACTTTTGTAAAATGTGTTAAGAAGTTTGATAACTATGTAGAGAAATATAAAGAAGAGATACAAGATGGTTTTAGACTAGTTGATAGCCAAAAAGTATTTACATTTATGTATCCAGAAGAGATGGAGAAACTTGTTAGTAAATATGATTTAGAAAAATTACATCATTTAACAACAGATGGTATTAGCAGTTTGATAATGGAGAGATTAAATAATATGCCAGAGAGTGAATTTAAGGTGTGGATAGAGTACTTAAGAAGCACTGCAGAAAGGGAGGATCAGTTAGGCTATGGGGAGCATTTGTTGTATATTGCTAGAAAGAAAGTATAGTTTAAACATTGTTTCTTAAATAGGTAGGAATTTGATTTATAATCTAAATTAAAAAACATTATTATGTCTAAAAGTAATATAGATTTATCAATGTTATCCTCTATTAAAGATGATAGATATATATCTTTGAAAGATTGTTTAAAGGATATTGATTTAGATAAATATGAAATACCAATATGTTTAGGTAGAGATAGTAACAAGAATATTGTTTTTAAAGATTTGGTAGATATTAAAAGTATATTGATGAGTGGTATGACACACTCAGGTAAATCTGTTTTTATTAATTCTTTTATAAATACAATACTACTAACTAAAACAGAAAAAGAAGTAAAACTATTATTTATAGATCCCAAAATGGTGGAAATGAGTATATATGAGAATATTCCTCACAACATATTTCCAATAGTACATGACACCAAGAAAGCATCAGATACATTTACATGGTGTATAGAGGAGATAGAGAGAAGAAAAACAAGGAAAGAAGATAAACCTTATATTATTATAGTAGCTGATGAATACGAAGATACAATGCTAGCTGAAATAGGAGTAGAAGAGAAGTTATGTAAAATAGCTAGTGAGGGTAAAGAGGTTGGGATATTTATGATACTTTCTTCAGCCAGAGCATCTGCTACAATTATTACTAAAAAACTAAAGAATGTAATAAAGACAAGAATAGCATTCGCAATGATAAGCAAAATTGATTCTAAAACCTTATTAGATGAAGAGGGTGGAGAAGAGTTATTAGGTAATGGAGATATGATATTTAAAAGTGAGAATGAGAAGATTAGAGTCCAAGCTCCATGGATATCATACGAAGAACAAATATCAGTTGTAAACAAGGTTGGTTATAATCCCCAATATGCTGAGTTAGAAATAAAGGAAACAGTAAGGGATGAGCTTTTGTATGAAAGAGTAAAACAATTACAAAAGAGACACAAAAATCTCACAACGAATATTCTACAAAGAGAATTACAGATAGGATATAACAAAGCATCTGAAATACTTAAAGAAATTAATAAAAATGAAGATATACCTGAGTATAGATGAGGTACTAGTAGATACTAAAGAGTATAAACAGAGAAAATATATTCAGAGATTTCAAATAAAAGAATTGGTATCTCTGTATAGACTGGAAGGGGGAAATTTTGAATATTTACCATATTTGAAATATAGGAGAAGACAAATAAGGATTAAAAGAGAATATTATAAATTTATATACAGATGGGAATCAACCACATTGGTTGTGAATCCTATTCTTGATATACTTTTCTAATGGAAAGTCTTAAAATAATAACTTGGAATACTCGTCGTATTTATTCAAATAATATAGACTTCTGGAACTATTTCAATGAAATTAATCCTGATATAGCACTACTCCAAGAAGTAAAAGAGCTTCCTATATTAGAAGAGTATTCCTCGTATTCAGTATTTCCTCTTACAAGTCATGATACTAATCAAAAGTTCCAAACAGTAATACTGGTTAGAGGAAAAATAATAGGGGATATAGAGTTAAAAACAGATAAAGAATGGATAAATGAGTTATTAGAAAAGTATAAAGGGAATATTGTAGCTAAAAAGATATTTGTAAAAGATAAAGAAATCAATCTAATTAATGTATACAGTCCTGCTTGGCCTATACAAGTATCCCCTAAAATAGATTTAAAAGGAGTAAAGCTAATAAATAACATGGAGCTGTGGTTAGCAGATATTCTAAGATATGCATTAAAGAATATTAATCAGAATGATAATTGGATTATTGGAGGAGATTTTAATCTTTCTGAAACATTTGATTACCCAATTAACAAAGGAAATAAAGAATACTTAGATGGTATGAGAGATTTAGGATTCATAGAGTGTTTAACCACCTTTAATGGTAGATTAATACCAACTTTTAAGAACCCTGTAGACAAATGTATTAATCATCAGATAGACCATTTGTTTGTATCAACAATTCTTAAAGATAAATTGATAGATTGTAGAGTAGGTGAGCAAATAGTATTCGAAAGGAATATGAGTGATCATTTACCAATAATCGCAGAGCTATCATTTTAAGAGTGCTGTATCAGTATTCTACTTTCGAACTAAAAGGTCTAAAAACTCGTCTCTTTTAGCTCTTTTTATGCATCAGGCCTTACTTTTGAGGCTTTTACTTTTTAAGATCAAAATTACTCAATCTTCATAAGTGTTCTAAAACATAATAGCTTGGTCTTTTTGAAACATATTGAAAATGGCGGGATGGACGGGACTCGGACCCGCAACCTTTGCAGTGACAGTGCAAAGCTCTAACCAATTGAGCTACCACCCCAATATATATATAACAAAGT
>Ga0208197_1003357_pt1 | contig 12882 bp, 8 predicted proteins | sample AD_JPNNA4_MetaG_FD_184444 | JGI IMG/M metagenome (GOLD analysis project Ga0208197, IMG submission 184444) | Active sludge microbial communities of municipal wastewater-treating anaerobic digesters from Japan - AD_JPNNA4_MetaG (SPAdes) (version 2) | ecosystem: Engineered > Bioreactor > Anaerobic >...
AGAGCCATATGCATCGAAGAAATATCAAGATATTCCGCAGGACTGGGCATAGCTCTCATGACACACCACCTGGGAATGGCAGCCATATTGGATTTCGGAACTGAAGAGCAGAAAGCAAAATATCTCCCTGAGTTATGTGCCGGAACAAAACTATGCGGGCTTGCAGTAACAGAACCCGGCGGAGGCTCGGACTTTGCAGGGCAGAAAACCACAGCAGAGCTTATTGACGGGCAGTGGGTGCTGAACGGACGTAAATGCTTCATCACCAACCATCATGCAGACGTGAACGTCATTACTGCAGTAACGGGAGTAGACGAAAAGGGAAGGAACCAGCTGAGCGCATTCATAATAGAAAAGGGGACACCGGGTTTCGGCCCCGGACGCAAAGAGCATAAACTGGGACTCAGAGGATCGGTGACAGGAGACGTAATACTGAACGAAGTTAAGATACCCGAAGGGAACATCATAGGCAAGGTCGGAGCCGGAGCAAAGATCGGCATGGCCGCAATAGGAGAAGTAGGAAGAGCAGGAATGAGCGCTATCTGCGTAGGTATCTTAAGAGGCTGCGTAGAAGAAGCAGTCAAATTTGCCAACGAAAGAGTAGTATACGGAAAGCCCATAGCAAAGCTTCAGGCAATACAATTTGAAATAGCAAACATACGCACCGAATACGAAGCGGCAAAAATGCTTCTTTACTATGCAGCAGGGAAAAAGGATGCAAAACTCCCTGCAACACCGGACTTTGCAATAGCCAAATACTACAGCACCGAAGCGGCGGTAAGAGCATCAAAGAGGACAATGGACCTTATGGGAGGCTATGGAGTAATAAACGAATACCCGGTAGGACGCTTCTTAAGGGATGCCCTGGCATCAATACCTTCAGGAGGAACCTCCCACGTACAGCAGCTTATCATAGCAGGAAACACACTATCGGCATTCAAAGCCTAGCAGAGCCGACCAACGCAGAAACAGAAAAAGGAGAATACTTATGGCTTTAAAAATAGTAGTATGCATCAAGCCGGTACCGGATCCTGATTACTATGACAAAGTAAGCATAGACCCCGTAACAAAAAGAATAACCAGAGAAGGAATACCGACAATAATAAACCCCGTAGACAAGAATGGGATAGAAGCAGCCCTGAAGCTTAAAGCACAGTACGGGGGAAAAGTAACAGTACTCACCATGGCCCCCCCGAATGCCGCAGAGAACCTCAAGGAAGCACTGGCAATGGGAGCAGACGAAGCAGTACTGCTGTCGGACAGAGCCTTTGGAGGAGCAGATACCCTTGCTACCTCCTACACCCTGGCAAAAGGAATAGAAAAGCTGGGGGGCTTCGACATAGTATTCTGCGGCACAGAGAGCGCAGACGGAGCAACAGCCCAGGTATCCTCCCAATTGGGAGAATGGCTTGGAGTACCCCATTTGTGGAATGTATTCAGCCTGGAAGCCCCGAGTGAAGAATGTCTGAAAGTCAAGACCAAAGCAGAAAACGGCTTCATGGAATGGGAAGTGAAATTACCCTGTCTGCTGGGAATATCCAGAGAACTGAACAAACCCCGGTTCATATCGGCCATGGGGATCATAAAAGCGAAGAACAAGCCAATAACAATATGGGGCAAAGCAGACCTTGACGCAGAAGAAGAAAGGCTGGGACTTGCCGGCTCGCCCACAAAAGCGGGAGCCATATACACACCGGATCTGAAGCGAAAAGGAGAAATGCTTACCGGTTCGGCAGAAGAAATAGCGGACGCCATAATAGAAAAACTCAGGGCAGCAGGAGTAAACATCCCCACAAAAGGAGATGCATGCAGCATAGAGGGAGGTGCCCGGTAATGAAGAAAATATGGGTATTTGCCGAATACGTGAACTGCACCCTGGACAGAGTCACACTGGAGCTTTTGACAAAAGCAAAGGAGCTGGCATCGGAACTCAAGGGAGAAACGGAAGTAGCAGCGGTACTTATAGGCAGCAGAACAGGAAGCACATGCAAAACATTGGCAGAATACGGAGCAGAAAAAATATACCTGGCGGAATCCGACGAACTGGGCTTATATAACCCGATGCTCTATGCACCCATAATAACAGAACTGGTACAAAAAGAAGACCCGGACATATTCCTGTTCGGAGCCACAGCAATAGGCTCGGAACTGGGTCCGACAACAGCAGCACAGCTGAAAACGGGAGTAGCCGCCCACTGTGTGGATATGCATATAGACGAAAATGAACACTTGGTAGCCGCAGTGCCGTCCTTCGGAGGCAAGATTTTGGGAGAGATACTGTGTCCCGACACACGGCCCCAGATGGCAAGCGTAAAGCCCGGAATATTTGTACAGGGAGAACCGGAAGAAAGGGAAGCCCAAATCATAAAAGTGGATGTCAGGGGAATAAAAGAGGATAATCTGCCCTTAAAGGCAATAAGCCTTGAGAGAAAAGAAACAGAAGGAGTGCCCCTGGACAAAGCGGAAGTGGTATTCTGCGGAGGCTACGGCCTAGGGTGCAAAGAGAACTGGGATAAGCTTGAGAAGCTGGCAGCGATATTCGGAGGAGCAGCAGCCTGCACCCGTCCTGTAGTGGATGAGGGCTGGGCACCGGGAGAACATGTAATGGTGGGTACCAGCGGCAAGTCCATAAGGCCGAAGGCATATGTAGGCTTCGGGATATCCGGGGCGACCCATCATATATGCGGAATGAAGGATTCCGGATTGATAATCAGCGTAAACAAGGATGAGAAGGCGGCAGTATTCGAGGTATCGGACGCAGGAGCAGCCGCAGACCTGAACAGGATTCTGGATCAGTTGATAGACAAACTCTCTTAAAATAGAGAGGCGGGGGATATTTCATTGCCCCCGCATTTTTTATTTGATTATTATTACACGCCCTTCCTTTCGTGGTGCAGGTTCTTGGATCGGCCGGGCAGGATATCCAACTACAATGCTTCCGAAAATATCTTCATCCTCCTTCAATCCAAGAGGTTCCAGATAACTACGAATTGAATGACTGTCAGTAAGCCAGTGCAATTGGTTTACCCAACATGCACCAAGACCTAGGGAAGTTGCAGCTATCTGCATATTTTCAAGAGCGCATGCGCTATCTGCCATACTATTTCCATGAGTCTTTGGGGCAACTGCTATTATAAGTGTCGGAGCATGAAACGTAAAGTCATAGTTTTCATCTTTTTTAGCTCTGATAATAGCATTATTCTGATATTGGCCATCAATAACTTCACGCTTTGCAAACTCTTGTCTGACCATAGCAGCTAATTCCCGGCGTTTTGCCTCATTCTGAACAACGATGAATCTGGTATATTGATGATTACCGCCGTTCGGTGCAAAAAGCCCTGCTTTAATAATCAATTCTAAACTTTCATCATCGATCTGTTCTGTAAGATAGTGTCTGATACTTCTCCTTTTAATCAATAAAGAAATTGTGTCATTCATCAATTATCATCCTCACATAGTATATTAGGGAACTCAGTATCTGCGGCAAAGGCGTTGTAAACCAGTTCACCAATATTGTACTTCAGCTTGATTATCTCCACCATATCCTGTGATTTATCACCCACTACCTTTGCAGTACAAAAACTCATATTCCATCCTTCTTTTATTTTGGGGTTTATTACTGAACTAATTCGCTAAATAATAAGAATTTCCTGCCATTTAATAATGATCATTCATATATTAATATGATATACTTAAAAACTTTTTTGTTACTATCCGATTTAATTTGTTTTTCCAGCCAGCCCTCTATTAGCTCAGTTAACAACGGAATCAACCATTACATTTTCAAAACTATCAGTTCTGTATGTAAGAATTTTATTCATAAGGGGGTAGTAATGAAGCTCGGGAATCGATATACTGTCCCTTTCAGCAGCTATTAAACGGTATTTATGAACGGCTTCTAAGGATAGACCAACAGTTGCATTAAGATGAAAAATAGTGCATACAAGAGGGCAGTTTAATTGTAAACTGCCTCTTTTCGTATTATACTATAATATGAGGACATAGGGAGGAAGTGGTTAAATGCTTAAGAATACATAGATTTCAGACCCTGAAATCTATGAAATAGTTGCAGATGAATTAAAACGCCGGGAGAGCGCTGCGTTCGCAACGCAAAGGTCGGGGGTTCGAACCCCCTATCGTCCACCAGCTTAGTATTGCTAAGGGATACAACTTACGAGCAATAAAGTCTTATGAAGAGAAATTTAAAGAAATTTTATTTGTGAGGTAATACAATGAAAAAGAATATTTTAGGGAAAACAGGAATTCAGGTTACGGAATTATGTTTTGGGGCATTGCCCATGGGGCCTATCCAGAAGAACCTTTCTGTGGAAGAGGCAACTGAGGTTGTTGCATGTGCTCTGGAAAATGGTATCACATTTGTGGATACAGCGCAGATATATAAAACATATTCACCGATAAAAGCAGCTATAAAAAAGACGGGGATCAGGCCGGTGATTGCTTCCAAATCAACGGCCGCATCCTATGATGAAATGGAAAAGGCTGTAAAGGAAGCACTTGATGGAATGGGTATAGACTATATTGACATTTTCCATCTTCATGCACCAAAGGCCAATCCCGATGTTTTTGACATACGGAAAGGTGCTTTGCAGTGCCTGCTGGATTATAAAAGCAGAGGAATAATTAAGGCCGTTGGAATATCTACGCATAATGTAAAGGTAGTAGAAGCTGCAGCAGAAAGGCAGGATTTAGATATTGTTTTTCCGCTGCTTAATAAAGCAGGACGCGGCATTGTTGGAGGAACAGAGAAAGAGATGAGGGCTGCCATATCACGGTGCAGGCAAAACGGGAAGGGCATATATCTGATGAAAGTATTAGGGGGCGGCACTTTACTGGATGAATACTCAGAGTGCTTGGAATATGCCAGAAACTTGGACTGCTACGATTCTATAGCTGTTGGAATGGTAAGCAAGGAAGAGGTTATCTACAATGTCAGGTACTTCAATAATGAAAAAAATATGGAGAAAATTATAATAACCAAGAATAGAAAGAGGGTTCAGGTTTTGCAGGGGGCATGCATAAGCTGCGGCAAATGTATAGAAGTGTGCCATAGTAGTGCCCCCAGCTTCGACCATAAAGGTAAATCATATATCGATCAATCGAAATGTATACAATGCGGGTATTGCATTCCGGAATGTCCGGCCTTTGCCATCAGGATGGCATAATAAGAAGTGAAAATGGGCTAAGCTGTATACTCATGTCGAAGGACAAGAAAAAATTAAATATTCTGAAAATTACCATTGTATTTTAGATAATTTGTGGTATAATTAAATTAAGAAAGATGATTACATCTTTCCCACAGGCTCTAATTCAACTAAGGTGCAATTTCCCTAAAGTACTGTGATCCATTTGGTTTGAGTTTTGGAATGTATTTCACGCAGTTGGTAAGATTGGTTTAGAGTTTGTTTGGTAAGATTTTCGGTTTGAAAGGATTGAGGTAATTAACATTTGGTAGATTCAAAGGTATTCCGTTGAATTAGAGCCTGGTTTTTGAGGTGGTCTATTCGTAAGAATCAGACCACCTTTAAATTATGCTTCAGGCCCCGGGCTCTTTATTGCCTCAGTCAGCCTTTTGTCAATCTTTATATCCAGCTCCTGCTCCAAATGCTTTTTAAAGCTGTAATATAATTTCACCGCTTTGCTTCTTCTCCCCTGGGACATATACAGCTTTAAAAGCTCCAGGCATACGTCTTCATTATATGGCTCCGCCCTCATGGCACGTCTCAGGATTTCTTCGGACTGCTGCAGTTTTCCGCGCTTCATATATATCAGCCCTAATTTTTGGCATGCCTCCATAAAAATGGATTTGAACCTTTCCCGCTCGTTAAGCACCAGGTCCCCGTAGTCACTGTTTTCCATCAGGTCCCCTTTATATAGCTCGATCATTCTTTCCAGAATTTCTGTCTGTTCCTTCTCCGTCGATAATTGGTCATAAAGGCGCAGGAATTCGTGTATGTCAAGCTCCAATGCATCATTCTTCCTTATTTGCAGGCCTTCCGGCGTTTCATATATGAAAGCGTTGTCTCCCGTAATTTCCGCATCATATTTTGACAGTGTTTTTCTGAGATAATACAGTGCGGTACGCTGTGAGGCAATTGATGATTTGTCATCGGATCCCGGCCAGAAAATCTCTGCCAGAAGCTCCTTTGATATGGTATTGCCGCTGCCAAGCAGCAGATATTCGAAAAAGCCTTTAACCTTTTTGGTTTTCCATTCGGTATCGGGGATTTTTATACCGTTTACTGAAATCTCCGGCTTTCCAAACATAGCCGCCTTTACAAAATATAGCTGTTCGGGCCTGTCAGTTTTGTATGAGGAGATGAAATTTCCGACAAACGCTGTTATTCGGCTTTCGTTCATGCTTTTTACCCTTTCGCCCAGATAATTTACTGTCTTGTTGTCATAAAACCTTTTCAGCAGCTCAATTGCATATTCGGGGCAATAGCCGTACCGTATACCCCGTAGAGCCATTTCAACAAGAGTGGGGATATGGATATCCCAGAACATGAAATACCTGTTAACCGCCGCCAGCTCCATGGCCTGCCTAAGGTAATGGTGCCCCTGCCCGGCATTGCCGGCCGAGAAATACAGCCTGGCTGTATGGAAGTATGAGCCGCAGAGCACCTGGTATCCCTTTTTTGCCTTTGCCTTCTTTATAGATTCAAGCAGAAGGCTTTCTGCCAGGTTATAATCCCCCGATTCCCTGGCAATAGCCCCCAGTATGGACAGGGAGGATTCATAGATCATCATGCCGGGACATGACTTGCGGATCAGTTCAATATCCTTGCGGGCGTCATCAAGAATCGGAGCAGGACTGCTGCCGCCTATGGTCCAAAGGCACCGGAGCAATCTGCAGGCCGCAGCCATCGCCGTGTTGTTTATACTGAGGAAGTGGAAAACAGCATGATCGAGCATTTCAGAGGATTCCGGCCCATTAAAGGCCAGATACTGTTCAAAAGCGGCAAGCCGCCTTCCGTGAGCAGACAGATAATCATAATCATATTTTTCGCCTATGGCGAGAACTTCCTTAATGTGAGAGGGCAGGAAGTCCCTTTTGTTTTTCAGTGTCAGTACGATGGATAGGAAAAGAAGTATAAACCCCTTGGAGGGCTCGATATTTTTAAAGCTGTAAAGTTCCAGCGCCGTTCTCATGCAGCGCTCCCCGTGGTCAAGCCGGCCCATGCAGTAATAGATTATACAGGAAAGAATTAAATAAAGCCATTGGCTGTCCTCGGGAAGAAGGGCATACTGTATGCTTTCGCTCTGTTCCTCCGCTGCGGCAAAGTTTTCTTCTGCAATAAACCGTACCATATCAATAATAGCCAGAGAATTTTTAAGTGACGGGGAAACATTCTGCGGCTCTTTGGGATTGCCCTCCGCCATTTCCAGAAGCCCTTTCATGTTGTTGCCGCACATATAAATATATATAAGGACACTGGCTGCATAAAAATATATTGCAAGATTGTTATCCTGCAGTGACAGCTTCAGAACTTTTTTCAGAGTGTCCACAATTTCCGGCTGCCTGCTGTTGGGCATCAGCTGCGCCTTAAACAGCAAGAGGATCGGATTGTCCATGATCATATCCTCCGGCAGTAAATCCAGCCAATTCTTCAATTGTCCGGTTTCTCCAATCATGAATTTGTTAAAACCCGCTTTTGTCACCATGTCCATGGCGGTAGCGGAATTGCCGCATTTTGTCAGATGCTCCGCAAAGCGTCCGTATGCGGCATGTCTCATATAATATTCGGCCGCTTTCAGATGAATTTTTGCAATATGCTCTTCAGGATAGCGGTCCTTCAGTGTATTTAACAGAAATTCACGGAATAGGGAATGGAAGCGGTATACAACTGCCGTTCCGGGAATTCTCTGGATGAACATGCCGAATCCCATACACTGCCTTATCAATGCTGTTATATCGCTTATTTCGAGTATTTCCGATGCCTCTGCCTCAGAAAATTCCTGAAGCAGGGCAAGAAGGGCAAGGGCATTCTGGGTATCGTCGTCAACTGATTTGAGAACTTCAAGGGACATATACCGGAACAGGGCATCTTCATGCCCCAATTTTCCCGTTTCAAAGGAAGTGCTGTCGGGGCCCTTGCTTTTGACAGCCTGGTACAAGATTATGACGCCGGCTATCCAGCCTTCGGTGCTTTTTTCAATGATGTCGGTAAGGTTCCTGTCAGCAGAGGCCTGTCCCATGCTGAACAATAAATCTTCAATTTCGGCATTGTCAAAAGAAAGATCCCGCGAATCTATTTCCAGAATCTTTTTTTCAAGCTTCTGCTTTTCAGTAAAAACATTATGGCTTGCCCGGCTTAATATGAAAAGCGTACAGGAGGGAGGAAGGTTGTCAAGCAAATATCTTGTTATATCGCATATATCCTGGACCTGAGCCACATTCTGAAAGTCATCCAGTACGATATATGTCCGCATATGGCTGTGATGTGCCCACAATTCACTGCATATCACGGAAACGGCGCTGAGGGGATGGGACTGAGTATCTGAATGGCTTGCAACAGCTTCCCTTGACGCTGCAAGCTCAGGAGCTTCCGATGGGAATATTGCTTCCAGGAGGTGGGTAATGAACACCGACAGGTTTTTATCCTCAGGATCCGGACGATACCAGCATACTCTGAAGGATAAAGCCTGCTGAGCATAAAAATATGAAACCGCCAGGGAGGTTTTACCATATCCGGCCGGTGCGCATACGGTAACAGCCCTGCAAGGTTCCATATTTGTATGAAGCCTTTTCAGACGTTCCGTCAACAGAAAGCTTTGTGACAGCTCCGGCATAATAAGCTTGCTCTTTAAAACAGGAGTGCCGTTCATATTATCGACCTCATAAGCCCATTCAAATTTTGGTTTATCGGAAATTCATGAATTATTAACTTAATTTTACCATATAAAATCAATAAAAGAAAAGGGTTCTTTTATTGATTTTTCTAGGACTCCAGGCATATTTTTGCCTTGACTTGCATTTTATGTTTTTTTTATGATTGTATTGTAAAATGAAATAGTATAATGCGGCACAATTACAGCAGGCAGATGAAAAACCTGATGGATGAGATGATATTAAATGAATTCAACAAGCATCTTGAGTAAACATTACAACTAAATTATTAAAGGAGGAGAAATAAATGAAAAGAATACTGGCATATTTACTGGTGTGCAGCTGCTTATTGGCAGCAATACTGCCGCTTGGCGGATGCGGCATAAAGAAAAAGGCAGAACAGGCTATAACTGAGAAAATAGTTGAGAAAGCACTCGGTGACAATGTTGACATCAAAGGCGATACAGTGACAGTCAAAGGGGAGGACGGAGAAGAACTTACCATCGGAGGCGGGAAGTGGCCGGACAATGATCTGGCAAAGAAGATTCCGGAGTTTAAAAAGGGAAAGATAGCAACCTCGGCTTTCCAGGACAATAACATCATGGTTATTATTGATGAGGTTAAAGCCGATGATTTTGAGGCTTATCTGAAGGAGATCAAAAAAACATATACACAGGATGTTTACGAATCAAAAACCGAAGAAATGATTATTTTCGGCGGAAATGACGGGAATCAGATTACCGTCGCCCTAAATTATATGGTCAAGGACGGAACCATGGGAATTTCAGTTCAAAAAGATGAGTAAGGATGGATCCCGGTTTTATTTACAGGCGGAGAGTATATATTCCCCGCCTGATTGGCCGGAAGGATAGAAATTATGATGATGCGGGTGCATTGAATTGCATGAAATAGAATTTGGGGAGGTATGTACAGTGCTACGTAGATTATCGGCAGTATTATTGGCTCTTATGATTATTATATGTGGATTGCCTATCACCGCATCGGCGGATATTGAACCTCCGGTGACGTTAGGAGCCCCGGAGCATTTCGGGGTCAGACACAATAGCGGGGACAGTGTTCGTTACACTTTCAGTGCACCGGAAGACCTGCGCAGCTATATTGAGAAGCGTGCGGCAGATGATCCGGAGAACAAACAGACCTTCACAATACATTTTCAGATAGATTATAAAATTGATAACGGAAGCTGGCACCATACAGCCGCATGGGATTCTCCCAAAACGGTACCTGATAAAATTGATGATTTATATTTTACCTTTACAAACGGGAAAGATTATGCTGACAGCGACAGCTGTAATATGAGCGGTATATTCCCGGAGGATGAGGCACTGAAGGCTTTCTATGATGCCGGCTGGGACTACCTCAATGGCCATTCAATTACATTCAGGGCACGCTTCGCAGAGTCCTTTGACGGCGGCAAGACATACGTCCTCTCACCCTGGTCGAAGGAATATACCCTTTCAGCCAACATAAAAGCCGATTACAACAAGCTCATCAACCATGCTCCAACCTTGCTTTCGGCAGATGTGAAAATAGCAAGAGGGGGAGAACCGTATTTTGAAGTAAGGCTGGGCAGAATTCCCGGAGAGATCCAGGATCTTAATTCCATGTCCGGAAACTCCGTACGTACCGAGATATGGATGAGAAGGGCCGGGGACAAGGACTTCAAGTATATTCATTATGAGTGGTCCAATTATGAGTATCTTGAGATACAGGCAAGCGACTATTTTAAAGGGGAAACACAAAGCTACGATGCTGAAGGTTATGAGATAAAGACCAGATATGCTTTGGATTTGAGAAACTATTATCAGTCCGGATATAAAGGCAGTTCTAATTCCGTAGATATATACGGGCCATTTTCCAATGTAATATCCCACAACATGCCGGCCTGGAGCGAGGCTTCCCCGTGGGCTGCAACAGAGCTTAAGAAGGCTGACGATTACGGACTGATACCTGAATCCCTAAAGGGTGAGGATATGACAAAGCCCATTACCAGGGAGGAATTTGCAGAACTGGCAGTCAAGCTGTACGAGAAGACTACAGGCAAAGCAGCGGTTGCTGCCTCACCCAATCCTTTTACAGATACAAACAATCCGGAGATATTGAAGGCCTTTAAGGTCGGAGTGACTACCGGTACTTCGGCAACAACCTTTGCCCCCAAGGAGCTTACCAACCGCGAGCAGGTGGCAACAATGCTGAGCCGTGCCATAAGGGTTATGGCACCGGGCGCTGACTTCTCAACTGAAGGGGCACCGGCCTTCACGGATCAGAAGGACATATCCTCCTGGGCACTGGAGCATGTGAAGTTCATGAGCAAGAACGAGATTATAAAGGGTACTGACGGAAAGTTCATGCCTAAGGCCACAACCACAGCGGAGAAGGCATCAGGCTATGCCACTACCACAAGGGAAATGGCACTTGCAATGAGTGTACGCTCCTATGAAAGGTTCAAGGAAAGCGCTGCTTCTGTACCATCAGCGGCAGCAAAGCCTGCAAACTCACCGGATCAGGATCCGGCAGCCGCGGCAGATAAACCGGTACCGGCTGCAGAACCTGCGGCAGCAGCAGGTAATAAAATATTGTTTGCTCAGAAGAAAGAACCTGCATTGAATAATATTGTAGGGGTGTGGTACTGCTTTCAGTATAATGTGGCAGCCAATACAGCCCATCATCATTATTATGTTTTTTGTTCCGACGGTACTTTCTTCAGAGGGCTTCCGGATAACGGCATATATAATCTGGATAAATCGGAATTGAAGGATCTGCCGGCAACCTCTACCTTCCCTGATTACGGAACATATACATTCATCAACGGCTCAGGGGAGATGAAGGGCAATAATGGCAAGGTCAATTCTATTGTAATGGATGCAAAATACCCAAGCCTCAAGATTGGCAATGTCGATGGCTTTATGTTCCTGCCTTGGCTCGACAATGTAAAGCTGGATGGTTTCTTTACCACAGTAGTTCCAAACCTGGAGGGCAAAATAACCGGCCAGATGCTGGAATGGGAGCCTGATTCAATTATCCGCTTCTCCAAGGACGGCACATTTGAGGATCAAAAAGGCCTATTAAGATATACGGGCAAGGATTTTCCCATTGGGGAAGATTATGAAAAATATGTTTATCCGGGTAAGGGAACCTACGAAATCAAAGACTTTACAATAATTATGAACTATGATGACGGGGTAAAAAGCCGGCACAAGATTGTATTACCCGTTGAAGACCTTGATAAGGTAGACTATTCTGCCGGAGTAATCTACCCGTCAGCTGTAAATATTCGGAATTATGCCCGGATGTACAGGTTATCGGCATTTGAATAAGGGTTATTGGGTTATAGCACATAGGGGAAAAATTAACTTAAGGAGGAATAATAATGTCACGTAAATTACTGGCGGTTTTATTGGCATTAATGATTCTTATCTGCGGGCTGCATGTTACGGTATCGGCAGATATAGAACCACCTGTTACGCTTGGTGCACCGGAGCACTTCGGTGTAGGCCATTACTACAATGATAGCGTTTACTTCACCCTCAGCCTTCCCCAGGATATTCGCAGCTATATAGAAAAGAGGGCAGAGGATGACCCGGAAAACAAGCAGAGCCTATTACTGCATTTCCAGGTAGACTACAGGATTGACAACGGAAGCTGGCATCATACATCAGCCTGGGATTCACGCAAGACAGTTCCTGACGGACTGGATGATATGTACATGACCTTTATCAATGGCAAAAAATATATCAGCAGTGAAAGATGGAGCATGTCATCATTATTCCAGGAGGATGAGGCTCTGAAGCCTTTCTACGAGGGCGGCTGGGACTATCTGAAAAACCATTCCATAACCTTCAGGGCGCGCTTTGCAGAGTCCTTTGATTATGGAGAGACCACTGTATTGTCGCCCTGGTCCAGGGAATTTACTCTTTCTGCCAATACAAAGGCTGATTATAATAAGCTAATAAATCATGCCCCCACTATCTTGTCGGCAGAAGTGAAACTCAAACCGGACGGGGAGCCGTATT
>Ga0208197_1003363_pt1 | contig 12870 bp, 10 predicted proteins | sample AD_JPNNA4_MetaG_FD_184444 | JGI IMG/M metagenome (GOLD analysis project Ga0208197, IMG submission 184444) | Active sludge microbial communities of municipal wastewater-treating anaerobic digesters from Japan - AD_JPNNA4_MetaG (SPAdes) (version 2) | ecosystem: Engineered > Bioreactor > Anaerobic...
TGTCCCGTCGCCGTCTGCAGCGCGGTCAACATCTCGCCCGCGTCCCGGTAGCGCTGCGCGCTATTCACCGCCATCGCCTGCAAGACTACTTTCTCCAGCGCGGGTCCCACCTGGGGATTGAGCTGCGAAGGCGGCGTGAGCGGCGTCCCGCGCACCATCCGCTCGAAGCTATCTGGCGGCGGCGCGAGCGTGAGAACGCAATAGAGCGTCGCCCCCAGCGCGTAGACATCCGAGCGCGTGTCAGTCCCCGCGCCCAGGCCGTACTGCTCCGGCGGGGAAAACCCCTGCGACACCGCCTTGGCCATCACCTGAGTCTTGGCGTGCGGGTCAATCTTGGCGATCCCAAAATCCACCAGGATCGCGCGCTCCTTCTGCGTGAGGCGCACGTTGTTCGGCTTGATATCGCGGTGGATAATGGGCGGCTGCTGCTCATGCAAGTATGCCACCGCGTCGCAGACCTGCGTTATCCAATCCACCACTTTGGCCAGGGGCAAATGACGGCGTTGCTTTCCCGCCTCCACCACCATGTCAAGCAAGTCCTGCCCGGCGATGTAATCCATCACGAGATAATAGCTGCGCCCCTCGCCGAAGAAATCCGAGACGCGCACCAGCCCGGGATGATCGAGGGCCGCAAGCACCTGCGCCTCCTGCTTGAAGAGCTGCTGTCCCGACTCGGAGGGATCGCTGAGCTCCTTCACCGCGACCTGACGACCGCGCAGGCGCAGGTCTTCCGCCAGGTAAACGGAGCCATATCCCCCCGATCCCAGCTTCTTGAGGATCTGATACCGCCCCTGCAGGGCGTGCCCTAACGGTAAAGCCGGAAGTTCATGTTGCATGATAGCAGATACCACTCAAGAATATCGTCAAGCGTTCCTGAAAAAGAAGTAGGGATACAAAAACAGCGCTAACGCAAAGTTTGTATTTCAAGCCGGCTGTGACCCGACTCGAGGCCCGCTGCGTCTCTGTGAGGGGGTGATGTATGCCTCACTCAACGCACCGGACACGGCGGCATGTTCAGCACATTCCCCGGATGGATCGCGTACCCGTTGATCGCCCCATTCCATGGCAGAGCGTTGAGCGCCGCTACCTGCGTGGCATAGTGGCGCAGCGCGTCATCCAGGGCGCCGGGACCCCAGTTCTGCGGGCAATAACGCCGACAGACCGCATAAAGGCTCTCCCCCGGCTGCACGATGATTTGCTGCTGCGGCGTCGGTGTCATGGTCGGCGAGGGGAGGGTCAACGTCGCGGTGACCGGCGACGTCGCGGTCGGCGTTACCGCCGTTTGCGGCGAAGGGATGACGTCACCCTGCAGCCCGGCTTTGTCCGCCATGGCATGGGCGCCCCACCCCAGCCCGATCCCGATCAAGGCCAGCAGCACCAACGCCCCCAAAATCATGATCCGCGATTCCGCGTGGAACATGTCCCTCCTTCGAGAATAGAGAGCCGTGAGAAGAGAGTCGTCACAACGACGCTATTCCAGCTCCACCACAATCACCGAGATGTTGTCTTCTCCGCCGGCCGCGTTCGCCGCGGCGACGAGCGCATCACACGCCTGCTGAGGGCTCCGCCCTGTCTCGACAAAACGTTGGATCTCAGCGTCGAGCACCATTTCCCACAAGCCATCGCTGCAGAGGATCAGACGGTCGCCCCGCGACAGCAACACGGTGAACGTGTCTACTTCGACATTCTCCTGCTGGCCCAATGACCGATAGATCTGGTTCCGCTGCGGATAGCTGCGCGCTTGCTCCGCCGTGATGACGTGCGCCTGTACCAACCGCGCCACCAGGGAATGATCCTGCGTGATCTGCCGCAGCTGCCCCTCCCGCAGCAGGTAAGTCCGGCTGTCCCCCACGTTCGCAATCGTGGCCACATTCCCGATGATCAACGCCGCCGTGACCGTGGATCCCATGTTGCTCTGCTGCGCGCTGGCGTGATGGGCCAGCGTCTTGTTGGCGGCCTGGATCGCCTCCTGAAGCAGATTTCCGGGGACGTTTTCCGTGGTGAACTTGCGGGTCTCCTTACGCAGGTCGGGGAGCACCTTGCTCTTGAGAATCCATTCCGTCACGACCTGATAGACCATGCGGCTGGCGACGTCTCCCGCGTCATGGCCGCCCATGCCGTCAGCGACCATGTAGAAGCCAATCGGCACCGCGCCCCCCTGCTGCGCCTTGTCGAAGGTGAAGGTGACCACGGAATCCTCGTTGCGGGCGTGTTTGCGCCCGGAATCGGTCGCCTGTCCGTGAATCGGCCTGAGAGGGCGCGCCGCGCCGGGAGCAGACGCCAGCGGCAAGTCCGCCAGCATCGCCGCCACGGTCGGATATTGCCCCTGCAGCGCTCCAGCGATCACCTCCCGGTGCTCCTCAGGGAGGGTGTCGAGCGCCCCCGGCAGGGGCGTGACGCCGGTCGTGAGATAACCGAGCGTCTGTCCCAGGAAGGCGATGTCGCGCGCCACCTGCGCCCGACCGCCATCGGCGCTGGAAAACGGCGCGCAGACGCTGAGATCGGCCACCTTCACCGCCCCGTCTCCGCCAAAAGAGATCACCTGCTCCAGGTTTTCCAGCAGCGACATGGTCGCCGGCGTGAAGGCGAGGCCTTGCTGATGCAAATAGCTCAACACCCGTCCGATGGGGGCGAGCAACATCAGCGCATCGCCGGAAGTGTGGACACGGCGTCCGCGCACCAACACGCCCCAGCGTCCCGGATGCTCCACCACGGTATACACCGCCTGCTGAAAAACCAGCATGTCCCGATGTGGCAAAATATCGGGGTGAGTGGTGCGGCTCACGGCAAGCACGGCCGCATCTGGCGGCAAAGCCCCTTCACCCGGCGAACGGCGTTCGTGAATCAACACCGTATTGAGCGGCGTCGCGCAGCGCGCACACAAACCGCCGGGCGGCGCCTGAGGGTGCAAGGTGCGACATGCCGCGTTGGGACAGCGCAGGTCAACGGCGTCATAGTAGACCGAATAGCTCAGTTCGCGCGCCGTGAGGATGTGGTAGCGTTGGGCGAAAATCGCCCCGGCGGTGAAAGGTTTCACGGGCCCGCTTCCGGCAAGAACGAGAGGAGTCGCCGGCACGGTGACCGCCCCTCCAGACGAGAGAGCGGAAGGCGGCGATTCTGGTCGCAACGGCGCAGTTGGCCCTGCCAGGCCCGGCGGGCTCGCCAGCGGTGGCGCCGGAGGGGCGGGATTCTCATTCAGGATCTTCGTCTGAGATCGCCGCGGCGCACGAGGGGAGGCCACCGCTCGAGGGGACTGGGGCTTGGGCCTCCCCGACGTGCCCCGAAATTCCCGCAACGCCCGTCCCAGAATCGCCTCGCCACCCGGCGCTGCTTCCGTCGTCTCCAATCGGGCGCCGCACTGAATGCAAAACCGGGGCTCGCCGGGCGGAGGTGGGGTCTCCTCGACATTTTCAGCCCCGCAATGAGGACACACTTTCGTGTAGGGCATCAGCGTTTACTCCATTTTCCATCCGCAAACAGCAGATAAGTTTCGCCCGTGTCTAGCCGCAGGATGACGCCGCGCTCGAAATCCTGCACCGGAGCATCAAAGCCGCGCTCCAGCTCCAGCGCTTCCCCCAATCCGCCGCTCACGGAAGCGTAGGTGCACCAAACCTTGCCAAATCCGCGCAGGGGCGTCGGCGGCGTCGTTTCTGTGCCGCACGTGTACGTAGGATCGCCCTCATGCCAGGCATTGGCAAAGCCCTGCCAGCTGCCACTCTGATACACGGCGTAGATGCGATCGTGGTCCTCGCGCCAGAACATGAGGCCCTTCTCAAAGTTCTCGATTGCCATCCAGGTCGTGTGCGCGGCATTGGAGGCGCAGCCCAACCGCGCCTGTTCCGCGCGCCAGATGTCGGCGAAGGGACCGGTCACGTCGGGGCAGGCAGGAGTAGGAGTCTCCGTTGGAGTAGCAGTCTCCGTCGGCGTTGGGGTCCGCGTGGGAGCCGACGTCACGGTAGGTTTCGGCGTCGCCGTGGCGGTCGCAGTGGCGGTCGCAGTTGCGGTTGCCGTGGCAGTCGGCGCCTCGGTCGCGAGCTCCTCCGTGGGGGATTCGGTGAGCTCGGTGACCGCGATCTCCTGCGTGGCGGTAGATTGCGCCGGCGTTGTCGTGATGCCGCCCGTTGTCACCGGCGTTCCGCGTCCCGAGCCAAGCAAATTGGCAAGCGTCAGTCCGGCCAACACCAACACCACCAACACGGCCGCTATCAGTCCGCCGATGAGCCAGGGGGAGACCCGCCGGGGCGACATTCCCGCAGGCGCAGGTTGTGGCGGCGCGACGGGCAAATAGGCCCCCATCACCGCCGTACCCGAAGGCATGACCGCCGCTGGCGCCGCGATCCCACCCTGGCGTAACGCCAGCCGCATCTCCGTTGCCGTCTGAAAGCGCGCCTCGGGTTGGAGTTCCAGGGCACGCAACAGGATCGCCTCGAGGGAGGGGCTCACCCGTGGATTGATCTGCCGTATAGGGACGAGGGCAGCAGGGTTGACAATCCGCATCGTCGCGGTAGGCGGCGATTGCCCGGTCAAGGCGTGATAGAGCGTCGCCCCCAGGCTGTAGAGGTCGCTGCGCGCGTCGGTGAACCCCAGCTGCGAATCGTATTGCTCCGGCGGAGCGTATTCCGGCGTCCCCATGGAGCGGATCGCCGTGCGCGTGCGCGGGTCAGCGGGATTCCAGAGCTTCACCAGCCCAAAATCCACAAGGATCACGCGCCCGTCGGGACGCACGATCACGTTCTGGGGTTTGATGTCGCGGTGAATGATGCCCTGCCCATGGCAATATTCCAACGCATCAAGCAATTGATCCGCCCAGACGAGCACCTGCGCTTCGGGGAGCTGGCCCTCCCTGGCGATGCGCTCGGCGAGGCTTTCCCCTTCGATGAAATCCATCACCAGGTAGACGTTGCCGCCTTCCTCGAAGAAATCGGTCACCCGTACCAGATTGGGGTGGCTGAGGTTGGCCAGCACCGCCGCTTCCTGCTGAAACTGCTGGCGGAGCTGCGCCAGCAATTCCGCGTCAATGCCGGGCTGCGGCGTCAACTCCTTCACAGCGCGAGGGGCGTTCAGACGCAGGTCCCAAACGCGGTAGACGGCCCCCATGCCGCCCTGTCCCAGCAGGCGCGCGACCCGATAACGTCCCTGGAGTGTAGCACCTGTATTCAGACTCATCGCAGCCTCCTCGGAAAATGGCCCCGAATGAACACGAATTTCACGAATAAGATTAGAAATTCCTGGCCCCCGGGGCTGCTACATCCTCAAACACCGCGCTTCAGCGCGGTTGGCTCGTGTCGAACCGGTGAGCCGCCGCCGTCGCTGCTCACGACTCACATTTTCATCCTTGGATGATGTGCGCCAGCACCTGGCGTCTCCTCGGAAAATAGAGAACCGTGAGCCGTGAGTCAAGAGCTGTCGCAGTCATGGTTCACAACTTGCAGCTCACAACTCACATTTGTAATGGGTAATGAGTGATGGGTGACGTCCTATCGCGGCGGGATGAGGCCCACGACGTGTTCGAGCTGCGTGAGCTGGTTGAGGATCGCGCCGGGGCGGCTGGCCTGCGCCCGCAACAGACTGAAGGGCACGGCGATTTCGACGCGGCTTCCGGAGGCGCTGATCACTTCCACCCCCAGCTCCTGGAGCTGGGCAACGACCGGCCCTGTGTCCTCCGTGTCGAGCGTGAGCACCACCCGCACCTCTCCCGCATCGGTGAGGATGCCATGTTGCCGGGCATAGGTCACGACGCTCTGCTGCCCTCCCTGCTGATAGATCACGAGCAGATCCTTGTAGACCAACTGCACTTCAGGGTTGTCGAGCAGCAACGCAATCTCAGGGTACCGGGCGCGCAGCTGCTCAATGGACGGCGTCGCTGTAGGACGGGGGGAGCTCGTCGGCGTTGGCGTTGAGGTCGCTTTGGGCGTGGACGTCGGTCGGATGATCAGCACCGTTGGCGTCGGCGAGGGAGGAAGCGTCGCCGTCGGCGGCGCGGTCGGCGTCGAGGTGGGAATCTCCGGCAGCGCCGGCGTCCCCCCGGACGTACAGCCGGCAAGCAGCAAGAGCAACACCATCCATCGGTAGCGCTTCTTCCCAGTCATCTCGAGTCCTTTCCCGTACCAACGTACGCGAATTCTAAACGCTACTTTTTGTCCCCGTTCAAAGTGGCGGCGGAAGAGTCGGCGGCGCGGTCGGCTCCGGGGTCGGCGGCTCGGTCGGCGGTGGCGTGGGCGGCTCAGTTGGTGGTTGCGTCGGTGGCGCGGTCGGCGGTTGCGTCGGCTCCGGCGGCGGCTGTGTGGGCGGCTGTGTCGGTTCCGCGGTCGGTTGCTGTGTCGGCGGCGGCGTGGTCGGTACAGCAGTGGGACGCGGCGTTACCGTGGCGGCAGGACGTTCGACCACCCGGAAGGTGCGCGAAGGGCTCTCCGTCGCGACCTGCCACCTTCCACCCACCTGCCGCTCCAGCGTCACGAGCCAGCTGTACGTCCCCATCGCCAGGTTCTGCTCCGCGGCGGTAAAACTAAACTTCAGCGCCGCATCGGGATCGGTGAGCTGCTGACGGAGCACCTCCTGACCCGCAGCATTCTTCACGCTGACCACAAAACGCTGATCGAAAGCCAGCCGCCGCCCCCAGCGCCAGGTCAATTCGATGGAAGACGTGGGATAGAAGGCCTGATTGTCCGCTGGGCCGGTCAATTCCGGCGGGGGAAGGGGCGCCTCTGTCACCGTTGGGGCAGGGGTGGAAGTGGCCGTCGGCGTCGCCGTGGGAGTCGCCGTAGCTGTGGCGGTGGGACGCACCGTCGCCGTGGCCGTCGGCGAGGCCGGGACCACAAGCGTCGCGGTCGGCGTCTCCTCGCCCGCCCCAAAGAGGCCCAAACGCCCCGCTCGGACCGCTCCCCCGGCCAGCAGCACCACAAGAAACGCTGCCGCCAGGGCCCAGATCCATGTGGGGAAACCCCGCGTCCGGGGCTGAGAAACAGGCCTCTCCGCCGGCGGCAGAACTGGCGGCGCTGTCGGACCGGCAGGGGGGACGCTGGCGCCCGTTCCAGGCCCCGTCACAGGCGGCTGCCCCATCTGCACCGTGCCGGTCGGCTCTTTGCCAGAAGGGCGCGGCCCCGTGGCAGGCTGCGAAGCCCAGGAACGCACGGAAACGCCCAATCCAGCAGCCATCTCCACGGCGCTCTGCCAGCGCTGCGTGCGCGAGAGCTCCAACGCCCGGAAAATCGCCGCCTGCGTCCGTGAACTGACGCCCTTCACCTGCCCCCACGCGCGCATAAACTGCTCGGGATCTGCCATCCGCAACGTTGCCGTCGGCGGCGCCTGACCGGTGAGCGCGTGATACAACGTCGCGCCGAGGCTGTAGATGTCGCTCCGCGCGTCCGTGTGCCCGATGCCCGCGTCATATTGCTCCGGCGGCGAGTACTCCGGCGTCCCCATCCCGCGCATGATCGTCTTTGTGCCGGGATCCGCCGGATTCCACAGCTTCACGAGGCCAAAATCCACCAGCACGGCCTGGCCTTCGGGGCGGATGATGACATTCTGCGGCTTTACATCACGATGGATGATGCCCCGGCTGTGACAATAAGCCAGCGCATCCAGCAGCTCCGCCGCCCACGCCAGCACCTGCGCTTCGGGGATTGCCCCCCAGCTTTCGATGTACTGCGCCAGGCTGTGCCCACTCATAAAATCCATTACCAGGTAGGCGTTGCCGCCTTCCTCGAAGAAATCGGTCACCCGTACCAGGTTGGGATGTTGCAGCCGGGCCAGCACCAGCGCCTCTTGCTGAAATTGCTGCCGCAATTCCGCCAGCAGTGCCGCATCGAGATCGGGCTGGGGAAACATCTCCTTGATGGCGACCAGCACATTCAGGCGCGTATCCACAGCGCGATAGATCGCTCCCATGCCCCCTTGCCCCAAGGGGAGTTCAACACGATACCGTCCTTGTAACAGGTCAGCGGGTTTCAGAACCATAAATGTCTCCTCCAAAATAGAGATCAGTGAGCCGTGAGAAGAGAGTCGTCGCAGCCTCTGCTCACGACTCACAGCTCACATTTTCATCATCGGCAGTGTACGGCAGGAACAGGTCATCTCCTTCGAAAATGGCCCCGAATGAACACGAATTTCACGAATCAGAAATTGAAATTCCTGGTTCCCCAGGGCTGATACGTCCCTAAACAGTGCGCTTCAGCGCGGTTGGCTCGTGTCGAACCGGTGAGCCGTCGCCGTCGCTGCTCACGGGTTATGGCTCACAGGGTAACTGTTCAGCCATTGACTAAAAAACGCAATATTTCCTGGTGATTGCTGAAGATTGAGAATCAATTTTTGCCCCCTATCCCCTGGCCCCTTCCCCCCGCGCAGCGCGGGGGAAGGGGCACTTTTTTTTGTTGGGTTTTGCAGGCGGGCTACGCCCGCCTGCAAAACCCCCTTATTTCTTCTCCCCCTCCCCAACGGCGCCTGCGCCGTTGGGGAGGGGGCCGGGGGAGGGGCAAAAGCTACAGCTTGCAAAGGTTCATCCATCGCCGTTGAGCTACCTGACGCCAGGTTGAACAATGACCGCACATTTTCATTTTTGGATGATGTGCACCAGCACATGGCGTCTCCTTCAAGCCTGAAAGAGCAGCTTGACCCGCCCCAGACGAACTTCATCCCCGCTGTTGAGCGCCTGCGGCTGGCGCGGCGGCAACTTCTGCTGATTGAGGAAGGTGAAATTCGTGCTGTTGAGATCTTCGATGAAAAAATTCTCGCCCTGGATCAAAATCCGCGCGTGCTGACGCGAGACGCCGCCCTCGTCGCCGCCGTGATCGGTCAGATCAATGTCGGGGAAAACGCCGCTGACCGGATCCTCACGCCCGATGATGATTTCCGTCTTCCCTGGCGGAAAGGGCAACGCGACATTCGAGCCGACGACGACCAAACGGCCGCGGGGCGCGAGAGGAGGCGGCGCGTAGGCCGAAGGCTGCGGCGTCGGCTGAGGGAATCCCTGCGAGGCCGGCACCGGCGAGGGGTAAGAGGCCGGTCCAGGCCGTACGGCGGCCATGGCGGGCCCATAGTCCGCCGACGCTGCCGGCGGCGCGTATGCGGGCGGCATTGCCGGCGCTGCCGGCGGCGCGTATGCGGACGGCATTGCCGGCGCTGCCGAAGCGAATCCCGGCGCAGCCTTCTGCACCGGCGCCCCGCACATGTCGCAGAAAGCGCTATCGGGTTCCAGCGCCGCGCCGCAATTCGCACAGACCTGCGCGCCCGGTGGCGGCGCGGCGGCCATCGGCACAGCGGGTGCACTGCCGCTTCCCAGGGAAGCGCCACAGCTGTTGCAAAATTGCTCTCCCGGCGCAACCTGCGCCCCGCAGACCGGGCACAGTGACGCCATCACGGTAGGAATTCCCTGCGCAGCGCCGCCGGCGACCGGCGGGGCGCTCAAAGCCGCGCCGCACTCATCGCAGAAGGCAGCTCCATCCGGCTGCCGCGACCCGCAAGTAGAACAAATGACCATAGCGTCCCTCCTCTATCAGTAATGGGTAATGGGTGATGGGTAATGGGTAATGGGTGATGGGTGTGGTATCCAACATCCAGTATCCAGTTTCCAGCATCCAGCAACCAGCAACCAGCATCCAGCTTCTAGCTCTCACCATCCAGCTTCCGCGTCAACTTGCGCGTTTCGTAGCGCAGCTTCTTGGTCCCCGGCGTCGAAAGCCCCTGCCCTTGTTCCAGGCGCTCCGCTTCCTCGCGGGCTACAGCCGCCAGCTCCGGCTCCCCCAGGTCCAGGAGACGGGTCGCCGCAGCCCGCAGTTTCCGCGTGGCCCCGGCGACGTTGCCCGCGGCAGCCTCGTCCAACGCCTGCGTCTGCAGCTTGTGCGCCGTGACCTTCTCCACGATGTTCAACACCGTCGCATCGCTGGCAGCGGTCTGCGCCGGATCGGCGGAAAATGTCAGCACCACGTCCGCGCGGACCTTCTCGTTGCGCACTCCCAGCGCCGCCACGTCGTAGGCGATCTCCGCCTGCGCCAGCCGATAGGCGCCAGCAGGCACTGGCGGAATCAGCAATTCAACGAGCACGCTCTGCCCCTGTCCGCGTTCGAGATCGCCCAGCGTTACCTGTACGTCGCGTTCAGACAGGGCACATTGCCCCAGCAGGCTGATCATGGGGAGCACACGCCACACGGCGCGCGGCGTCACCCCTTGCGCCAGCCGCAACAATAACAGGGCATTCTGCACTACGGTGCGTTGAGCGCCGCGCACCTGCTCCCGGAACGTCTTCAGCACCGTCTCCGGCTGCCTCTCCGGAATAAAATCGGAGACGCCGCCGCTGGCCTGCGCGAGCGCGTCGAGCAAGGCCTCATTCCAGCCCTCGCCGAGTCCCAACGCGGTGATGGCGATACCCTGGCGTCCCGCCGCCGCTGCCAGCTGCCGGCACTCATCCTCATCGCCATAGGTCTCCCCATCGGTGAGCAACAACATCCGGCTCACGCGATCCGCTCGCACGCCGCGAGCGAGCTCCTCCACTCCAGCGCGCATCCCCTGCGAAATCTTCGTCCCGCCCCCCGCACGGATTTTGTCAATGCGGGCCTTGATGGCCGCCGGGTCGGCAACCGGCTGAGCGGGCACCACGACCTGCACGGTGTCATCGAAGATCACCACCGCGAGCCGGTCTTGCGGCGTCATCTCATCCACGGCCAGACACGCCGCCGCTTTGAGGTTTTCGATCTTCGCGCCGCTCATCGAGCCGCTATGATCCAGCACCAGGCTGAAGTTGAGCGGCATCTGCACCGCCGCCAGCGCGTCAGCAGGCTGCGCGGTGAGGAGCACATAGGCTAACTGCGGCCCTTCCGTAAGCGGGAACGCCGTCTTGTTGGTCTGTACCGTCAAGGCGATTTCATCAGCCATCCACACCTCCTCAATACCCGGCATAACGCCAGCAAGACCGCCATCCCGGAGGTCGCAGGAGCTGCCGGCGCATAGAGACACCAACCCCACATCAGCGCGGCCACGAAAATGACCAGGGCGATCACCGCCAGCGCGATCCACAGCATCCGCCGCTGTGAGGGCGGCAGCTGCGCCAGATCCGTCTTGAGCGGCGCCAGCCAGTCCGCCCGGGCGGCAGCGCTGCCACTCACCCGCACGAGGATGAGGGAGATGTTGTCGTAGCCGCCGCGTTCATTGGCGTCCTCGATCAACCGTTCGACGGCGCGGCGCGGCGCCGCACTGAGCGCGACCCGTGCGATTTCAGCTTCGGGGATCAGTTCATACAGGCCATCGGAGCACAACACCACCATATCGCCGGGGGCGAGCGGCAGCGGGCGGAAGATGTCCACCGTCACCGCAGGAGCAGCTCCCAGGGCGCGGGTGAGCACGCCGGCGTCGGGATCAATCGCTGTCTCGGATTGCGGAATGACCCCCTGATCCGCTTTCTGTTGCGCCAGCGTGTGATCGCGGGTCTGCTGATACAGCGCCCCCTGGCGCAGCAGATAGACCCGGCTGTCGCCGACGTTCGCCAGGTACAGCATCCCCCCATGGATCACCGCTGCGGCCAGGGTGCTGCCGGCCTGCGTGGCTCCCGCGCTCTGCAAATAGCGGTACAACGCAGCGTTGGCGTACTCGATCGCCTCGCGCAAGTCCAGGATGAGATCCGCGCCGGGCAGCGTGTAATAGCGCTCGGCGATGAGATAAATGGCCCACTGGCTTGCCACGCTCCCGAATTGCTCGCCGCCGATGCCATCCGCCACGAGCAGCAGCTGCCCTTTGCGGGCCAGCTCGTCAGGCGAGGGGGTGTAGAAGCGTTTGCCGGACACGGCGTCGGGGTAAATCGCGTCCTCGTTGACAACGCGCTCGCGGCCCACATCGGTTGCCCCCCCGATCTCCAGGGTCAACAGCGGTGGCTTCGTCCGCCCCAAATACTCCCCCGCCGGCGTCTCAGCCAACATCGTCGTCATCCCCTTCCTTCGAAAATAGAGGTCAGCGAGTCAGCAGTCAGCGAATCAGCGAACCAGCGAAAAAGCGAGAAAAATCACTTGCGTGGCAAATGTAACGCAAACTTCAGACTGCGCCCAGGCCACCATTTTCATTTTTGGATGATGTGCGCCAGCTCATGACGTCTCCTTCGAACGTCCTACTCTCCCGGCTTCCAGGGATTCGAGGAAGGATCGGGCGGCGGCACATCATCCGCCAGCACCGTCGGCCCGTAGCCGGAAGGCGCGCCCGGTATGCCGCCAGCTTGGGGCAGATCACCAGCAAAGACCGTCGGGCCATATGGCGGCGCGCCCGGTATGCCGCCTTCCCCAGCGGCGACCGTCGGGCCATATGGCGGCGCCCCCGCTGCCGGCGTCGCGGGCACCGACCCCACAAGCGGCTGCTCTTCCGCGCTCATCCGCCGCGTCTCGCCGCCCAGGCGTTTGAATTGCAGCTGCGTGTTCCCCACCTTGATAATAGAATCCGGCTGCAACGGCGTCGCCTGTGAGGGGCGCAGCTGCACGCCATTGACGAACGTCCCATTCGTGCTGCCCTCATCCACGATGAAGTATTGGTTCTGCTCCATGCGGATGGAGAAATGCGGATTGGAGACGAATTGATCGAAAAGCGGGAAGTCGCAATGCTGCGCATCACGGCCTACCTTGACGACGGGCGACGCGAGCCGATATTCCTGCCCCACCGTCGAGCCGTGCACCACGACCAGCTTGCCGTAGGCAGGCCCTACCGCGCTCATCCGCTGCGTCATCTTGCTGATGGCGCCCGCTGCCGGAGCGACGACTTTGCGCGCAACTTCGCCCCGGGTCCTGATCAGCAGGACCAGCAACACCACGAGCCCCACCGTCAGCACCCCCAACCCCAGGATAAGCCACCAGTTCTGTTTGACCGTCTCCTTAGTCTCTTCGGCGGCGGTGACCTCTTGAG
>Ga0208197_1003367_pt1 | contig 12861 bp, 10 predicted proteins | sample AD_JPNNA4_MetaG_FD_184444 | JGI IMG/M metagenome (GOLD analysis project Ga0208197, IMG submission 184444) | Active sludge microbial communities of municipal wastewater-treating anaerobic digesters from Japan - AD_JPNNA4_MetaG (SPAdes) (version 2) | ecosystem: Engineered > Bioreactor > Anaerobic...
TGTCCGCCGTCGGCGAAGGCCGCCTCGATGGCCGCGTCGTCGGGGTAGTGGGCCCCGCCGGTGATGACCGTGATCGGCTCGATGGCGAAGTCGTTGACGATGGCCGTGCCGCCGGGAGCCAGCAGCGCGGCATACCGGGCGGCCTCCATCTTCTCGAAAGCGACGAGGATGTCCGCTCCGCCGGCGGGGATGATCGGCGAGAACACTTCCGGGCCCCACCGCACGTGCGAGACGACGCTGCCGCCGCGCTGGGACATGCCGTGGACTTCGGCCTTCTTCACGTCGTAACCCGCGGCCATGCCCAACTCGGCCAGGACGTTGCTCGCGAGGATCGTCCCTTGCCCGCCGACGCCGACGAGCGCGATATCGAGAGTGTCGGGGAGCGCGTCGGGGAGAGTGTCGGGGAGCGCGCCCGGGAGCGGCTCACACATGCGCCACCTGCTCGCGGAAGAGGATCGCGTCGCGCGGGCACACCTGGGCGCAGATCTCGCACCCGGTGCACATCACCTGGTCGATGAGGGCCAGCGGGCGTTGGGTGCGCTCGTCGAGGACGTCGGACTGCAGGATCGCCGGGCAGCCGATCCGGAAGCAGATCGTGCAGCCGTTGCAGGCGTCGGTCACCGCCAGCGGCAGGTAGGCCGCCTTGGCCGTCGGCAGGAGGGCGCATTCCTCCTGGGTGATGAGCACCGCCGGGCCGTCCTCCTTGAGCCAGGTCTTGAGCTGCTTCTCCAGGGCTTTGACGTCATAGGACGGGATGGTGCGGACCTTGTCGTCGGGGAAGCCGAGGGCTCGCACGACCCGCTCGATGTCGACCTCGACGGTCTCCTGCCGCTGCAGAGTGTGGCCGGAGCCGGGGTTGTCCTGATGGCCGGTCATGCCGGTGATCCGGTTGTCCATGATGATCGTCACGACGTTGCTGCGGTTGTAGAGCACGTTGAGCAGCGCCGGGATGCCGCTGTGGAAGAACGTCGAGTCACCGATGACGGCCACGTGCCGCCCCTGGTCGCCGGCCTGCGCGCCGCCGTGCGCGACGGCGATGCTCGCGCCCATGCATCCTGCCGTGTGCAGCGCGTCGAGCGGCTTGGCCATCCCCAGCGTGTAGCACCCGATGTCGCCATTGACGGTGACGCCCAACTTGTGCAGGACATAGAACGACGACCGGTGCGGGCACCCCGGGCAGAGGACCGGCGGGCGGGGGGCCACGTCGACGGGGGTGAGCGAGAGGGTGCGGGAGGCGGGGGCGGGGCTGCCCGCGGCATACGGTATGCCGCTCGCGGCCACGGGGCTGGCAACGGAAGCGTCGAGCAGGCCCGCAGCGACGGCGCTGGAGCGGACGACCGCCGGGTCAAGCTCACCCATGAGGGGGAAGATCGACTTCGTGTGCGGGTAGGTCGGGGGGAGCGGCGGCGTGTGCAGCCGAATGCCCATGAGCCGCAGTTGGTCCTCGACGAACGGGTCGAGCTCCTCGAGGACGATGAGCGAGTCCACTTGGGCCGCGAAGTCGGCGATGAGGCGGCGGGGGAGCGGATAGACCATGCCGAGTTTGAGGGTGCTTGCGTCGGGGAAGACCTCGCGGGCGTAGGCGTACGCGACGCCGCTGGTGACGATGCCGATCGTCGTGCGACGCATTTCCACCCGGTTCAAGGGGAAGGTCTCGGCAAAGTCGGCAAGAGCCTCGACCCGGTGTTCAATCACGGGGCGGCGGGCTCGGGCGTTGGCCGGTGCCATGTCGTACTTCGCGAGATTGCGTACGTACGTGTCGGGGACCGGTCGACGCAGCCGGATTTCGCCGACCTCAACCGGAGAACTGGTGTGACACACCCGAGTGGTCGGGCGCAGCAGGACGGGGGTGTCGAACCGCTCGGACAGGTCGAAGGCGGCGACCATGAAGTCGTGGCTGTCCTGGCTGTCGGCAGGGTCGAGGCAGGGGACCCGGGCCCAACGAGCCAGGAAGCGGTTGTCCTGCTCGTTCTGCGATGAGTGCAGGCTGGGGTCGTCGGCCGAGACGACCACGAGGCCGGCCTCGATGCCGGTCATCGACGCCGACCAGAACGAGTCAAGTGCGACGTTGAGGCCGACGTGCTTCATCGTGGCGAAGGCGCGGCGACCGGCGATCGCGGACCCGATGGCGACGTCGAGGGCGACCTTCTCGTTGGGTGACCACTCGGCATACACATCGGGGTAGGGGGCGAACGCTTCGAGGATCTCCGTGCTGGGGGTCCCGGGGTAGCCCGCGCCGAGCACCGCGCCTGCCTCCCATGCGGCTCGCGCGATGGCTTCGTTACCCGACAGGAGACGCTTCATGGGTGGGTCCTCCTCGACCGGCCCGCGGGATCGCCGGGGCGCTACTTCGCACGATCTAACGCGGTCGCGGCGTCGTCCAGTGCCATAGGTCCCTCGACTCGGGGGTTCCCCAAAGTCGCGTTCTGACGTTGATCGAGGTTAATGTCAGACGTCACAAGGGGTCAAAACGTTGATTTGGGTTTCTTATTCTTAACTAAGGTGTCAGTATGGAGGTATGAGAAGCGCTCTCCCCGCACTCAGGCAGGCATCCAAAAGAAGCCTGGCCCTGGCCATCACCTTCCTCACGATGGGCCTTGTCGGACTGGTCATCCCAGCCTCAGCGTCGGCCATGCCGTACGTCGACTCGACCCCCTCCGCATCCAGTCTCCCCGCCGGTCTCCAACCCCTGCCGGATGAGGATCTGAACGCCTCCTCCAAGCGCCTGTCGCTCGCCGCGTGCAACGCGCTGGTCCAGAAAGGCATCATCTACCACCCGGCCGGGTGGAAGTTCTCCTGCTCCTCCAGTCGGGTCGGCAAGAGCTACAACGCCTGGACCTTCCGGCGCGAAACGGTCGTCAAGCCAGGTATGACACTGGCCAAGACCAAGGCCGTCCTTGCGCACGAAGAAGCCCACATCTGGTCGCTGTCAGTGCTCACGCCAGCGCAGATGACGTGGTTCAGTCGACAGTTGGGCAAGAGGTCCTTCTTCGACGGCACGACGAGGACGATGCCGGCCGAGGTCTGGGCAGCGTCCCAGGCTGCGTGTGCTGGCTACCCTCAGGGCCCGTACAAGCGAGTCTCGTGCTCGCTGCTTCGAGAGACCTTGAGGCACTGAGGTCCTCCGCTTCTCTGTGTGGGCGTCATCTCCGCCCACACAGAGAAGCGGAAGTCGTGGGGCCGAGTAGATCGACGCTGTCCTATCGCGCCGATGATATGTGGTCGACCTTTCGGAAGGTCGTCGACTATTGAGCGGACCAGCTGCCAACGAGCGATAGCGACGCGCATCCCTTTCTGTCGAGTAGCTACCCCGGTCTGTCATGCCCGCCATGTCGCTCGCTGACTACTGGACCCTCAGCGGGCGGTGTGGCTCTTGTGAACAAAGGCCCGATGGATACCGCCTCGGCGGATCCGTTGGGTCGTCAATTGGGGCCGCCGCGTGCTGGGTGATCCAGCCCCTGGAGCAGACCTCTCGTCACGGCCAACCCCCCCTCCTGGGTCGGGACGAGCTGTCTCCAGGCGGGCCCGACATCGTCGCATCCGCAGATGTGACCCCCCTTGCTTTACCCGCGCACTTTTGAACACTTTTGAGAGGTTCGTCATGAGGAGCACCAGTCCTCGTGTTGCAGATCGCCACGGCTTGGTCGCGGCAACACCGTATCGGCCCGCTCACATGGAAGATGTGAACGCTTTTCCGCTCCGCAGGTCATCCGTCGGCGTGTCTCGCCGCACGCTTCTCGTCGGCGTCGCTGGGGGCCTCCTTGCCACAGCGCTTGACATCGACGCTGTCGCCAACCCCCTACTCGACCCTACGGGAACCCCGCCGGCGGGCTTCACCTTCCACGGCCGAGCCCCAGATGCGCTCGCACACACGGCCTACAGCGGAGGGTGCATACACACCTTGATCGGGTACCAGGGTCGCATCTACTACGGCTACGGGAACTACGGTGCAAACTCCGGGTCGGCGTCCGGAATGGGCACTAACGTTTCCTACTTCGGTTCGGCGGGAGGTTTCGGTTCATCATTCACCTCGTTCCGAACCGAGGAGATTAACACGTACAGGCGGTTTGGTGGTGCGCTATTCGCCCCATGTATCGATCCCTCGTCTGGAGCTCCCGCAGGCAATAGTTTTGCCTCGAATCTAGACGGCAGATGGGCCGCCTTTGTGGGTCCGCCGGCCGAGCACGTTTTTGACGTGTGCGACTCCCAGAACGCGGGGGAGTATCTGCTTGCCGGCTCGTCCGGCGGCTTCTCCGCAGTGGTGTGGCGCACGACCGATTATGGCCGGACGTGGGCTGAACTGTGGCGTGAGCCGGAGGAGTCCGCGTCCATGGACGGGTACGAGCGTTTCTATTGGCTGACGCGTATTGGTAACCGCATCTTTATGCGCGCTGATCCCGGGACAAAGGGTACCAAGCCCCCGATGCGATACTACGACACGAGACGTCAGCGCATGAACAAGGTACCAAACAGTGCCGTGACGGTCGGTGGATCGAAATTCTACCCGGTTATCCTTGGAGACCGCGTGCAAAGGGCGAATCAGGTTTGTGGCGATGGACGAATCGCATATTTCATCACTGATGGCAAAGTATTTGCCTTTGATGGCGCTCAATCCAGTCAGGTATCTTCAGTGTGGGGCGTTCTGTCGCCCGGCGATGACGGACGGATTTACCTCAAGGACGCCACTGGCGTCTACGTCTTGACGGGAACCACAAAGACCACGATCTTGGCTCAGGCCGACCTTCCCGGTGTGAGCATGACAGTTGCGAATGGCCGTATCTGGCTAGGCGGTAGCCAATCCGAGATCTGGTCTCGTCCGCTTTGAATTCTCCCCAGCCTCGCGCCCAATCCGCTCAGCCCCAGGTGGCCAGCCACACGAGCTCGCTGGGCCGCCAAGCGCGGACGGCTGCCAACGCTCAACCGAAGGGACCTGACCAGCCATGCTCACACCCCAGCCCGGCACCCCGTTTCCGCCCGCGCAGCGGCCGAAGGAATTCTTCCAAGAAGGGACCCAGCGGACTAGCCGCGAGTGCGGACCGATAAATGAGGCCACCCATCACCTCATCACCGCGAGACTGCGCACCGAATTCTCCGCCGCTCGCATAGGGGTTGCTGCTCTCGGTTGAGGGCGCCGATCCGATGGTGCCGTGCAGGCGTCGGTTGGTGAACCGGTCGACCCAGCCGGCGGCGCGGTCATCTTCCGCCCGCACGGGCGGGCCCTCCGCGGTCAGCTGACGCCTACCGTCCCCCGGTGACGGTCCAGGCCGCGTCACGGACCGCGTGGATCACAAGCGCGTCACTGACCCGTGCGGATGTTCGACGGCGCGGGGGTCGAGTTCCCCCCGAAGAAGGACGTCGCGGTGACGCACAAATCTATTGGCGCAAGTGGCTCTAGGAGGGCCCATGAGAAGGGCACGGATTCTTGCGGTGGCCGCAGTTGCAGTAGCGGCAGTTGCGACCGCATCGCTCGGCATCATCTACGCGACGGGAGTTGCTGCGGTTGCGACTGCAACGCAGCAGGCCCATGTCGGAAGCATCGGTTGGATGACCCCAGTTCAGCCGGGATCGGTGCTCGGCCAACCTGGCCAGAACCGGGCCATCGAGGCCATCAAACTGACTGAACTGCCGACAGGTAGCACCATCTCAGCCCATGTGTCGAGTATCGGCTGGATGGCTCCGGTGGGGCCAGGAATGGTTGCTGGAACGACTGGTCGCGGCCTACAAATGGAGGCGGTGAAGGTCACGGTCCCCAGCGGCTGCACGGTCACGTACCAGGCGTACGTCCGTGGTCAGGGCTGGTCGGTTTCTGTGTCCAACGGAGCCATTGCTGGCACCACCGGCAAAGCGTTGGCCTTGGACGGGTTGAGGGTCAACGCCGTCACATGCGCCACGTCGACCACCAGCACCACGACCCCACCGGTCGCCGGAACGCAGCATGCGTTCTTTGGCGGGGCTTGGGCGCCAGCGGTGCGCGTTGGCGAGGTCATTGGCCAACCTGGCCAAAACCGGGCCATCGAGGCCATCAAGCTGACCGAACTGCCGACAGGTAGCACCATCTCAGCCCATGTGTCGAGTATCGGCTGGATGGCTCCGGTGGGGCCAGGAATGGTTGCTGGAACGACTGGTCGCGGCCTACAAATGGAGGCGGTGAAGGTCACGGTCCCCAGCGGCTGCACGGTCACGTACCAGGCGTACGTCCGTGGTCAGGGCTGGTCGGCTTCTGTGTCCAACGGAGCCATTGCTGGCACCACCGGCAAAGCGTTGGCCTTGGACGGGTTGAGGGTCAACGCCGTCACATGCGCGACAACGCCACCTCCTGCGAGCGTGAAATTCGCCGCTGTGGGAGATATCGGGACCGACTCGGAGAATGGTTCCACTGCCGCGAGTTCCATGCTCAAAGGACTAGGAGCCAACGGCTACAATTTCGCACTGAACCTGGGGGATCTCGGGTACAACAACAACCCCGGGGTCGAGCAGAACTACTGCACGTTCCTCAAGAACAATGCCGGTAGCAGTCTTCAATGGCTGATGGTCCCCGGCAACCACGAGGGAACTGACCCGACATACGGCGGCCCGGAGGGCGACTACAGGAAGTACGTCGCCTACTGTGCAGGATCAACCCCACCAGCCGGTGTTGTCGGAAATTACCCGTACGACTACTACGTAGACCGGGGGAACGTCAGAATCATCATGCTCTCCCCAAATATCAGCAATCCGACAGGGAAGCTGACGTACCGTAATGGTACGGCCGAACAGGCCAAACTGGGCACCTGGATTAAGGGGGCAAAATCGGCTGGCAAGTTCGTGGTCGTTGGTGCCCATGAACCATACTTGACCATCGGCGCCCACCGTCTGACCCCTAACAACCTTGCAGACCCTCAGTTCGCGGCGTTCCTGGTAACGCAGGGGGTTGACCTGTCACTGTCTGGGCACGACCACAACATCAGCCGTGCCTATCAGATCGGAGGGCCCGTCACATCGCAGACCTCTCCCACAGTCGTGGACAGGGACGGATCGTTCGTCTCCGGCGCAGGGACTGTATTCGCCGTCCTCGGCACTGGTGGGCACTCGCCAAGGGAGATCGGCTCTTTGGGCTCCATCTGGGCCATGGGCTCGGGGACCAACAGTCCTGGAGGTATCTCGTTCGGGTTCGGTGAGATCACCGTGAGTGGCAACACCCTCACGTATCAACTCCGGACTGTCAGCGGCCCGAAGCTGACGGACGTCTTCACGATCATTCGATGATGCGTGTGACCCTGCGGCGCTCTCGGTATCGCAGGGTCATGCTAAGCGAAGCGGTGGCGGACGGACGTGCAATCGGCCGTCATACCTCTGACCTGCGGTTATATCGTGGGGCGGGTGGGGCTTGAACCCACGACCGACGGATTATGAGTCCGCTGCTCTGACCGGCTGAGCTACCGCCCCGCACCCCTCGGGGCCTGGCCATCCGACGCTCAGGGCGCGGGCGGCATATCGATGAGGGGGTCGTTCGTGCGGACGCGAGCCTACCCGTCCCAGGGGGAGGTCAGGGACTCACCGCCGCCTGCCCATGGAAGCGACACCCGTTCACAACCGCTTAGACGGTCACCCTGACGCGAGACCATCGACGAGGAGGACAGTGCCATGCGCTTCATGCCGCGCAGAGCGAGTCACAGGTTCTTGACAGGATTGTCACGACGGGCCGTAACACGGCTGTTCGCATGATGTGGACACCAGACGCCACACAAAGGAGCCGTCAGTGAAGAAGCAGACTCTCGTGAGCGCAGTCGCCGCAGTGGCGACCGCGGCAGTGCTGGGCATGGGCGGCGCGGCGCTCGCCCAGGCGGGCCAGTCGGTGCCCACCTCTGTCCCCACGTCGGTGCAGGCCGACGCAAGCCCCTCGGCGACCGCGACGCCGGGAGCACCCGCGGGCCAAGGGCGCGAGCGTGCCCCCGGCTTGACCAAGGGGAAGCTCAAGGACTGGATCGCCAAGCACGGTCTCACCGGCGACACCGCCGTCAAGGTCACGGAGGCAGCCGTCGCCAAGGAGCCCACGGCCTACGTGCTGCGGGTCGGCAAACTGGCTGACGGGACCTACGTGGCGCGAATGATGCGGCCGGACGGGACCCGGATCGTCCTGATGATCGACGCCAACTTCGCCGTGACGTCGGTCGAGGACGCTCCGGAGAAGGTTCCCGGACAGGGTCGGGGGGCGGGCAAGGGCGCCAAGAACAACGCGTCGACCGCGAGCCCGACCGCATCGAGCTAACCGCTCTAGAACTCCACACACATCTCCCGCACCAGGCCGCGCTGGTGCGGGAGATGTGTTTGGGGCAGAATGTGACTCACGTGACGCGTGTCGCACCACCAAGTGAGCGACACCCTCCGAGCGCAAGCCAGCACCACGGCATACCGATCGAGCGAGACGTTGGGGAAGACGTCCCTCGCACGTGAGGAGTACCGGATGTCTGTCACCGCGTCCCGGAACGCGACGCGCGGGGTCGTGTTCATCCACTCGACCCCCACTGCGTTGTGCCCGCACATCACCTGGGCCCTGGAGAACGTCCTCGGCCAACCCCTGCACCTCGACTGGACGATTCAACCGGCCGGACCGCGGATGGTCCGAGCCGAGGTCGCCTGGACGGGTGACCCGGGCCTTGGCGCCCGGCTGGCCAGTGCGCTGCGGGGCTGGGACCACGTGCGCTACGAAGTGACCGAGGAGCCCTCACCGGGCGTCGACGGCTCACGCTGGTCGCACACCCCCACCCTCGGGTTGCATCACACCTGGACCTCGGCCAGTGGCGACGCCATGGTCAACGAGGACCGGCTGCGCGATGTCTTCGAGACCCACCGCGGGGACGTCCCCGCGCTGCACGCGGCCATCGACGCGCTCCTCGGCGCCCCGTGGGATCGCGAGTTGGAGGCATTCCGGTATGCCGGTGACGGGGCTCCCGTGCGCTGGCTCCACAAGGTGGGCTGACCGGGGCCACCCGCTCTGGCGCCGACTCCGGTCAGGCGCCACCGCCCAGCGGCCAAAGGCTCGCTGGGCGGTGGGCGATCGAGGGGCCTCAGACGGTGCGGAAGGCGAGGGCCACGTTGTGCCCGCCGAAGCCGAACGAGTTGTCCAAGGCCAATAGGTCACCCGCCGGCAACTGCCGGTGCGCGCCGTGGACGACGTCGAGGGAGATCTGCGGGTCCATCGTGTCGAGGTTGATCGAGGCGGGGGCGAGCCGGTGATGCAGGGCGAGGATCGTGAAGATGGCCTCCAGCGCCCCGGCGGCACCGAGCAGGTGTCCGGTCATCGACTTCGTGGCACTGACCGGAATGGAGTCGGCCAGGTCGCCGAAGGCGCGACGGATCGCGTTGGTCTCGGCCACGTCGCCGACGGGCGTGGAGGTCGCGTGGGCGTTGATGTGCACGACGTCGCGCAGGGTGCCCCCGGCGGTCGACACGGCCTCCAGCATCGCGCGGGAGGCGCCAGCACCCTCCGGCTCGGGAGCGGTGATGTGGTAAGCGTCAGCGCTCATGCCGACCCCTGCCAACTCGGCATAGATCTTGGCGCCGCGGGCCCGCGCGTGTGCTTCGGACTCCAGGACGATGATCGCCGCGCCCTCGCCGAGCACGAAGCCGTCACGGTCCTTGTCGTAAGGGCGTGAGGCGGCGGCGGGGTCGTCGTTGCGAGTCGAAAGGGCCTGCATCGCAGCGAAACCAGCGATCGGCATCGGGTGGATCGCCGCTTCGGTCCCGCCAGCGACGACAACGTCGGCGCGGCCGCTGCGGATCATCTGCACGGCATACCCCATGCCCTCGGCACCGGACGCACAGGCGCTGACGGGAGTGTGCGCACCGGCGCGCGCGCCGAGCTCGAGCGAGATCGCCGCGGAAGGTCCGTTGGGCATGAGCATGGGGACCGACAGCGGGTAGACGCGGCGGGGGCCCTTCTCGCGCAACGTGTCCCACTGCGACAGCAGGGTCCACACGCCGCCGATCCCGGAGCCGACCGCGACGGCCAGCCGCTCAGGGTCGGCTCCGGGGGCGCCTGCGTCGGCCCAGGCCTCGCGGGCGGCGATGAGGGCGTACTGCGACGACGGGTCGAGCCGTCGGGTCTCCACTTTGGCCAGCACCTGGTCCGGGGGAGTGTGGATCTGGGCGGCGAAGGTCACCGGCAGTTCGTATTTGGCCACCCAGTCGAAGTCCATGGTCCGGGCGCCCGAGCGACCGGCGAGGATGGCCTCCCAGGTCTCTGGGACGGTGCCGCCCACGGGCGTGGTGGCCCCGAGGCCGGTGACGACGACGCGAATGTCGCTGGAGGACATGGGGTTTCGGCTCCTGGTTGGTGGGGACAGCACGTGATTCATTGGGTATGCCGTCCGCTTGTGGCGGGTGCCCCGGCTGCGGTTCCAGCGGGGCCCCGCCACAAGCGGTGGCGCTGGTCGATCGCGTGGCAGCGCTCGACCGGGTGGGGCTCAGCCCTGGGCGGCCGCGATGAAGTCGACAGCGTCGCGCACGGTCTTGAGGTTCTTGACCTCGTCGTCCGGGATGCGCACGTTGAACTTCTCCTCGGCGTTGACGACGATCGTCATCATCGACAGCGAGTCGATGTCCAAGTCGTCGGTGAACGACTTGTCCAACTCGACCGAGCCGGTGTCGATCCCGGTCTCTTCGTTGACGATCTCGGCGAGACCTTCGAGGATCTCCTGGGTGCTCTGTGCCATGGTGTGTATCTCCTTCGTGGACAAAACTTTTCGAGGATCTGGGTGCCTCGTTGACCCGCGAGGCGCGGGAATCTGTCAGGGCAGGACGATGACCTGCGCGGCATACACCAGCCCGGCCCCGAAGCCGATCTGCAGAGCGAGCCCGCCGTGCGGGATCTCACCTTCGCGCAGCATCCGCTCGGTGGCCAGAGGGATCGATGCCGCCGAGGTGTTGGCGGTTTCGGCGATGTCGCGGGCGACGGGGATGTCGGCCGGGAGCTTGAGCTGCTTGAGCATCGCGTCGATGATCCGCATGTTGGCCTGGTGGGGGATAAAGGCGTCCAGGTCGTCCGGGGTGATGCCGGCGGCCTCGATCGCCTGCCGGGCCACCGGTGCCATGCTCCACACGGCCCAGCGGAACACCGACTGACCGGCCATGCCGATGGTGGGGTGCCCCAGGCCCTGGTCGCGCACATCCAGCCACGACTCGGTCTGGCGGATGGTCTCCCACTGCGAGCCGTCCGATCCCCAGATCGTCGGGCCGATACCCGGGAAGTCCGACGGGCCGACCACGGCCGCACCGGCGCCGTCGGCGAAGATAAACGCCGTGCCACGGTCGGTGAGGTCGGTGAAGTCGGTGAGCTTCTCAACGCCGATGACGAGGACGAACTTCGCGCTGCCGCCGCGGACCATGTCGTTGGCCAACGAGATGCCGTGGCAATAGCCGGCGCAGGCGGCCGAGATGTCGAAGGCGGCGCAGCGCAGCCCGAGCCGGTCGGCGATGATCGGCGCCGCCGCCGGGGTCTGATAGGGGTGGGTCACCGTCGAGACGATGATCGCCTCGATCTGGGAGATCTCGATGCCAGCCGCCGCAATGGCATCGCGCGCAGCCGCCTCGGACATCGACACCACGGTGTCGTCCGGACCAGCCCAACGCCGTGACTTGATGCCGGACCGCTCCTGAATCCACTCGTCGGAGGAGTCGATGGCCTCTACGAGCTCGGAGTTGGGCACGACCCGCTCGGGCCGGAACCCGCCGAGGCCCCAAATGCGGGCGTGGCTCGCACCGGTTCCCGGGTGTATCGAGCCGGAGCCCTTGGGCCGAAGTGCCTCGACAGTCACGACAGTGCTCCCTTCGGGGCCAACCGCAGGACCGGTTGGCCTGGGCCGACGTCATCTCCATCGCGGACGAGCCATTGGCTCAGCCAGCCGCTGTGCGGCGCCGTCACCGCGACGTCGCCGTCCGCGGTGCGCACCTGCGCGAGGACCGTGCCCCGGCTGATCTGGTCGCCGACGGCGACCGAACCGAAACTCAGCGTGCCCTTGGTCGGGGCGATGACCAGGCTCCACTCGGGGTCGGCCGACGGGTCCGGGCGATCGCCGTGGTCGGCGACCATGCGCCGGGCCGCGTCGAGGTCTTCGGGCCCCTTGATCGCCAGCAACTCGACCCCGGGCATGGCCCGCTTCGCCAGACCGACGAGGGTGCCGGCAGGCGGGATCTCGATGAGGCCGGTGACGCCGAGGTCGAGCATCGTCTGCATGCACAGGTCCCAGCGCACCGGCGAGCTGACCTGGGTCACGAGGCGGTTGAGCACCTCGCGGCCCGAGCGCACGACGTGCCCGTCGCGGTTGGAGATGAGCTTGGTGTGGGCCTCGCGGGTGGTCATCGCGCGGGCGTAGGCCGCGAGCCGATCCACGGCGGGGGCCATGTGTTGGGTGTGGAACGCGCCCGCCACCTGCAAGGGGATGACGCGGGCCTTGGCCGGTGGCGCGGCGGCGAGGGCCCGCAACTGCTCGAGCGTCCCTGCGGCGACGACCTGCCCGGCGGTGTTGATGTTGGCGGCGGTGAGCCCCTGGGCGGCAATGGCCGCCGCGACCTCTTGGGCGTCCCCGCCGACGACCGCGCTCATCCCGGTCGGCGTCACCGCGCTCGCCTTCGCCATCTGGCGACCGCGCTCGCGGACGAACACGAGCGCCTGCTCGGCGGTGATGACCCCAGTCCCTGCGGCGGCCGTGATCTCGCCGACGGAGTGCCCGGCCCCGACCGACACCTGGGTGAACGCCTCGGAGGGCTTCGGGAAGAGCTCAAGCAGCGCGGCGAGGCCGGACGCAACGATCAGCGGTTGGGCGATCGCCGTGTCCCGGATCGTGTCGGCGTCGGACTCGGTGCCGTGTTCGAGCAGGTCGA
>Ga0208197_1003371_pt1 | contig 12850 bp, 13 predicted proteins | sample AD_JPNNA4_MetaG_FD_184444 | JGI IMG/M metagenome (GOLD analysis project Ga0208197, IMG submission 184444) | Active sludge microbial communities of municipal wastewater-treating anaerobic digesters from Japan - AD_JPNNA4_MetaG (SPAdes) (version 2) | ecosystem: Engineered > Bioreactor > Anaerobic...
AAGGAGTTGTTTGGTACACTTCTTGGGTGGCGGCAATGTTTCTAAAAAGGGGTTTTTATGTTATTAGCCGCCACCCGTTTTTTAAAATAGTTCTTTAAAATAATATGCGGATGTGGCGGAATTGGTAGACGCTTTTGTGTACACAACTACGATTAGATAGGTCGAATGCGAAAGTCCTAATCGATTCAGGTTCGATTCCTGACATCCGCACAACGCAAGCACCAAATCAAGGAACGGAAAAAGGTATCTGATTATCTAGGACTGCATCGTTATGGATGTTAATAAACATAACTGACTTCATGGAAAGAATAGACATACGACATGACGGAGGCGGATAAAGTTACAATAATCAAAGAGAATATTCCTGACAGCTTGGCGAAAGCCTTAATGGAAAGACAGCAAATGTTATTTTGTACTCTATTGATTGTCGAGAGACAATGGGTTTTTCATAGTTTTTATGTTTTTATGGTTTGGGCGGTGAGTGTCTAATTTTTCTCATTTGGTGTTCACCGCCCGTTTTTTAAAATTAATTATCAATCAAAATAAATTTTATGTCAACAGAAGTAGGTAAAGCAGCCGCACAAAACTTAATGCAGGTTATAGAAAAAACCAAGCCACAGGAAATACTTGAATTGGATTTGGTGAAAAAAAGATTCATACAAAACTACAACCTTTGTAATCCAGGCAACATGGGTGATGTAGCGTATCAAAGAAATGTAATATTCCTACGTCAGCGAATTGCAGAAGACCATAATTTGGCTAAAGCAGATAAGATGTCGCTTTACAAGGTGATTGTTACAATGGGAACAAAAGGTGTTTCTATTGATCCGCAGGATAAAGAAGCCTATGTATATGCTCGTGGTGGAAAGGCTGTATTAGAACTGCAAGCGCCGGCATATGTACGCAGATTATTAAATGCAAAATTGATTGTTTCTGCATCTGCAGCAAAGTTGGTTTATGATGGTGACGATTATTATGTAGAAAATGGCAAAGTGCACCACAAAGAATACAGGAAAACAAATAAAATCATTGCCGGTTACATGAAATTTACCATTAATGAAAAAGGCGATGAAAAGCATATCAATTATTGGCCGGAAGACTGGAATGAATGGAGAAAAAAATCTCCTCAAGCAAATGGTGCCAATTGGAAGTCAGAAGGCGACCAACCGAATGCAGCATTCCTAAAAACAAAAATTGTTAAGCATGCATGTTTGGATTCATCTTGGGCGAGTGGAAATACACCGCCGGCTGCTGATAATTTCAGCGACGTTGTAGTAGATGTAGACAGCGAAGAGTATCAGGTAGAAAATACAACATCTACGGAAGCCAGCAAGCCGGATTCTATAAAATCTACTGAAACTGCTAAGGAATCGGTAAAAATAGAACAAAGGCCTGAAATTATTACACCGGTTGAAGAAAACTTTGATGCCGAAACAAAAGATGATGGCAAAGATTCCGGTGTAGTAGTGGATGATGTTGAAGATAATTTTGAATAACAATTGAAAATCTATAAAACAAATTTATGTCAGAAGAAATTGAAAAAAACGAAGAAATTGCTATTATTGAAAAGGCACCGCAGGTATTTGAAAAAGCACCGGCTATCTTATTGGCAAATCAAAACAGAAAGAAAAATGTAATTGATTCCGGCAATAAGCACCTAGAGAACTGGAATAAGGTTAATTCACTTCCTAATGGTCCGGAAAAAGATGCGAATCTAGCAAAGGTTGATGAAATGACATCTTCCTATATTGAAAAAGCTAAAGCAGCACTGGTGAAGTCAAAAGGCGATCGTGAGCCAATCACTCAGATTATGACGGCCATGGCAAAGTATTTCACGGAATGTGAAAACGACATAAACATAAAAAAAGAAGGCACCGTCGTGTATGAATTGCAGAAAGAGCGCGATAAGTATGTGACATATAAAATCAAGCAAAAAGAAGAGCAAGAGCGTGCCATTGAACAAGAGAAACAGAAAAAACTAGAACGAATTAATATCGTTTCAGCTACCGAATTACAAATATCTACTAAGATAAACGCTATTCTTACCAGTGAAAAGCTAAAGATGCAGAATTTCTTTAATGCCATAACATTAGAAAATTATGATGCATCCGCACAAAAAGTAAGAAATAAAGTTGTAGTTCCACCGGTAGGCGAAGATTTGAAAAAAGAAATCGGAACTATTTTAATCAATATTCCTTGCAGCCATCATACGGAGCCGGAAATCAGAAGAATTATTGAAGATACGCTTACAGCCTACAATCTTACAAACTTCTGCAACCAGTACCAGGAAGAAGTATTGGAACTAAAAAACAGCTTAGTGGACCAACTGCAGTCTAAGAAAAATGAATTAGACGAAGAAAAGGCACTAAAAGATAAATTGGAACAAGATAGATTGGCGGAAGCTGAGCGCATGAGATTGGCAGAAGAACAGCGCCAAAAAGAAATGGCAGAAGCCAAAAGCAAAAAGGATAAAGAATTGCTGGAGAAACAGCAGCAGGAGCAACGTGATAAAGAAATTGCAGAAGCTCAGGAAAAAGAGCGTTTAGCAAAAGAAGAGCAGGAAAAGGCGCAAAAGGAACGCGAAGAACGTGAGCAGGCGGAGAACGACAGAATCCTTGCAGAACAAAAGAAATCTCAGGAGCAGGCAGAATTGAAGATTAAAACTGATGCGGAAGGCGCTAAAACCATTGAGTTATTCGATGAATTAGCTGAAAAGGCTGAAATCGTAACTCCGGATTCTAAATCATCTTACAAAATTGTAATTAAAAATAACGGTGCATATTTACAGTTGGCTTTGTTTTGGTTTGAAGAAGGTGGAAAGAAAATGGAAAATGACAAGATTGAGAAAAAGAGTTTCGGTCAAATCATTACTTGGGCGGAAGCATACGCTAAGAAAACCAGTAAAAAAGTAGAAAGTCCAATGTTGGAGTACACTATTGTTCATGTTGCAAAGTAGGCAGTTATGCAGAATGGTAGTCACAGTAGAAATAGTTAGACATATGCTTGAAATAAACGACAGCAATTACAGAGAATTTCCGGCAATAGCAAACTCGGATTTGTCTTGGATGTATGAGCAATTAGAAAAAGATAAAGAAAAACTACTCGATTTACGGTCAGCATACGCAAACGGAACTTTGATAGATTGCATGATAACCGAAAATCACAGAGTTGATCATTTTAAAAGAAGAGTTCTTGGTGAAGAATATCGATATACAAAAGCTGAGTGGGATAATGCTAGAAAAATGAAAGCGGCTTCTGATAAAGACATGCACTTTCAGCAGTTTATTAAAGATTGTCACTTTCAGCATATTGGTTATAATCCGGAATTTCCTATTTATAGCAATGGTGAATTATTAAGAGACCAGCTAGGAAATCCGGTAACAATACCAGTAAAGTGTAAGTTCGATTTAAAGCATAAAACAGCAGATTTTGCAGCAGATATAAAAAGTACGGTGGCAACTACTCAGAAGCAATGCATAGAAGCAGCAAAGTATTTTAAATATCCGCGTAGTCGGGCCTGGTACATGGATATTGAAGGGCACAACAACGATATGCTGATTTTTATAAGCAAGGTGAATTACAAGATATTCTATGTACCAATAAAGCGTGGTGACGAATTATACAATCAAGGAAGAAAAGAGTACCAGGATTTATTATACAACTGGTTTCAAATGTTCGGTAACGGTAAAAATTAAGGACTAACGGTTCGCAGGTATATTTAGTTGCGGATTAAAAGCACAAAACTTTCAAATTAGTAATAACTTAAATAAATAGAACAAATGTCAAATTTAGCACAAACACCGCAATTGAATATACCTGATGTTATAGGCGGTCCTATTCTTGCGAAGATTGAACACATAAACGATTTAGGTAAGTCCAAATGGTATGAGGTTGTTTATTATGATGATGGGTGGTATTCCTATGCGGGAAGTAAAACCTTTCAAGATGGCGAACAAGTAGTTGATTGGAAGTACTGCAAGGATTGCCTATAACATACAATATATACTGCAATGCATTTAAGTAATTATAAATCAAATAATTAACAAACGGATTTTCCCATTAACATAATTGATTATAGGAAATAAATTACAAAAAAAATATGAATTAATGTTCAAAGGAAAATCCATATGGAAAACAACAGCAGATTTTATCAAGTCTGGTGCATACATCAAAAAGCATCCGAAATTAGGTACCGATAAGCTATTCTATAAATTAATGACTGCAGACAACAGACCATTAATGTTTGTTACGAAAAGAACGTTTAATTTATTGATTAAGCACCGAAGAATACAGATGGATAATAAAACCGGTTACTATGTTATGAATCCGGTTTGGAGAAAAGTGAGAAAGGATAAAAAAGACAAAGTGCTCAAACGTGCACCAAAGAAAAAGGAAGCTCAGTTGAGTCTTGATTTTAAAGCAAAAAAATTGAAATTATCATAGAAAAAAATGAAAAAGTATTTGTCAATATCAAAAATTCTAATTACCTTAGTATTGCTATTTAATTCAAGTAATGTATTTACATTTCACAATCAAAATAAACTCTACTTCGGACAATCCTGCCTTGCGCTTGAATTGAATAGCACCGGAGTAGAGCCATTTTATTTTATGGAAAATTTACAACTGAAAATCGACTTCACAGCTAAAGATGAAGAAATTTGGAAAGATATTTCAGGTTACGAAGGATATTATCAAGTATCAAATCTTGGTAGGGTAAAAACACTAAACTACAACCACACTAAGAAAGAGAAACTATTGCACTCAACGGAAAATAGGGATATGTACTTGCGTGTTGGTTTGTACAAAAACGGAAAACCTAAAATAAAAAGAGTTCATCAGCTTGTAGCTGAATCATTCCTGAATCATAAAATATGTGGACATAAGTTAGTAGTAAATCACAAGGATTTTAATAAGCAAAATAATCATGTTGATAATTTAGAAATCGTAACACAACGAGAAAACGCCAATAAAAAACACATCAATAGTTCAAGCAGGTTTGTAGGTGTTTCTTGGCATAAAGAAAATAAAAAATGGCAGGCATCAATATGGATAAACGGCAAGCTAAAATATATAGGCAGCTTCACTTCCGAACTTGAAGCATCAAGCGCATACGAAACAGAATTATCAAAAATAGAAAAAATAAATACAACCGATTAAGCAATTTTAGCATTGCTACTTGCAATTATTAATCACTTTTAAAATAAAAATTATGTATTATCATCAACAAGAAAACACAATCATCAATGTGCAAATCCACAAAGGTGAATTCCTAAAGGTAAAATTTAACCAAAGTATTCCTGGCGGAAAAGACAAAACTAGCAGAGAATGCGGTTCGCGCATCCATCCGGATTTAGTAGAAGCATTCGGTAAATTAGACGAACACTTGGCAAATCTAACTTTCCAAAGAAACAGCGAAGGCGCCATTGACTATGCAGCAGTACATTGCAGCGGTTACGAATTAGACCTGAAAGATGAAAATGGTATCAAAGTAAAACTTTCCGGAAGCCGACACCTGCAAAGCAATAAAACGCTGGAATTGGTATCACCAAAGCAAAACATTTTGGAAACCGGAATTGAAATTTATGAATACGACGGCAGAGAAGAATTAGACAAAGCACTGCAGGCGTGTGATGAAGAAGTACGCGCGTATCTGTTTGAAGGCAAACATGCGGAAGAGCCACAAATTTCAATGGACTTAGACACAGAAGAAGTGCCAAAGAAAGCGAAAGGAAGAAGAAAAAAAGATGCATTAGCAGAGTTGACAGAAATGGTGCAAGATGGTACGCTTACAATTTCAACCAATAAATCTGCTACAGATGTTTCAGCAGATAAAGAAGAATTCTAAAAAACAATATCCCAACTAAATGATAACAATATTTCAGAAGCCTTTTGGTTTTCATATAAAACTTGATAAATGGAATGCCGATATTATAGCGGATATAAAAGCTATTAACTGGCAGTCCAGAAAATATATAGAAGCCGAAAGGGTTTGGGAGGTTGATTTAAGCCATAAGTCAGCTGTAGATCAACTGAAAATTAAATACAATGGCAGGTATGTAGAACAAACTGAGGAAGAAAAAATTGGCGATATTCCACCTATGCCAAAACTTACTATTGATATTCCTACAAGGCTTCCGCTCCGTGATTATCAGGCAGAAGGTGTTGCCTATGGAATGGAGAAATTACACTATATAAATGGGGACAGTCCTGGCTTGGGCAAGAGCTTCCAGACAATTGCTACTATTTATGCGCTTAATGCTTGGCCGGCATTGATTATTTGTCCGGCATCACTACGGAGAAACTGGCAGTTAGAGTGGGAAAAGTTCGTTGGAATTAAGGCTATGATTCTTAATGACAGCGTAAAAAAGACTTGGCCAACTTTCTATGAAATGGGTATGTGCAAGGTTTTCATTGTGAACTATGAAAGTTTGAAAAAGTATTTTGTGCAGGATATAGTTAAAAATGAAAAAGGTAAATTCAAACTATCTAATGTAAAATTCAATAACAATATAACCCTATTTGATTCTGTTGCCATTGACGAAATTCATAAATGTTTTCCATATGAAACATTGGTAAATACAAATAAAGGACTATTTAAAATAGGAGATATTGTTGAAAATAACAGAAATGATTTGTTGGTTATGTCTTTGAATCTTTCAACCAATTTACTAACTTACAAACCAATAATAAATACATGGAAAAATGATATTAGACACCGAAAAATATGCAATATCACACACAATGAAGGAATCTTGCGTGCCACGGAAGACCACAAAATATATACAGCTTCCGGACGGTACAAGAAAGTATCTGAGATTAAAAGTGGAGAAATATTGTTTGTATTGCAAAAAGAAATTCATGGCTCAAAAACAAGGCAGTGGAATAGAAAAATATTGCAGCCACAGTTGTGCTACAAGCCAAATGAACATAAACTGCAAGGAGAAAGGGATGGTTCGTCCAAAAAAAGAAAGAATAGAAATTACCTGCGAGTTGTGCGAAAAGAAATTTTATATACTTGCAAGCAAATTAATACAACACAACAGAGAAAAGCCAAGAAGGTTTTGCAGTCAAAGTTGTTCTGCAAAATGGAGAATGAACCAGCCGGAAATAAGAGAAAAAGTTTATTCAGAAGAATCAAGAGCAAAACAGAAAAAAGGTGCACAAAATCAGAAAAACAATCCTGCTCTATCAAAATTAAGATCAGACAGAATGATATTAAACAATCCTATGTCAAATCTGGAAACAAGGAAAAAGGCTACAGAAAAATTAAAAGGGAGAACATTTCTTTCAAGAGGTGGAAATGGACAAATGACAGTTCCACAATTAAAACTTTGGGAAGCGTTATGTTTACCAAAAGAAGCTTTAGAGTTTCCAATAACTACCGCTCCGGTAAAAAATCAATTCGTATCAGTTCCGTATTGTTACAAAGTAGATATTGCTTTGATTTCATTAAAGATTGCAATAGAAGTGGACGGATTGTCTCATGGAACGAAAAAATGGAAATTTTTAGACGCACGAAAAACAGAAATATTAAATGCGTTAGGGTGGAAAGTGTTGAGGTTCAAAAACAAAGAAATAATGGACAACTTGGAAGAAGTTTTGAAAAAAATCAGACCGTATATGATTTAGAAATAGCTGATAATAATAATTATTTTGCTGATAATATTTTAGTATCTAACTGCAAGGATCCAACTACCATGGTCAGTAAGCTAGTACGTGGTATCTGTGCTAAAAAAAGAGTTGTGATCGGACTAACCGGTACGCCAATCGTAAACAAACCAAAGGATTTAGTAGCGCAACTATTAGCCATTGGCCAACTAGAGGCAGTAGCCGGAAATTACAAGCATTTTATGAATCGTTATTGTGGAGGAATGGCCGGTGCCGGCGCCACAAATTTGGAAGAATTAAACTATAAGCTAAAAACCACTTGTTTCTTCCAGCGGTTAAAAAAAGACGTTCTAAAAGATTTACCGGACAAGGTACACCAAATTGTCTATTGTGACATCACTACGCGCGACGAATACAATAAGGCATCTACCGACTTGGCAAACTACCTGAAAGAAAATAAGGATAAAACCGATGCTGAGGTAGCTAAATCAATGCGCGGTGAAGTAATGGTGAAAATTGGCATTCTAAAGCAGATTTCAGCGCGTGGTAAAATGAATGAAGTTTCAGAATACATTGAAGAAATTGTAGATGCAGACGAAAAGGTAGGTGTATTCCTACATCACAAGGAAATAGCAAATTTCGTTAAAGAAAAGTTTCCCTCCACTTTGTTATATACCGGTTCTCAGAGCGACGAGGAAAAAAATAAAGCGGTGCACGATTTTCAAAAATGCAAAAAATGTGACATCCGGTTTGAAAACCACGTCAACTGTGATCACGAACATGTACCGTCAAACAATAAAATAATTGCATTAAGCACAAAAGCCGGTGGTGTTGGATTAACTTTAACTGCTGCCAGCAGAATGGCTGTAATAGAACTACCATGGCATCCTGCAGACTGTGAGCAGATAGAATCCAGATTTCATAGAATGTCGCAAAAAAACAGCGTCCAGTGTACCTATTTTCTAGGAAAAGACACCATTGACGAACACATCTATGATATCATTGAGAAAAAACGTGCTATTGCTGATACGGTTTTAGGTGTAAGCGACGACCGGAAATTCGTAGATGATTTCATAAAAGATTACAACGACGGTAAAATAAAGTTGTGATATGTTGCACTATTTCAAAAAAATGTTGTAATATTGGGTATCGTTCAATTAAGCAAATAGATAATTAATGAAAATTTATAAAATTTAATATTTAAAATAAGTCTCACACGGTTCGGCACTATTTGCTGTTTTGAACGATATCTTTATTGCCAGCGTGTGAGGCGGTTTTTTTGGTAAAAGATATACTGCAGAGGAAATCACATTGACCTACCTAATTAACTTATATTATTCAGTATGTGACAATTGGAAAGAATATCTTCCTCTTGAGTACAGTCCTGATGAAATTACAAAATATAGGGCGAATATTGTAAATACAATTTATATAATTGTACACAATAAAATGCCATTAGGTAGTAATACGTTTAGCCTTTTGAGTATGCTTAATAATGACATTTCTGGTAAAAGATATACTGCAGAGGAAATTATTGAAAAACTAAAAATTTATGCATAATGGCAGACGATAAAAAAGCTGTATTATTTTACTGCGACCTTATTCATACAATTGAAAAACTAATTCTTAAAGACAGGATAAATAAAACTAATAATGCCGGTGAATTATTCTACCACTACGCGCAATATATTAATGATTTAAACCCTACTCCAATAAATGATATTGTTGATTTAGCATTTGAACCAATCAAGCAAACACTTAAAAGGGATTTAAAAAAATGGGTAAATATTAAAATAAAAAGAAGTGAAGCAGGAAAATCAGGTGGTATAAATAGCGGAAAATCAAGAAGTAAGAAGCAAAACGAAGCAAACGAAGCAAATGCTTCAAAAACGAAGCAAAACGAAGCAAACGAAGCTGTAAGTGTAAGTGTAAGTGTAAGTGATAGTGTAAGTGTAAGTAAAATAAATACTAAAGTATTTATAGCACCAACTCCAGAAGATGTAATTAAATATTTTAAAGAAAATGGTTATGATGAAAATTTAGCTAGCAGAGCTTTCAAATATTACGATACAGCAAATTGGAAAGATTCAAAAGGTAAGCAAGTAAAAAATTGGAAACAAAAAATGCAAGGTGTTTGGTTTAAGGAAGAAAATAAAACAAAACAGACAAGTCTTAATGAACCCTTAAAAATGGTATATTAATGGAAATTAACGGTTTTGAAATAAAAGAATACAATGTGAATGGATTTAATCTTATGGGTAAAACCACAGGAGTAGTTCAAACAACATGTGTATTTTGTTCTGAAAGCAGAAAAAAGAGTAAAGATAAATGTTGCTCAGTATTCTTAGACAAAGCATGGTTTGAATGCCATCATTGCGGAAAAAATGGACAACTACACACTTACAAAAAAACCACCGAAAAAGAATATGTAAAGCCAGTTTTTAGAAATAAAACAGAATTATCAGATACAATTGTATCTTTTTTTGAGAAAAGAAAAATAAGCCAAAAAACATTAATAGATTTTAAAGTAACCGAAAGTATAGAATGGATGCCTAAAGCTGGAAAAGAAGTGAAAACTATAAATTTCAATTATTTTAAAAATGGTGAACTAATTAATATAAAATATCGTGCAAATAATAAGGATTTAAAACTACACAAGGGTTCTGAATTAATATTTTATAATTTGGATGCTATTAAGGATTGTGACGAATGTTTTATCGTTGAAGGAGAACCAGATTGCTTAGCTATGGCAGAGGCAGGGTATAAAAATACCGTTTCTGTGCCCAATGGAGCCAATTTAAAGACAAATAACCTTTCTTACGTAGATAACTGCTTTGAATTTTTTATCGGCAAAAAAACAATCTATTTGGCGGTCGATAACGATGAAGCAGGCCGAAAGTTAAGAAATGATTTAGCGGATAGGTTTGGAAAAGATATTTGCGTTTTTATTGAGTTTAAAGATTGCAAAGATGCAAACGAGTGTTTGATTAAATACGGAATACAAGGGATTATTGAAAGTAAAAACGATTTTAAGCAATTCCCTATTGAGGGTGTCTATACTATTTCTGATTTGTCGGATTCTATTATTGACATGTATCATAATGGTTTAGATAAAGGTGTTAGTTTGCAAATTGAAGGTTTTGATTTAAGTATAGTTAAATCTTACCTGACAATTATTACCGGAATTCCCAGCCATGGAAAAGGTGAACTTATAGATTATATCATTATTCAACTCCGAAGATTATCTAATTGGAAAGGCGCACTATTTTCACCCGAAAATGAGCCTACACAATTGCATTTTAGTAAATTTTGCAGAAAAATTATTGGGAAGCATTGGGAAGGAGAAAATAGGATTACACTTGAAGAATTAGCAATGGTTGAGGCTTATTTAGACAATTATATTTTCTTTATAAAACCAGAAAAGGATTTTACATTAGAGACTATTTTAAATTCGGTAAAAGATACTCATTTAAGATATGGTTTAGATTGGTATGTAATTGACCCTTGGAATAAATTAGACCATAAATACACCACAACAGAGACTAAATATATCTCTGAATCCCTAGACGCTATTATTAGATTTAACAAAGTATATAACCTGCACTGTTTTTTGGTAGCACATCCAACAAAAATAAATAAGGATAGACAAACAGGAATGTTTGAGATTCCAAATTTGTATAGTATTAACGGAAGTTCACATTTTTACAACAAAGCTGACAACGGCATAACTGTTTATAGGGATTTCCAAAAAGGAACTACATTGATTTACCGTCAAAAGGTAAAATTTGACCATTGGGGTACAACAGGAGTAAGTGAGTATTATTTTGATAAAAAAAGACTTAGATATAATCCAACACAAGTATTCGACACATCAAATTGGATTAATAATTCTCCTATTACATTAGCCGAAGAAATGAGAGAATATATTGATAAAAAAAATGAAGAACCTTTTGAATTGTTTTAAAAATTTATTATATGGCACAATTTGAAGTAGGAAAAGATGTAGTTTGTAGAGATATGCTAAAAACGAAAGAAATATTTGCCAATTGTTACGTAAGGAGAAAGTACAAATTGTTTTTTGTAAACAGTGATGGTTTGTATTTGATTTTAGATACGTGGAGTTCTCAGAAAATAGTGAAGATGGTTAAGATTTTGAATAAGGTAGAAAACAATTTGATTATAAAATAAAAACCAATGGCAGAATTTAAAAAAGCAGTACATACAGATTTCTTTACGGCATCAGCTGTAATTAAGAAAAAAAATAAAGATTTGTTTGACAAAGCAGAGCTCGGTGAAATAACACACGACGAAGCAGCGGTTGCATCAAATAAATTATGGATTGATTTTATCCATAGTTTTCACTATCCGCATGAACACGGTTACAGATACGAAACCAATGAATTAAAAGACAATAATACTCAACCATTAAATGGCGAACAGAAATGAAATTACAATTAACACGACCTTTAGTAACGCTGGATATAGAATCAACCGGCGTAGATGCAGAAAAAGACAAAATAATTGAACTTTGTCTTTTAAAACGATATCCGGATGGAACTACCGAAATAAGAACCAGACGATTTAATCCAGGTATAGCTATTCCACAGGAAGTTATAGACATTCATGGAATTACCGATGAAATGGTAAAAGATGAACCTGAGTTCAAGGTATTCGCAAAATCCATATTATCATGGCTGCAAGGTTGTGATATAGCATTTTTTGGTGGTAATAAGTTTGATATAAAAATTCTGTACAATGAATTCCGCCGTGCTGGTGTTACATGGGATTACATGCAGCACTTTTTAGTTGACGTAGGAAATATCTACAAAATTAAAGAACCGCGCACTTTGGAAGCTGGTGTAATGTTTTACCTGAATAAAGAGCATGTAGGCGCACACGGAGCCGAATCAGACACTATTGCCACCTTAGACATCTTAGATGTTCAAATGGAAAAATACGGCGATATTCCGGATAATATCGAAGCGCTGGCATTATTTAGCAACTTTGATAGACCGGTATTGGATCTGAGTGGTAAATTCCGGACCGATGATGATGGTGATATCGTATTTAATTTTGGACCTAAGTTCGGCATGAAAGCGAAATACAACATTGATACACTCGAATGGATGCTGAGTAAAGATTTTCCGGCAGACACATGTAGTGTTTGCTATAAACTAATGGAAGAATTTGGCGGAAACAATTTTGATGATAATAATTACTAAATACAAAAATATTAATCACG
>Ga0208197_1003400_pt1 | contig 12778 bp, 17 predicted proteins | sample AD_JPNNA4_MetaG_FD_184444 | JGI IMG/M metagenome (GOLD analysis project Ga0208197, IMG submission 184444) | Active sludge microbial communities of municipal wastewater-treating anaerobic digesters from Japan - AD_JPNNA4_MetaG (SPAdes) (version 2) | ecosystem: Engineered > Bioreactor > Anaerobic...
GCGTCTTTCCGGTATGAAAGGGTTTGATTGTAGACCCATCTGCACAAGTCCAGCGTCCGCTCCATCCTCGATCCCTGTGATTTGGTAGGATAGATCCGGTACTTGAACGACTTGAGCATAGCAATTTATACGGATTAATTGTATTTATGGATTTGAATAAACTGGGGAGGGGCTCTGCATCCACGGCCTAAAGACCGGGGTCTTTCGCCCCTCTCCGCTCCCCGTCGAGATAAAACGTGCCACAGACACCTCGGCATTCCCATCGCCCCACAGAATTCGGTACAGAAAGAACGGCTAAGGGACTTCGATTATGGGTAACAGGACTGCCAACTCGTATCTGAAAAAAAGCTTATATGATCGCTCTCTATCCACCATTAAAACATAGAGAAAGTGATACAATCAAAATCAGTATCAGAAATGGCCTTGTATGGGGCCACGGCGATTTGAACGCCGGTCACAAGACCCCCAGTCTTGTAGGATACCAGGCTACCCTATGGCCCCGAATAAACGTCAGCCTCTCTGGAGGGGGAACTGCCATATAAGGATTTCCGTCATCCGTGCCCGCGCAGCCCTGCAGATGCATAAGCCATGTTTTGCTCCATTTTCCCTGACGCCCGGGCAGCGAGGGCGCCGCCATCCGCAAAAGTTCGCGTCAAAATGAAGCAACCGAGAATTTTATAAAAATTACTGCTGCGGCCACAAGCTTGAAATATTAACCGGAGAAGACAACAGGTCTGGATGTTGGGTACAGGACCTAAGAAAAGGTCCGGCCTGGCCTTGGGAGCAGATGGGTCGAGGCTTTCGTGGGGTGAGGCGGCCCGGATATCTGAAAAAAGGCCTAAAATGTAGGTAGGTGTGGAATGAAGAGAGAAGCAATCGTGCTTGGTCTCATCGTCGTGACCCTGGTGGGAGTGACGGGTGCGGCCAACTACATGTACGAGAAATCCAACGTTAAGGGAGTTGGATATCGTAATCTGGAGATAGTCATCTCCACCCAGCACGGATTTGGTGGAAACAAGCTGGTCCAGAAGATATCCGGAAGCGGAAACGTGATCAGTTCCCGAATCGAGCTGGAAGCGGAAAGGCAGCTCAACTATGTGGGCGAGCCCCTGGCAGCTTGCGACTGGCCAACAGGCGAGCCGGCCATGGACTATATAAACTACACCTCGGAGCAGGAGTTGGAATACATGCCCGTCTCTTATCAGACCGGCACGTATGACCAGAAGTGGATAGATAAGCTCTGCGTCCAGAACTATCGGATCGGAGCAGTCATGACCGAGATGTACACCCACGCTGAGCACCTGCAGAAGAAGAGCGAGATCAAGACCCGGTCCTATGGATTCGGCGAGAACGCCCTGCAGACAGACTGCTGCACAGGAGTCCTTGAGGCCAACTTGAACGCTCAGGTCATAGGCGTGGCCCACATCGGATGGATGTCCCGCGATCCAGAGGGTAGCCCCCTGGTCAAAGGCCGGCACATCGAGTATGGCAGGTCGGTTGAGGACTTAACTGGCGTCTTCTCAATCGAGAAGTTCATCCAGCTCTGGGGCAACTCGACATGCGGAGCCATCAGCGTAGACTGGCTGCCCTGCCTGTGAAGCCCGACCGCTAGAAAACGTTGATCTTGAAGAACGAAAGGGTCCGGATAATCGGGCCCATAGGAAGCCCGGATTTTTTAGGGCTTCCTGGTGACTTTTTGAAGCTCCCGTCGCCCAACCAGTGCTCGATATTTCAGAGTTCGATTGACAGGCGCAGAATACGGAGATTGATCAGGTGCCCGCCAATAAGACCTCAATCTGACAAAGGTCTTTTCATAGATCCCACGAGCAGCGCCCGTAGCCTGGATAAGGTTATATAGGCTGCCGTTCAGATGTGCCCCTCCCATGATGGCCGACTTTCTGGTGCCCTTTTTGGCGATAGCCCTGGCCGAGCTGGGGGATAAGACTCAGCTCTCCGTGCTATTGCTATCAACCAGGACCAAGAAGCACCTCCAGCTTCTGCTCGGGGTGATGATGGCTTTTCTTATGGTGGATGGATTTGCCATCCTGGTCGGCTCCTGGATAACCACGGTTGTGCCTTTGCCAGTCCTCAAGGCCGTCTCCGGCGCCCTGTTCATAATCTTCGGCCTGCTCATCCTGAGGGACCGTGACGTTGAGGATGGCAAAGAGGAGGAGAAGGCAGTTGGAAATCCGGTCTTCTCCGGATTCTTGCTGATATTCCTTGCCGAGTGGGGTGACAAGACACAGCTTGCATCAGCCCTCTTTGCCACTGAATACAGGCCCTGGCTGGTACTGGCCGGGACGATGATGGCCCTGGGCCTCCTCTCAGCTGCCGCCATATTCCTGGGACGGGCTCTCCTCACACGACTTGACAAGAGGCTGATATCAAGGCTCGCCGGAGGCCTCTTCCTGCTGATGGGCATCTCCTTCCTGTTGCTTTGAGCGAAAGTGGCTTCTTCTCCAAAGAGGTTCAGAATGCCAGATTGAAATATGAGCATCTAACAGGCAGTTGACGGGAGATGCAATGAGTGACAGGCAAGAGATTCGATGCCCACTCTGATTGCCAGGAAGGCCGGGCAGAATCCTCGATTGGCCCTTATCCTGCTGCATGAATTTGTTCATTCTCAACCGAGGCTATGGTCGAATTTCAGCAATACATGCGAGAACGATTCGGCTGAAAAATGCAGTCCTTACTCGGACCACATATCAGAGGCAGGCGTCGTCAATTTGATGATGGCATGCACTGCAAGTTGGTATCTCGTAACGATCTCCTGCAAAAAATTCATTTGTTAGATGTCTACAGATGAATAGGCCTCCAACAAGGATTCGAGGGCAAGAGACATTTATTAGCGTGGTATTGGGCAGGCATCAGAATGACCCGATGCTCGAGCTCGCAGCATCTTAGGGATTTTCCATCTCTTGTCGAAGGTCAAAGGCGAAACACGATGCTATATATTTTTAACCTATCTATTGGTTCTTAGGCAAAGTATCTATACTTCCGGGACTTACATATCGTTGGGGGTTATAAGATGAAAATGGAAGTACCCTATAGAATCGACTGCAATCGTCCCATAATACCATCAAGAGAGCTGCAAAATCCGGCAGACAGCAGATCACAAGACAGGCCCAGAGCTGAGGCGAATAGCACGAGCCTGTCCAGAATCTCCTTGCCCCACCTTGAGCTGCTTCGCTTCCGGGTGCAGAGCGCGATCGAATCTCACCAGGCAGCCCTGGCTGAAGAACGATCCAAACTGGACGCCATAGAGAGGGAGATCAAATGCAGGCGTGCCATGGCTCTCCCGGGATGGCAGATTTGATCAGGATCTACACCAGGCCACAGTGCATCGACAGTGAGAAGATCAAAGCTGCCCTGCAGGAGCAGAACTGGACCTTCACGGAACTGAGCTGGGACGATCACTTCGCCGATATATCGACAGATCTGCGTCTGGCCGGTAAGATCACGGAGCCATCAGATCTTGTATCCCCAGTGATACGCGCAGGAGGCGTCTGGATTACCAGCTGTGAAGCCAGGAGGCTATGGCTCAAATAGGCTTAAGCTGCTGGTTCCGCGTAGCTCTGCGCCAGCCCACAGGCAGGAATAACTCAGCAAGCGGATCCAGACGCTTTTCCGATACGGCCTTGACAGTAACGAGGCTTCTTGTGATTCGTATGTTCGAGCAAGCTTCCTGCCTGATGGTCTGGCATTGCGGATCAATCCATTGCAAATCAATCGTCAGAAATGAAGTCTGTAGAGTCCTGTAAGTTTTTCGCAGGGGTGTGGTAGTCATATTATCTTTAGGATTCATTCTTTATCACAACCCAAACAACCTATGGCCTATTCCAAAAATGGTTTCGGTAGGTATTTTTCTCCAGAAGGCCATCTCAGGAGTCTCAAGTCTGTTGAATTCCAAGCTTCCATGCGGCCTATTGTTATACCAGTCTAGAAACTCCTGAAATGATGCGAAATCCCATCTAAATCTCCTGTAGAATCAAACCACTTTTCGAGTTTCCCGTTTGTCTGGGGATGCTTCACTCTGGCTAGGATAGGCTTGATGCCGTGCATTTCCAGGCGATCCTTGAATTGACTATGCCATGTTCCATCCTCATGAATTCGGTGAGCACCAAACTCGCTTCCATGATCCAGGATCAGCTCCCTCAAAGGACATAACCATCCGTACCCATCGACCACTTGTTCCAGGACACGTATACTGTTCTCGGTATTGATCTCCAAAAACTCTTCACCAGCCAGGATCTTCCTGGAAGCATCGTCCTCGATCACACATACCTTGATTCCAGTGTGTCCGTCTTCGTGCCAATCGATATGGCCAGCTGACATGCTGTATTTTCGCTCGTATCTGACCCATTTGCGCCGCTTCTGCTTACTTGGCTCTTGGCAGGCCAGGTCAGTCAGCCGCCTGGAGATACATATGGATACGATTATGGGATATGCGGACTTTATAGACCTTCCTTTATTACCACTTCGAGCATCCGCGCCCCAAGCTTGTATCGCCGGTAAGCGTCCTTGACCAGCTCAAACTCGAAAAGATCAAAGGGCTTGGCCGGCGGACCCATTCTTATTCCAACAAGAGGCTCCTGACCAGTTTCTCGATAATATTTCAAGATCTGTTCAAACCTTCGGCGCGAGAGCTTCATGGTTGCTGCCAAGTCCTTGGAGGTCACACCCTTCCGCTTTTGGCTTATTAGCCAGTGAACTCGCCTCTTGTTCAACTTCATACTCCGGCATAAACCGCCGGTTTTAGACCCCTGCGAAAAAATTGCGGGACTACACACATTTCATATGTTCAATAAGTGTCGGATCCTTTGGCCTTGTCCAAGTGAGTATGCCGCCAGTCTTCGATCAAACCCCCACACTCGCTTATCAATACTGCCCCAGAATGAACCGGCCTCGCAAGCCGGACCTCTCACTTTCGCCCCGCTCCCGGAATCGCCTCAAGTCCCCAGAGCGCCCAGCGTTATCCTATGGATATAGAGCTTCATCCAACTGTCTCCCTCCAGGAGGGCACATTCAATGTCCTGGTCGCTCCGCCGGAGATGCTGATCCAGGCGATAAACACCAACCAGCACATCCAGCAGTACAAGACCCTCTTTGTCAGCGGCAACTTCTCCCGGATCCTCGGCCACCTGCACCGCACCCATAGCGGCGGTACGTCGTCGGCGATCGATGCCCGGCCGGGTTCAATGGGGCGGCTTTGCTGCCATCGCAGCTACCTCATGTATTTCCTGGCGAATGTGGTTATGAAAGCAGCCCACATGAACGTGCCAAAGATGGCTTGGGCTCCAGCAAGCCATTGGGAAACACCATGCGGCCGGTATCCACCATATCCCGGCGTGGCAGAAGTAACAATGCTGAAATAGAGATATTCTCGGAACGTGGCAACAGCTGCATTGTCGGGAGTAATCTGGTCTCCTGACAGATGGATGCCTTTGAGGCCCCAGTATGCCAAAGCGAAGGTTATTACCGCGAAAAGCCACCAAGCAGCGAGTTGGTATGGACGCACACCATAACCAAAAATCCTTTGAACAAAAATGGCCTCAAATAAATTATATCTTAAGTACTTGAACGCATTAAATAGAGATATATTGGCATATGTATCCAGCTCAATGGTGCGCTGGATCGGAAAAGATATTTCCCACTCGTCTACTTCCTCTTCCTGAAGGCGTACCCTTCTTCCTTCCATCTCTCGATAGTAGTAGTTGTCAGCCTCCTCTTTATCGCTAAGGTTTTGCGCCAATTGCTTTGCACGTCTGCACGGGAATTCCTGATCCTGTAATCTGTTGAATCTAGTGCCTCTGAAATCTAAGCTCTCGCCATTGAAGCTGCATGGATCGAATTTGGCATTCCCGCTGAATGTGGATCCACTGAAGTCTGCATTCCCGCTAAACTCTGATCCCCAGAAGTAGGCATCACAGCCGAATTTGGATCTGCTGAAGTCGGCAAACCCGCTGAATGTGGATCCTCTGAAGTTGGCATTCCCGCTGAATGCGGATATGTAGAAGTTAGCATACCAGTCGAATGTGGATCCACTGAAGTCGGCATCCCCTCTGAATATGGATCCACTGAAGTCTGCATTCCCGCTGAATATGGATCTACTGAAGTCGGCATCCTTGTAGAATGATGTTTCTCCGAAGTCAGCATCCCCTCTTATAATCGAATTATTGAAATTCACGGTGCTTAGGATGTCTGAATTTGTTATCCTAATCGAGGATTTTACTACTTTCACATCCTCTGTCAATCCAATGCGTTCTTGCTCATTGGTTCTCTCCACATTTTCGATAGGGAGATCCAGCTTAGAGATATCTAAATCACCCTCGATGACAACACCATCATATTTTACAGGCTCGCCCATCTCGATCTTAGCCAGGATCTCGCTGGCAGGGATCCTGGGCCGGTTATCTTCGGACAATTCCTCCCCTCCAGCAGGCCTCTCGCCTTCTATCCCCATGATCTTCCTCCAAAGGATGTTTAATCGTGGGTCCGGAGAAAAGAGTTTGGGTAATCAACAGGCATGCAATAAGCGCTGAAGGGGGAACTGCACTCCTAATGGTGCCAAGTGGCGGTTAAGAGTGCTCAATTTCGACGGAATAACAATGCCTGCCTCTGCATCGGCGGACCTCTCACTTTCGCCCCGCTCCCGGTACGGCCTCAAGTCCCCAGAGCCCCCAGCATTCTCCCATGGATATAGAGCTTCATCCCACCGTCTCCCTCCAGGAGGAGACGCTAAACGTCCTGGTCGCTCCGCCGGAGATGCTGATCCAGGCGATAAACACAAACCAGCGAATCCAGCAGTACAAGACCATCTTTGTCAGCGGCAACATCTCCCGGATCCTCGGCCGCCTGCACCGCACCGTCACAGAGCTCGACGTCCGCCGGGCGTTCACCTCGTTTCAGCTCATGACTATCTTAGAGGAGAACCACCACTCGTTCCTGATCGTTGAGCACGACCCGATTCTCTACGAGGACTCGAAGGACATGGTCGAGTGCGTGGCCCAGCGCCTGCGCCAGACGTCCAGGGAGGCCACCATCCTGCTGTACTCGCCTAGCGATGGACCCGCACCTGCAGAAGATGGCCGAGCTGGCAGATCGGGTGTTCTGCTTCTACGAGGAGCCGAGAGCGCCGACGAAGGCCAGGGCGGAGTCCAGGGCCGGGAGGAGCCAGACGACGCTAGGGGCGTATTCGTGAATCCTGCGGGAACTCCATGAGCACATGGAGGTGACTGCCGAGGCCAGGGCGGCGGGGTACGTGCCGCGCAAGATCTGCACTCTACCGTAGTTCCGGGTGCGAAAAACTTGAGTCGCAAGCCCCGGAGGAGAACCGTCTCCGAAGCTTGCAACTCTATACCATGGGGGTGAGTTTTTTCCGATCTTTACATGCAGGGCAGCCAGTCGACGCTGATGGCGCCGCAGGTCGAGTTGCCCCAGAGCTGGATGAACTTCTCGATCGAGAAGACACCAGTCAGGTCCTCAACAGATCTGCCGTATTCGATGTGGCGGCCCTTGACTAAGGCCGAAGGCTCGGGGTCCCTGGACATCCATCCGATATGGGCGACGCCGATCACCTGTGCGTTTAAGTTGGCCTCAAGAACACCGGTGCAGCATAGCTCGGGAAGCGCGGCCAAACCATTCTCGCGCCAATCATCCCTCCAATTGGGACCGAATCCGTAGAGCCTGGTCTTAACCTCGGTCTTCTTCTGCAGGTGCTCTGCGTGAGTGTACATCTCGGTCAGCACAGCGCCGATCCTGTAGTTCTGGACGCACAGCTTCTCGATCCACTTCTGGTCATAGGTTCCGGTCTGGTATGAGACGGGCATGTACTCGAACTCAGCTTCCTTGGTGAAGTTGATGTAGTCCATGTCTGGCTCGCCGGTCGGAAAACTGCAATGCCATGTCATTACCGGTCCTTGTTCCCCGTCAACCGCACCAAGTGGCCAGTAATTCCTCTGAAGCTGCCTCTCAGCCTCTAGCTCGGTCTTCTGAAGGATAACATTGCCGGAACCGGACTCCTTCTCTACCAGCTTGGCTCCGCTAAAGCCATGCTGAGTGGAGATGATGATCTCCACATTTTTGTATCCTACGCCCTTTATATTCGCCTTCTCATACATATAGTTGGCAGCGCATGCTGCTCCTATGAGGCTGAATATCAAAAGAGCTATCAGTAGCTTGCCTCGGATGCTTTTCCCTCCAACGATTCATTAGAGCTGCGCTAGTACAGCAATTAATATGATAAAAGGATTTCCGAGAGGCTTCCGCAATCCTTATCTTCATGCACCCGACGTCTTATATTAAGCAAAATCAACTTCTTTAGCCATCATCGAAGGCTCTGCCTCTCGGTCGCGCAGGCCTCGAAAATTCACGGCCTCTACTGCTATGGATTCTTTACCGTACATGATTAATACCCTGTATCCCGCCGGTACGATATGGAGCTGATCAATCTTCTGAAATCCGGAAAAGCCTACGACAGTCGGGGCCTTCTGGTCGCTTTGCGGATCGATCCGGGGGACGTTGAGGCCACCCAGCTGGTCGCAAATCAACTGGAAGCACTTCAGCGATACGGTTTGGTGAAAGAAAGTAGCCACGGCTGGAGGTGGATGAAATGATAAAAGACGATCTGATAGACAGCTTTCAGCAAGACTGCAAACTTCGGAATTTCGCCACCGCTAGAGTCTATGCAAGAACGGCGAAGAATTACTGCCGATGGATGGAAGAAAATCAGATGGATGTCTTTTCTGTCACCAATCGCGAACTCAAAGAGTACCTGCACTACCTGCATGAAGACAGGCATTTAAAATTCGAAAGCATCAGACGCATATTCTCTCATGTCGGTTCCTTCTATGATTATCTGGTGGACGAGGGTATGGTAACCTCAAATCCGATCCCGACTTTCGTTAAGCGATACCTCAGCCTCTACAAGAAGAATGATTCAGAACGAAGGCAACTGGTTAGCATCCAAGAAGCCGCCAAGTTGGTCAGCGCCACCCTCGAGACCAGAGACCGAGCCATAATCCTGCTATTTCTCAAGACTGGGATGCGTCTAGGCGAGATGGCCAAACTGGACGTCTCGGATATCGATCCTGAGCGGATGACTCTCACACTAAAGCCTACTGCAAAAAGATCCAACCGGATGCTGTTCTTTGACCACGAGACGGCTCTGGCTCTGCAGAGGTGGCTGAACGTCCGAGAGCTGAGGAAGGGACATGACGGGCCGGCACTCTTTCTCTCAAACCAGGGAAAGCGGATCTGCCGCAACCATATCTCGGCCTTGGTGGCCAAACACGCTGAGGTGGTCGGGCTCCACAATCCCACTTCCCCCAGGCTGGATGAAAAGTTCGGCCCTCACTGCTGCCACCACTGGTTCACCACGCACCTGCTCCGGGCCGGCATGAGGCGGGAGTACGTCAAATGGCTGCGAGGAGACTCCATCCGGGAAGCGATAGACATATACTACCACATCGACCCTGAGGACGTCAGGCGGAGCTATATGGCGTGCATCCCGCAGCTAGGAGTGTAGAATGATGAAGGCCCTTCAGCAGGGCGGTTTGGCGCGAGCAGCCTTTGAAACCCGCGCCCCGCAGTGACTATCCGCGTGGATCAGAAAGAATGGCTGGCGGCCCACCAAGCGTGAACGTCTCCTGCCACATGCAAGAAAGCGATAGACCGACTGATGAAAGACTCCGAGGCTGATAGCTAGGGCCTGTACAGCCATCTGAGCCGGTCGATATCGATCTGTCCGATTTCCCGCGTCCCAGAGTATCTTGTCATTATGCTCTTGCTGGCACGGAGAGTCGGCTGTTCGATGAGCCCAAGGGCGTGGCCAAGTTCGTGGACCATGACCCAAAATGCCGAGTAGCCCGTGGCCGTGTTCCATTTGACCGCCGTGGACAGAACGATTTCAAATTCCCTTATTCGATAGAACGGCTTACCTTCGATGATTATCGGGGTCGAAAGAGCTGTATACGTCTTGCATGTTCCCAGAATACCGGGAGCCAGCCGCGCAAAGGTCACAGAATTCTTGGTGTCGTAACCTTTCTGCAGGTTGGAATCGACCTGGACTACTTCCCCGACCAATTTGGTATCGAATCCGAGCTTGGATTCCCAATACCAGATCGCATCCTTGACATTCTTTACAATCGATGCTGGACCATTGGTTGGATTGACAACCAGAGTTTCCTCGTCCACCAGTATCCAGCCGCATAGGCCGGTTGGAATTGTCATGTCATTACCTCACATTCGAGTTAAGAATATCTCATACGATCGCTGACCAATGGCCGCCAGTATCGGTTTAACCTCCGCCTGCATTCCCCAGACTTGGAGATGAAGGCGTCGCGGCAGGGCGGTAAAGGAGCAGGCGGCCTTCGCGCCAACTCCCCGCAGTGTCCCTTTTATGGGGATTACTGCCGCGACATCTGTGTTTTAGCGCACAGATAGCTGCCTGAAAGGCACCATTTTCAATGTCTTCCAGTTTGCAGCGGTTCATTTAATGCTTGGATTATATTTAGATCTTTCCTAAAAGATGAAAGGAGCTATAAGCTATAAACGCCTCGGGCCTCCTGCAGGAAGCGATAGATCGACTAATGAAGGCGGATTCAGAAGCGGACTAGATCACATGCAGTTTGCCCGCGGCAACTCGGCGTGGGCTCGTATCCGATAAACCTAGCGTGCATCCCCCAGCTGGGGATCTAATAGGCGTCTCCTCTGGTATCAAGCTTCAGGATGAGGACCAGCTGGTTAGGCTCATCGACTTCATAGATGAGACTATATTCACCAAGCCGGACCCGGAATCTGGTTTGGTGACCTTTGCATTTCTTGATATCGAAATTGGCTGAAGAGATAGCAACGAATCTGGCTTTCGAAGGATACGGATTCTCGCTCAGATTATCGATCAATCCGCCGATCCTCACCTGATGAGACCGAGGAAGCGAAAATAGAATAGACCTAATCTTCTTATTCAGCCGAACTTGAAAGCTCATAGCCCGAGCTCTGACTTGAGATCATCCCAGGAGATGCCACACCTTCGGGTTTCTTCAGCCAACTTATCGAGCTCATCCATCTCTGAGGGATCCAGTTCGATTTCCTCAGGCATGGCATCTCGAATGGCTCTCTTTGCTGCCCCTGCCATGCTAGGTACTCCACACTGTTGGACTATAAGGATTTCGAAAAACAGAGCGTCACTTCGGCAGAGCCCTGAAGGCGATCACGTCTCGGATATGGGCCAGATGGTCCCGGGCTTCCTTCAGCTCTCGGAAGAGCTCGGTGGCTCGGTCGCCCTCGGCCGTGATCTGGGCCTCTAGTTTGAGCCGGCTGGCGCTTCCCTCCTTGAACTCCTCGATCTCCAGCTTCATATCCCGGATCTTGTCTTCCTGCTGTGCCAGCGCGGAGAAAGCCTCCGCCTCGGCCCGGTAGGCCTGGTCGATGATCTCTTCTGATAGTTCCATGGTTACACCTTCTGGATCCACTTTATGACAATGAAGGGAGGCCGGTTGTCGAAGCTGTTCCCGGCGAAGCTGCCAGGATGGTTGTGAGCTCCTCCGCCACCTGCAGTTCCAGTCTGGACCTGGGCGCTGGTGGCTACAGCGACGCTCCCTGTTCCCAGGTTGTGCATCGCCGCGGAGCTCAGCTGCCGGTCTGTCAGTGAATGGGCGTGCTTGATCTGGGCAATTGTCAGCGTGTGGTTCCCGATGGTCACCGCCGACGCCGTCGGAGTCCTGGACGCATAGCCGCCGACATCACCAACCGAATACCCTGATCCCTGACCAGCACAGACGATGAACCGTCCTCGGAGGTCCCTGGCGGCAAGCGTGGCCGCAAATGCGGCGGTCAAAAGTAAGACTGAAGGTGAACAGTAAGATATCAATAGCGCGTGCTTTTTTTGCAGTCTTTGCACTGGTATTGCTAGTTGGATATGCATCAGCGGCCGCAGGCACCAGAGACGACCCTATACCTATGGGCACACCCGTCAATCTCAGGGACGCCTGGACGATCACGGTGCTCAGCATTATGCCTGACGCCACGCAGGCGATTCTCAAGGAGAACATGTTCAACGATCCGCCGAAGGCCGGGAACCAGTTCTTCATGGCCAGGGTGAGGGGTAAGCTACAATGGAGGAGGCTCTAAATCGTTCGGCGGGAGCTTCAGGCTGCGTGCGGTGGGGCCATCAGCGATCGGCTACAGCACATTTGAGAATTATGCAGGAGTTATCCCGGATCCATTGCCTGACTCCGAGGTATTCTCGGGAGGATCAATTGAAGGGAACATCGCCTGGCAGATCAAGTCATCGGATGCCGGCTCCCTTGTGATGTACGACAGTCCTCTTTTCGGCAGAAGCAACCGACTATACATGGCACTCTATGGAGGTCCGATTGCCTATTCGTCGCCATTCTCATCTGATAAAGAATGGGCGCAGAAGGGATACGGGAAAATGGGACGGTATTAGAAGAGAGTGCAGGAGCAAGTAAGCGCAGTTGATATGGTCGGGTAGGCATAAGCGGGCTGCCGGGCCCTCAATCAGACGCTGAGCATTACTGATCTATTCTTGAAGGTCGGACACGGATCTGGATCGGATACGCCTTGTGCTCGACTATTCTCTATGCTGTCATTAGTCTTCGTTCATGCTTAGGAATACATCGATGTAGCTCCTTCCGTCATGGAGGATGGCAGCGTGACATATTTTCTGTAATTTGATAATAAGAAGGATTATAGGTCCTGTATCCCACCATGTCTTGGGAAACCGGAGGGAACAGGACCATGATACCTACCGATCTCA
>Ga0208197_1003402_pt1 | contig 12768 bp, 7 predicted proteins | sample AD_JPNNA4_MetaG_FD_184444 | JGI IMG/M metagenome (GOLD analysis project Ga0208197, IMG submission 184444) | Active sludge microbial communities of municipal wastewater-treating anaerobic digesters from Japan - AD_JPNNA4_MetaG (SPAdes) (version 2) | ecosystem: Engineered > Bioreactor > Anaerobic >...
TTATTACAAAGATAATGCTGCCCTGCTACATTTCGCTCCGGCTACGCCTGCGCTTCATTTCGCAGGGCAGCATTATCTGGTTACTTTTATGAGTGTTTACACAATCTTTTTTATACTACCAAATCCTAAACACAAAAATCATTCATCTAAAAATAAATGTATATTAAACGTTTTTAACTGAACAAAGGATTATACTTCTTTTTTTTAACATCCCATTCAATTTATATTAATTCTAAATAAAAAATATTGAATGAGTTATTGATTTGCTTGGTTTTAAATTGGTTTGGTCTGTTTTATTATGCTTGGCTTCAAACCCGAAAATTTTAGAAGGAAAGGGAATATGCATTACCAATGGCAAAGACCCACACCTCCATCCCTTCTGTTGTTTATTTTCTGTCACACTTTTTGCAAGCCCTCCCACAAGCTGCACATCCCGCTTTGCTTTTGTTTTATTAAAATTCTATGGTAAAAGCAAATCATGAGTAACAGCAACTTCCCTCAAAGCAAAAACCCGTATAAAATGCATTGGAGCTTAAGAAGAATTATAAACTGACTAGCAAAAGCAGGCTACTCGCAAAATCATTAAAGCTTTTTAATCTGGAGATCCTTCTGAAGACTCTTTTTGTTGAAATATGCTTATAAATGCACCCAAAAACGCCAACGTAATATATTGTCAATATATATGCAATTGTATTTTATGATTCATAATCATGAGGCCCCCAGTTCAATCCTGGGTCGCGCTACTTGAAAAATAAGGCAGTACAGCATTACGCTGACTGCCTTATTTATTTTACATTTTCGAATGTTATTGTATTTCCATTTTGTAACAGATTAGTTGACCCTTACTAATAGCCGCTAAGCGGTGAAATCAATATTGCTTGTAAATATTAAGCCACGTAGATAATATGCTATATCGGTGCTACATTCCTGATAAACATGGCAATTTTGTTGAACTACAAAGATATCGCAACTACATAGCTGTTTTAGTTTTGGGTTGATGTAATTTTTTAAATCGTTAAAATACAATTTTTAATGCCTAATTAGGGTGTATAAAAATAAGAGCTGCCATATCATTGATAGACAGCTCTTGTTTTATTCTAACTAAGTTGAAAAAAGCTTAAGCTAAACGAGCTTTAAGATTTTCAAATTGTTTTTTCATTTCAGCAGGTAAACGGTCGCCAAATTTAGCCTGGTGTTCAGCTATAAGCTCACATTCTTCTTTCCATGCTTCTTTGTTTACAGTAAGCACTTCGTCCATTTTTTCTGCCTGGCCGGCTAAGCCGCTAATATCAATTGAATTTTTAGTAGGGACATATCCGATTGGTGTTTCAACAGCATCTGCTGTACCTTCAACACGTTCAAAAATCCATTTCAATACGCGGATGTTATCGCCGTAACCTGGCCATAAGAATTTGCCTTCAGCGCTCTTGCGGAACCAGTTAACGTTAAATATTTTGGGCAGCTTGGTTTTGTCAGGAGCAGATTCTCCAATTTTAACCCAGTGTCCAAAATAATCACCCATGTGATATCCGCAGAATGGCAACATTGCAAATGGGTCGCGGCGTACACCAGCTTTAAGGCCGATAGCAGCAGCTGTTACTTCAGAGCCTACAATTGAGCCAAGGAATACACCATGGTTCCAGTCAAATGACTGATATACCAGAGGTACAGTACTTGGGCGGCGTCCACCAAATAAGATAGCCGAAATTGGGACACCAGCGGGGTTTTCCCAATCTTTGTCAATGGCAGGGCATTGGCTTGCTGGAGATGTAAAACGGGCATTGGGGTGAGCAACAGGGTCTCCTGATGCATTTTCGCGTACGTTGTTTTTCCAGTCAATAGTACCGGCAGGCATATCGTGGCCAATACCTTCCCACCATACATCTCCGTCTGGTGTTAAACCTACGTTGGTGAAGATTGTGTTAGCTTTAGCGCTCAACATAGCATTGGGGTTGGTATCCATTGAAGTAAATGGAGCAACACCAAAGAACCCGGCTTCGGGGTTGATAGCGTACAAACGTCCATCAGCGCCAAATTTCATCCATGCGATATCGTCACCTACAGTCTCAACTTTCCATCCCGGGATGGTTGGGATTAACATGGCCAGGTTTGTTTTACCACAAGCGCTTGGGAATGCAGCAGCGATATATTTCTTTACGCCTTGAGGGTTGGTAATGCCCATGATGAGCATGTGTTCGGCCAACCAACCTTGTTTTTTGGCCATGTTAGAAGCTATACGCAAAGCAAAGCATTTTTTCCCAAGAAGGGCATTTCCGCCATAACCTGAGCCGTATGACCAAATTTCATTTGTTTCAGGGAAGTGGCAGATATATTTCTTTTCAATTGGGGCACATGGCCATTTTACATCTTTTTGGCCTGCTGCAAGGGGTGCCCCTACTGAGTGTATACATGGTACAAATTCTCCATCGCCAAGTATATCAAGTACTTTTTTACCCATACGGGTCATGATACGCATGTTTACTACTACATAAGCAGAGTCTGTAAGCTCAACCCCTATATGTGCAATGTTTGAACCAAGAGGCCCCATGCTGAAAGGAATAACATACATTGTACGGCCTTTCATGCAGCCTTTGTACATTTCGCGAAGTGTAGCCTTCATCTCTTTTGGATCCATCCAGTTGTTGGTAGGGCCTGCATCTTCTTTCTTTTCAGAGCAAATGAAAGTACGGTCTTCTACGCGGGCTACATCGCTTGGGTCACTTTGAAAATAGTAACTACCCGGGCGCTTGCTTTCGTTTAATTTTACGGCGGCTCCGGATTTAACCATTTGATCTAACAGGCGTTGGTTTTCTTCTTCAGAACCATCGCACCAATAAACATTGTCGGGTTGGCACAATTCAGCCCATTCTTTTACCCAAGCAAGGAGTTTCTGATTTTTTGTCATAATTGAATTATTTATTTTTATTATTTAAGTTTGAATATCTGTTATTTGAATAACAAACGGCGTTTTTGCTCAAACCCTGCAAATATAAAGTGATATTTTTTTTTGTGAAAGAAAAAACAATAATTATTGTGAAAAAAAAAACAATAAAAATTTTCTGGTTTTTAATTGTACTGATTTGTGTTTGCTTGATGCAGTTTTATAACTTTAAATATTTCAAACAATTCGCAATTTTTAGTAATATGTTCATATTTGGCCTGGTAAATTTTGTAACTCAATAAACATATTGTCGTAATAAATGTTTTAAGTATTTACATGATTTTTAAAAAAAACAATACCATATATACTAATATCAAAAGTAAGCTGGCTTATTTTACGACCCGGCTAAAAGTTACATTTTCGAAAACATTGATGTTAAAGGACAGTCTTGATTTTTTTTCGGAAAAAGCCGGCCGTGTTGGGGGAGAACTTGCTTTATGGGTTGAAATGATGGCCGGGAGTAAGCCTCAAATGACTTATCGTTTTGAGGTATCTAAAAATCTGATGCATTGGTTTGGAGAAGTTAATTTATTTACTTTTCTCAGCAGTAAAATTACTAAACCTTCGACTTATGAGGAGTTTGTGAGGTTTGTTTATGAGCGCGACAGGGCAAAAGTGATTGAAGCCCATCAAAATGCTATAAGTTGCCAAAAAGGCTATTCTCTTGAATACAAAATTTGTGTTGGTTTTGAAGATTGTTTAATTATAAAAGAGACTGTCAGGTATTTCAAAAACCGGAAAGGGGAGTTTTTAATAGGTATTATAACTGATATTTCTGCAGAAACAAAAGCCAGACAAATATTGCAGGTTAAAGAACGCACTGGGGCATTGATAGGGGAGATGTTTAAAATGACCGGCAATGTGAAAGGGGTAGAAGAGCTGATTTATAACGTAATGAAACTTATTTCAATAAAATTGCATTGGAATTTTGCCCATGCAGTAATGTTGTATAATGTTAAGTTCAATTTTAGCAGCAGTCACAATTTGTATTATACTAAAGACCCTTTGAAATATGATAAGCTTGTTTCGGCAATGAAAAACCAATCTGCCATTCAGTTTTCGCAGGCGCAGCTATCGGTCATCATGAATAAAAAGTCGCTTTGGCTTAAAAATATTGACAAAAACAAACAGTATATACTCAACGAACTGGCCACAGAGTCAGGGTTACAGCATATTGTTATTTTCCCTTTGCTTATAAGAGGGCAGGTGATAGGGTTGCTTGAGTTTTTTACCTCAGATGAAGATATTGCAACTGAACTGATGCCTGATCTTCTCGATCAGATTGGGATGCTTCTGGGTAGCGTGGTAGAACAAAAGGCCAATGAAGTGGAACTGAAGAAATTTTCGTTGGCTATTGAGCAAAACTTTGCAACGGTTGTGATGACCACCGGGGAAGGCTTTGTTGAATATGTAAACCCGATGTTTTCTATGGTTACCGGGTATCATCCTGATGAAGTGCTTGGTAAAAAGATGTCAATCATTAAATCTGGAGTGCATGACTATAATTTTTACAAAACATTATGGGGAGTGATTAGCAGAGGCAATACCTGGTCTGGAGAGATTTGTAACAAAAAAAAGAATGGTGAGCTCTTTTGGGAACAAGTGAATATTTCGCCTATTAAAGATGAAAATAATGATATATCTCACTATGTAGCTGTAAAGATAGATATTACAGAAAAGAGAAAAGCTGAAGAAGAAATTTTACGTGCTAAGGAAGCTGCTGAGTCTGCCAATAAGGCTAAAAGTGAGTTTTTGGCCAACATGAGCCATGAGATTCGCACGCCGATGAATGCCATATTGGGTTTTGCCGAGTTATTGCATGCAAAAATAGAGGATGAACAGCAACTTAGCTTTCTCGATTCAATTAAGTCTAGCGGAAAGAACCTGCTGACCATTATCAACGATGTGCTTGACCTTTCTAAAGTAGAAGCGGGAAAAATGGTTGTCAGCAAAGAATTTGTGGACTTATTTTTATTGCTGAAAGATATTGAATATATGTTTAAGCTCAAAGCTGTTGAAAAAGGCTTAGAATTTAGTGTTGAGGTAGATTTCAATATCCCTGCCGGCATTGAAACTGATGAAGTAAGGCTTCGACAAATCTTAATTAATATAATTGGCAATGCTATTAAGTTTACCAGCAATGGTTATGTTAAAGTTAAAGCCCATAGCCGGAAAATATCTGATAAATTTGTAGATATCACTATAGAAGTGGAAGACACAGGTATAGGGATGTCAAAAGAATATTTAAAGAAGCTTTTTGAGCCCTTCACACAGGAAGATAGCCAAATTACTAAACGTTTTGGTGGTACAGGGCTGGGCCTGTCTATTTCTAAAAAGCTTATAGAATTATTGAATGGTGAAATATTTGTAGAAAGCGAACAAGGAAAAGGTTCGCGTTTTACAGTTGTTTTTCATGAGGTAAGATTTACCCATAAAGAGCAGAAAGAACTTGAACTTATACAAATTAGCCCTGAGAATATTAAATTTGACAGTGCCCTTGTGCTTATTGCAGATGATGTTGCTGCTAACCGCAAATATTTCAAGAGTGTACTGCAAGATACCAATTTGAGGATTATTGAAAGCGAAAACGGGCTCGAAACCTTTGAAAAAGCCAAAATTTATCGTCCAGACATACTGATAACCGATCTTAAGATGCCAGGTTGTAATGGTTTTGAGCTCTTCAGAATGCTTCGTGAAGATCATTCATTTGATAATATGAAGATTGTTGCAACAACTGCCACGGCAAGTATAGAAGAACGCGATAAGTTGCAGGTACATAAGTTTGACGGTTTATTGATAAAGCCAATACAAGTAAATGATGTTTTTATTGAATTGATGAGGCTATTGCCTCATGAGGTTATTGATAATACTGAAAAGATAGAACGTAATAACATTGAAGAAGTTTTTAATATAGAACAGAATAATGAATATCTATTTAAAATCCTTGAATCTGAAATGATGCCAATATGGGAAACATTTGAAAGCCAGCAGCCGCTTGATGAAGTAGAGGGTTTTGCAAAAAAAATAAGGGAAATAGGGCAGGAATATTCTTGCGAACCGGTGATAAGTTATGGAAATCTTTTAGTCAGGGCTATTAACAATTTTGATATTGATGCCATGCTTAAGAATCTTAATGATTTTCCAAAATTAATTAGTACTTTTAAAAAGGATAATTGAAAAAAGCATGCAAAGTTATACGCCATCGGACTTCTCTATATTAATGGTTGATGATAATCCTAAGAATTTGCAGCTTTTAGGGACTAACCTTAGAAACGAGGGTTATAGGGTGGAATTTGCCACCAACGGGAAAATGGCCTTGTCATGGGTCGAGAAACGGGTTTTTGACTTGATTTTGCTCGATATTATGATGCCAGAGATGTCGGGTTATGAGGTATGTCAAAAAATAAGGCTGAAAGCTGAGTATAATGATGTGCCTATCATATTTCTTACAGCAAAAGTTGAAAAAGAAAGCGTTGTGCATGGTTTTAAACTTGGGGCACAGGATTATATTACCAAGCCATTTGATATAGCAGAGTTGATGGCTCGTGTCAGAACGCATTTAGAACTTCGTTATCACCGAAAAATGCTCATTGAGGTTAATGCCAACCTTGAAAAGATTGTACAAGAGCGTACTTTAGAACTTCAACATGCCAACAAACAGCTTTCGCTTGCAAATGATGAGCTGATGAAGTTGGAAAAGGCCAAAGCCGAATTTTTGCATATCATAGCCCACGAAATCCGCACCCCGCTTAATGGTATCAAAGGGTCGGTGCAAATAATGAAAGACTTAAATGAAACGGCCTCTTTAGGAAATCTTTTTAAAATATTGGACGAATCGGTTAGCCGGCTTGAGAAATTTTCAATCATTGCCTTAAAAATTACCCAGTTGAAAACCGGTTCGTACGAGTTGGATATGCAAGAAATCCCGTTAAAAATATTGTTTGACAAAATTTTTGCCCATTTTGCCAAACAAATTAACCTTAAAAAAATAAACTGGAAGATGGCAACCTGCGATTCATGTCATATTTGGGGTGATAATGAATTGGTTTCCAATGCCCTGATTTCGGTATATGATAATGCTATCAAGTTTACCCCCAATGAAGGGTTTATAGAAACTTTAGTTGAAGTGCGCGATGGAAAAATTAAACTTACAGTCAAAGACTCGGGGCCAGGGTTTAGCGAGCAGGCCCTGAGGACGCTTTACAGGCTTTTTTCTCCGGGGGTAAAGCATGTCAATGAAAACGAAGGTATAGAGCTTGCTATGGTAAAGATGATTATGGAAGTCCACAAAGGAGATGTGAAAATAGCCAATGGAGAGCATGGGGCTAATGTAACCCTTGAGTTTCCGGTATTTGATCCTTACAAAAGATAATTTAAAAGTGGATAATAAATTCAGTCAGCGGAGAATCTTTTTCTAATTTCAACTTTCTTCTTAGTCTTAACCTGCTTGCTTCTACCCCTCGCAAGGTAATATTGAGCAAAGAAGCTATTTCTTTATTTGACAGGTTCATTCTGAGGAATGCACACATTTTCAGGTCTTTGTGGGTCAGGTTAGGAAATTCTTTTTGCAGTTTTTTCAAAAAATTATCGTTCAATAAGTTGAAATGCATTTCAAACTGTTCCCAGTAGCTTTCATCATTAATTTCATCATCGAGAATTTTCACCAGGGAGTTGATTTTTCTTTTTTCTTTATCCGACTGAACATCGATAGTAAGTAGTTTTTCTTTTATTTCAAGAAACTTTTCATTTTTTTGGGCAATGTTCATGGTAGCCGAAGCAAGCTCTTTTTGCCTTGATTTAAGTTCTTCTTCCAGCTTTTCTTTTTCATGTTCGGCAGTTTTTAGCCTAAGGTTTTTTTCGTTTTCCTGTTCAAGGAGCATTTTTTCGTGGGCAAATTTGCGGTTTTTGTATTTTAAGAAAAAAATGAAGGCCCCGCCTATGGTGATAATGTAAAGCATAATAGCCCATTTTGTACGGTACCATGGAGCAAGCACAACAAAACGCATTAGAGTTTCTTCGCTTTCAATTCCATAAATATTTTTAGATTTTACCCTGAAGGTGTAAGTACCTTCGGGAATGTTGGTGTATTCTTTTTCATTTTTGTTGGTCCAGGAGCTCCAGTCATCATCGAAACCTTCAAGCATATATTTGTAGGTTATTTCTTTTGGGTTTTCATAAAAAAGGGCTGAAAAAATGAAATGCAGCTTGTTATTTTTATAATTTATTTCGGGTATTTCAACTTTTTCGTCAATAGACTTTTGAATCAGGTTTTGACAGATGATAGAATCGCGAGGGCCTTGAATAAAAACTTTTTCAATAACGGTGTAAAATTTTTGGTAGTAATCGCGGGTACTTCCTGAATTGTAGATTATTATCCCGTGTTTTGTCCCAAAAAAGGTATGGTTTTTATTGGCAAAAAACATGTTTTCAAAACCCGGGACATGGTTGTCGGCAATTTTTTGAAAAGGGACTGTTACCTGGTCAATAGTTCCATCACCCATATATTTTAATATCCCGGTATTGTCCCCAACAACGTACCAAACCTGGTTGTCAAAGGTTTGAACAAGTTTTCGTACGTGCGAATCTTTAAGAATTTGAAATAACACTTTGTGAGGTTCCATGCGGTTGGTTTCTTCATTGTAAGAGAATGCGCCCGCTTGTGTGCCAAAAACAATTTCGTTGTTTATTTTATTTATTCCAAAAAATAAGCTTTTTGGAAAGCCTTTTGAAGAATCGTAGAATTCAACAGAAGTTATGCTATCAGCGTTTTCCGAAAGGGCTACTTTATATACGCCATAGTATCCGCTGGTAACCCACAAATAGCCGTTTTTGTCTTCTTCAATAATGCGGCACGATTCGTTCAAATCGGGTAAAACCTTGAATTGATACCAGTTCCCGTTTTTCTTTTTGTAAATAACAAGGGCTTTATATGTCCCGCCAACAATTACATCTTTGTGGTGTTTTAGAAGTTTGTGGCACCATCCGCCTTTAACGTTAGAAATCATTTGGGCCGAGTTGTTGTTGATGATGTAGGTCCCTTTGTCATGCCCCAAAAATAGTTTGTCGTCAATGACTGTTAGCGACCAGTTTATTTCGCTTATTCCCGGGAAGGTAGAAAACTCGTTATTGTCATTGATTTGTTCAATGTTTTTCCAGTCTTTGTACATGAGGCCATGATGTGTTGCAACAAAGAGTTTGCCTTTGTAATTGACCATGGAATAAATGTATCCATTAAGTTTTTGTGAGGGTATCCGTGTAAAAGGTGAAGCTGTTTCGATATAATCTATTCCTTGATCCATGGTAACCCAGAGGTTCCCGATATTGTCAGATTTGATGTTCAGGACAGTATTGTTTTGTAAGCCATTATCGGTGTTGAGGTTGTAAATCATCTTGCCAGACTTGTCTATCAGTACAAGCCCGGCGTGCAATGTACCTAAGGCAATTTGGTTATTTCGCGTTGTGATTCCGCAGTAGAGTTTGTTTTTTCTCAAAAATTCATCAATGCTGGTTTTATAGGGTACAATTTTTTTAAAGTCATAAATATATAGTCCGTCAGACTCTGAGCCGACAAGTATAGTATTGTTTTCAAAAGGCAGCATGAAAGCTACATTAAGAGGGGCAAAGGAAGGCCCCAGGGGAATGTCAATCAGCTTTCCATCGGATATTTCGCGTAAGGCATCTTTGAAAAGTACAAAAAGCCTGTCTTCTACGTAAAAAGCTTTTATCGATTCGACGGGATGATTGATGACTTCAATGCTGTCGTCAACATAGTAAAAGCTCATGTAGGTGGATTGAAACACTGTACCCCTTCGCATGGGGATGATGTTCCAGATATAGTCAAATTTGCGGTATTGAGGAGGGATTTTATTTATCAGGCTTGACCATGAGAAGTTTCCTGATTTATCTTTTTTTAGTATGCCAATATCGGCATACCCTCCGGCAAATATCCGGCCTTGCTTGTCAATTGCCAGCCCGTGAATGGCTGATAAGTTTGAGGCAATCCCTGCTATTTGCCAGTTTGTGCCATTGTAGCAAAGTATTCCGTTATTATTGGCAAAATACATCATCCCTTGTTGGTCTTGTACAATGTTCCAGTTTTGGTCGGCAGCATTGTACATTTCGGGTTTGAAGTTTTTGACAAAAGGGACCCCAATGCTTACGGGTTGTGCAACAATAAAATTATAGAGAAGAACTAATAAAACAGCGATAAAAAATGTTCTCATAATATTTATCTTAAAGAAAAGACAAATATAATGTTTGCATTTAAAAATCAAAGTTATCGGGGTCAGCCCCAATTCTTTGATGTTTGTCAAGGTTGTCGATAAATGCCATATCCTGGGCTGAAATAGCGAAGTCGAAAATGTTTGCATTTTCTATTATCCTTTGCGGATTTGACGATTTGGGGATAGTAGCTACGCCTTTTTGCAGGTTCCAGCGGAGGATAATTTGAGGGACTGTCTTTTGATATTTTTCAGCTATGGCAGACAGTTCTGTTATTTGTGAGTACTTGCCTTGCATGAGAGGGCTCCATGATTGTATTACAATTTGTTCTTTTTGGCAGAAATCAAGCAGTGGTTGTTGTACCAAGCGGGGGTGAAACTCTATTTGGTTTACCATGGGTTTGATGTGGGCAGAGTTGAAAAGGTCTTTAATATGGTGCTCAAGGAAATTGCTGATGCCTATTGCGTGTACACGTTTTTCGGCATATATTTTTTCAAGGGCGCGCCATGTTTCTTTATACTTGTCTTTTACCGGCCAGTGTATGAGGTATAAATCAATGTAGTCAAGCTTTAATTTGGCAATGCTTTCATCAAAGGCCCGGAGGGTAGAATCGTATCCCTGGTTGCTATTCCAAACCTTTGTGGTGACAAATATTTGATCACGTGCTATGCCTGAGTTTCTTATGCTATGGCCAACTCCACTTTCATTATAATATAAAGCCGCCGTGTCTATCAACCGGTAGCCATGCTTTAATGCAAAATCAATACTTGATTGAACTTCCTGGTTGTTTTCCATTTTGTACACGCCCAATCCGAGATAAGGCATTGAAACTCCATTGTTTAAAAGGACAGAACCTTTAATATCAGATATTGTAAACATAGTATCGTTTTTTTATAAAAATAATCACTATTGTTTGAAAACACCAATAGTTTAAAAATGTTGATTTCAATAATAACCTTTTAAATGGTTTTTATAAAAGTTACTTGACTTTAGTTTTTCTGTAAATGTCTTCTTTGTTTTTGGGTTGCAGAGATTCAAGCCATTTATAGCCTTTTAGCAATTTTTGTTCGGCTGGTAATTTTTCAATTGGGAATAAAGTGGCATCGGGTTGAACGAGAAATAGGATTTTTTTTATTTTTCTATTTTCGAGGATAATGTCAATATTTGAGCAGTCTGCACGGTTTACGCCTACTATTTTTTCTTTGTCTTTTCCGTAATATAGCGTTTGTCCGTTTCCTTTAATGCTGAGTTTCACTAGCTGGTTATTTTTGAAATATCCTTTCATGTTTTTTCCTTTTACCTGGCTAAATTTATCGGTATCTTCTTTAGAAACAATAAAGCAATTGGCTGTGAAGTCGATGGTGCTTATCTGGCTATTGGCAAGGTACATGTTTATTTCATCAGCGCTAATTTGGTTAGCGCCAGACCATAAAACGGGTTCGTAAAACATTTTCAGTACAGAGTCAACAGTGGAAAAAGACATAGAGTCGCAAATGCCTTGTAAGTCGGGCTTAAATATGCGAACTTCACGATAGGCTCTTACTATTTTATTAATTTTAGAGGTGTCAGTAAAGGCTTCTAAGGTGTCTGCATGCAAAAATAGCGAGTCTGTTTTACCGATGTATATTAAAGTTGCACGATCGGTGATAAATGCATATTCGGGATTTTCTTTGTATAAAGCGTAATTACCAGTAAGTATTATGTTCCGGGCCGAATCTATAAGGAAAATGTTTCCATAAGCTTTTCCTAATCCTATATTTCTCTCGTAATAAAGGCTATCGCCTTTTAAAAGTCGTTTTGTACCTATAAGTTTAGAATTTTTACTAAACTGCGATTTATTGGTGATGGTATTATACCAGCCATTTTCGCAATAAATGCTGTTTTCGTCAGAAGTGATAGTACTTGGCCCAAAGAAAAAAGCAGTGCGTTTGACAGTGTTGTATTTGAGCGTATCTGATTTTATAACATATTTAGGGTTAACGATTTCAACGTTTTTTTTAAAATGAAACATTTTTAGTTTAGTATAGTAGTATCCTTCAAGACTTTTGAGTTTATTGTCTTTATTTACAATATTTCCTCCATTGAAATAATATCCAACATCTTGAGCAATATTATAGTCAAGGTTCTCGGTAGAGAGTACAGTTTCGTTATCAACCAATTTGACTTTTCCTCTTATTTGGGCAAGACGCTGATTGCCATCGTACATTAGCTTGTCGCCATAGAGGTGCAGCGTGTCGCCCTGGTGAATGGCAATGTGCCCAAATGCGTCTATTTTGTTTTGTGAGGTATAAAAATAGGCTGAGTCACAAAACATAACAGCGCTTTCATGCCTGAATTCTACATCACCAATGAGCTTCTTAGCATCTGCATTGGCCTGTTTATTAAATTCTAAACTATTTGTATTGATGATTTCTATACGTGCTGTTTGTTGGCCCAATAAACCCGGGACAACAAAAATGCAGCACAAAAAGAACCTAAAACTCTTGCCTTTATACATTTTATTAATGGCTATTTGTTTAGTTTCACCACGTTGTTAATGGAAAAACGTCTCCCCCTTCCTTTGCGAAGTGGAGCGTAGCGGAACGAAGCAAAGGAAGGGGGGACAT
>Ga0208197_1003409_pt1 | contig 12748 bp, 10 predicted proteins | sample AD_JPNNA4_MetaG_FD_184444 | JGI IMG/M metagenome (GOLD analysis project Ga0208197, IMG submission 184444) | Active sludge microbial communities of municipal wastewater-treating anaerobic digesters from Japan - AD_JPNNA4_MetaG (SPAdes) (version 2) | ecosystem: Engineered > Bioreactor > Anaerobic...
CGGCGACAACATCGGATGGAATGTGCGCGGCGTGGGCAAGAAGGACATTCGCCGCGGCGATGTCTGCGGATCGGTAGAGAAGCCGCCAAGCGTGGCCAAGGAGTTCAAGGCCCAGATCGTGGTCTTGCAGCATCCCAGTGCCATCTCCGCCGGGTATACCCCTGTGTTCCACTGCCATACCGCCCAGATCGCCTGCACCCTTACTCAGATCCTGGCTAAGCTGGATCCCCGGTCCGGAGCGGTCAAGGAGGAGAATCCCGCCTTCATCAAGGCCGGAGATGCGGCCATCATCATGGTCACCCCCTCCAAGCCCATGGTCATTGAGCCGGTGAAGGAGATCCCCCAGCTGGGCAGATTCGCCATAAGAGATATGGGCACGACCGTTGCCGCCGGCATGTGCATCAGCGTGGTGCCACGCTGAGTCATCCTTTTTGGTGTAAAACATGCAGAAGGCAAGAATCAGACTTTCCGGCACCAACCCTCTGATGCTGGACGACATCTGCGGCCAGGTCAAGGGCATAGCCCAGCGGACCGGGGTTCATATGGCAGGACCCATCCCGCTGCCGACAAAGAGGATGTCCGTTCCCTGCCGGAAGAGTCCGGATGGTGAGGGGACCGCCACCTGGGATCACTGGGAGATGAGGGTGCACAAGAGGTTGATCGACCTCGATGCCGATGAGAGGGCACTGCGCCAGCTCATGAGAATCCAGGTTCCCAAGAATGTGAACATCGAGATCGTGCTGGAAAGCTAAACATAGAGCAGCGGCTGCTTCCTCACGGAGCAGCTTGCCTATATCTTTAAAGTTTTTTACCTCAATTCAGGCGTGGACTCGTAGTATAGTCTGGATAGAATAGAGGCCTCCGGAGCCTCGGGCCCGGGTTCGAATCCCGGCGGGTCCGTGATTCTTTTTCGATATTCTAAATTTGAAATTAAGATATCGAAGGACCATATCAAGCTCAATCCCAAATTGACGGATCATCTTTAACTGAAGCACCCGGATGTATTATTTAAGAGCAGAGCCAGACGCAGCCCCAGGAAGATAAATCCATCTTCTCAATCTTCACATTCTCCAAAGCTGGCATAGGATACTGTTATATTCTTCCAGGGTATGACAGCCAACCTCATGCCAGGCAAAGTCTCGCATAGTTATGCTTTTTGCGGCTCAGAGAAACCGCTTATTGGAAAGACTATCGGGGATATGTTCGATGAAATTGCAGAGAAATATCCTGATAATGATGCAATAGTATCACTTCATCAGGAGAAACGCTACACCTATCGCGAGCTGCAAAAAGAGCTGAACCGCGCCGCCAAGGGCTTCATGGCTCTGGGCCTCCGGAAGGGCGACCGCCTGGCCATCTGGGCCACAAACCTTGCCGAATGGATCATCACCCAGTTTGCCACGGCCAAGGCGGGCATAATCATGGTCAATATCAATCCCGCCTATCGTACTCATGAGCTCGAGTATGCCCTCCGCCAGTCCGAGGCCCAGGCTCTGCTGCTCATGGACCGCTTCAAGAGCTCCGACTACGTCCAGATGTTCTTTCAGGTCTGCCCTGAGGCCCGGGAGGCAGAGCCGGGAGAGATCCACTCCGAGAAGCTGCCTTTCCTGAGGACTGCGGCCATGATCCGGGGCGAGAAGCCATCCAGCATGTACTCCTGGGATGAGGTCTTGAGGATGGGCGACAGCCTGCCCGACGAGGCCCTGCGGGAGAGATCTGAGAGCCTGGACTTTGATGATGCCATCAACATCCAGTACACATCGGGCACCACCGGCTTTCCCAAGGGCGTGGTTTTGACCCACCACAACATCCTCAACAATGGCTACTTCATAGGCGAGTGCATGAATTTCTCCGAAAAAGACCGCCTCTGCATCCCCGTTCCGTTTTATCACTGCTTTGGCATGGTCCTCTCCAATATGGCCTGCATGACCCACGGAGCCACCATGGTCCTGCCCGGGGAGTACTTCGATCCGGTCTTGGTGATGTCCGCAGTGGAGAAAGAACGCTGCACCGCTCTGCATGGCGTGCCCACCATGTTCGTGGCTGAGCTCGAGCACCCCGACTTTAATAAGTACGACTTTTCCAGCCTGCGCACAGGGATCATGGCCGGCTCTCCCTGTCCCATAGAGTTCATGAAGAAGGTGAGCACGCTGATGAACATGAAAGAGGTGGTGATCACCTACGGCCAGACCGAGGCCTCGCCCGGTATAACCATGTCCTCCACCCAAGACTCCCTAGACCGGAGGGTCACCACCATTGGAAAGCCCATGCCCCATACGGAGATGAAGATCATAGATCCCAAGACGGGAAAGATGGTTCCCCGCGGCGAGACGGGAGAGATATGCGCCCGGGGCTATATGATAATGCGCTGCTACTACAACAATCCGGTGGCAACAGATCAGTGCATCGACCCGGAGGGGTGGCTTCATACCGGAGATCTGGGCACATTGGACGAGGAGGATTACTGCAAGATCACCGGCCGGCTCAAGGACATGGTCATAAGGGGCGGGGAGAACATCTATCCACGGGAGATCGAGGAGTTCCTCTACACCCATCCAGCCATAAGCGATGTTCAGGTCATAGGAGTTCCGGACAAGAAGTACGGTGAGGAGATCATGGCCTGGATCAAGCTGAAGAAGGGGGCATCCGCCAGCGCTGAGGAGATCAAGGACTTCTGCAAGGGCAGGATTGCCCATTTCAAGATCCCCCGATATATCAAATTCGTGGATGATTTCCCCATGACGGTTTCAGGAAAGATCCAGAAGTTCAAGATGAGAGAGGAGTCGATCAGGGAGCTGGGCCTGGAGGAGGCAGCCAGCATGAAGACCGCCTGATGGGCCAATTTCATCTTTATATTCTTTATATTATTCTTGTCTTGGCTGAGCGGATCAGGCGGTTCAGCGGCTGGAAAATGTCGTTTCCGCTGCTCAGACATAGCGGCCTCGGCAGGCCATCCCTCCAGGGCGCGTTCAACCGCGGCCTGAATTTGGGATGACCTTTCCACAGGCAGAGGTCGGACCGCATAAGGATCCGGCGGCAAAGAAGGAGAGATATAGCTGATCCATGAGGCTGAATTTTATCTGTCCAGCAGCTCATACAGGATCTTCATGCCCTTGGTGAATGGAGGCATTCCTGAAGTGAGAAGAACCACCCTCAAGACATCCACAATCTCTTCTTTGGTGATTCCAAGCTCCTTCATGCCGCTCATCATCTGCTTTTTGGTGGCTGTCTCATCGGATCTAGAGGCATTGATTCCGATGGCAATCAGCTTCTGGGTGGCTCTCCAGTAAGGGCTTGCTCGCCCAGCACAAAGGTGACATACCTGAAAACGACATCAAATCCTGCCAAGGGGCTCTAAAGCTTTATCCGGAATAAAAGCATTTCATACCTAGACAAATTTGGAAGGAGATTTTTCATGGTACTCAAGACACCCCAGTCATTAAAAGCTGAACATGATGAGCTTCATGCCCAGCTTGCCCAGGCCAGGGATTCCGGCGGAGCTACAGGCGAGGCAGCGGCAAAGGTAGCCGAGGCCCTTCATCCCCATTTCCTGAAAGAGGAGGAGTACGCACTCCCGCCACTGGGATTGCTGACTGCGCTGGCCGAGGGCAGGATCCTGCCGGAGATGAAGGCAGCTGTGGGCATGGCCTATCGCCTGAAGGCAGATCTGGGCCATATGCTACAGGAGCATAAGGATATCGTGGCCGCCCTGGAGGCTTTGAAAGAAGTGGCGAGTTCGGAGGGCAAGGCTGCTGCGGCACACTTTGCGAAAAAGCTGGTGCTCCATGCCCAAACCGAGGAGGAGGTACTCTATCCCGCCTCGATTCTGGTTGGTGAGTATCTCAATTTGAAGCTCTCGGAAAAGATCTCAGAAAAGATGGGAAGGTGATGGCCAATGTCGATTGAGGAAAACAAGAGCATTGTGCTCCGATTCTTCGAGGTGGGCCCCTCCAGGGGAGATCTCGACGCCGCCAATGAGCTTCTGGCCCCTGACTTCGTTCTGCATGTGCCGCTGCCCTGCGCTCCCGGTATTAAGGGGATAAATGAGGTCATCTTTGCCTGCCGGGCCGCCTTCCAGGACCTGCATGTAACGGTGGAGGATATGGTGGCAGAGGGAGATAGGGTTGCAGCGCGCTTCACCGCCCGGGGCATTCATATGGGTGCATTCATGGGACTGCCTCCCACCGGCAAGCCCATTGCGATGACCGGAATGGAGATCTTCCGCCTGGAGAACGGCAAGATAGCAGAGCTGTGGGGCGAGGCCAACCTGCTCGGGCTTATGCAGCAACTGGGGATTTTGCCTCCTTCGTGCCAGTAAAGGGGAAAGCAGACTGTGAGTGCAGTCCTCCAGATCGAGGCAGAAGCTGCACCGCTCCTGCCCCGCACCCGAGTGCAGATCCTGATGGGGCAGTCGGGCGGGCCGCCGCCATTTCGGCATCCGGCGCAGCGGGTGTAGGTGGTCATCCAGTCGAGACCCCGGTCCACAGCCGCCCGAGTACTATGGCCTCTCCTCCGGGCACAAGAGGGACTGGCCAGGGATCTGGCATTTGGCAATATGCTTGCAGGTAAGTTCACATCGATATAGATCATGGGCTGCCGGATATTCTCAGATAGGCCTAAAAAGCCTGTTAGTTCTTGCTCAAGAAACGAGCAAGCGGCCTCTTCACAATTTCGGAAATGATGAGGTAGAGCACAGCAAGCGACATAATAAGACCCAGGTGGGCAGGCGTAGGCCTGGTAAACTCAAAAAATGCTGCAGTCCAGGGGATCATGGGCAGGGCAAGAGTAATTATAAACGCCATCGCCGAGATGATCACAACCAGAGGTGCCGGCCAGCCGGCTTTTTCTATCGGCAGCATCGACCGAATAGATGCCATCAGCAGGAGTTCAGTGATTACACTGGCAATGAACCAGTTGGTTTGCAGCACCGCCGGTGAGATGCGATAGAAGAGGGCAAAATAAATGAAATCAAAGACCGTGCTGACCAGGCCCAATGTTACAAAGATGATATAAAGCGAACGAAAATCGTAGCGCTGCGGGCGGGCCACCTCTTGCTGGGAGACGCGGTCAAAGGCTATTGCCATCATCGGGAAATCAGAGAGAAGATTGAGAAGCAGCAACTGCTTTGGCAGCATGGGCAAGAAGCTGATGAAAAGCGAGCCGATGGCCACGGCATAGAAATTGCCGAAGTTGGAGACAAGCGTAGCCCGAATATATTTCAGGGTGTTGGCATGGGTCTCCCGGCCCATGCGTATGCCTTCCACAATCACTCTAAGGTCGTTTTTAAGAAGAACGATGTCTGCGATCTCGCGTGCCACGTCAGCTGCCGATTGAACCACCATGGAGACATGCGCTGCCTTTAAGGCCGGAGCATCATTGATCCCTTCTCCCAAAAAGCCTACTGTGTACTGCTTTTTGAGAAGCTCAATCAACTGCAGCTTCTGCTCCGGCGTGGTTCGGGCAAACACTCGAATGGCGCCGATCCGTTTGTATTGCTCCTGGACAGGAAGGGCTAAGAACTGCGCAGCCTTCATCACCTCATCGCTGCTCGTCACAAGACCTGATTCTCTCCCAACCGCCTCGGCCACCATCAGGGCATCGCCGGTTATGATTGTCACAGCCACATTGAGCTTCTTAGCAGCGGCTATGGTCTCAATGGTGGTGTCTTTGAGGGTATCGACAAAGGATACAAAACCGCCAAAACGGGGGCCACTACCGTCATCATAGCTCACGCCGAGAACCCGCCTGCCGGCTCTCTCCTCATCTGCAAGCCAGACTCCCACCTGCTCCCGGCTTACCAGTCCCTGCTCGAAAAAGTATTCCGGGCTGCCCCGGCGGATATGAAGGCGCAGGCCGTCTTCCCGCCTGGTTATGGATCCGTTGCTGCGTAGGGCTTGATCGAAGGCCTCCTCTTCCAGGATCCTGAAGCCGGCTATTTCTGCGCGCTGTATATCGGAAAGGGCCTCATCGGTGGCCCGGTCAAATGGCTCGGGTGCCGGCCCATTCAAGTTATGCGCCGCCAGGCGGGCCAGAATGAGGGGATGGAAGGGCGAGTCCGGGATGGTGTAATCATTCTTGTGGACCAGATGATTCTCGGTTATGGTGCCGGTTTTGTCTGAGCATATAAGGTTCACCGATCCTAGATCCTGTACCGAGGAGAGCCTTTTGACTATGACATCCTTCTTAGCAAACTCAAGGGCTCCTCGGGAGAGGGTGAAGGTCAAGACCAGAGGCAGAGCCTCGGGGATCACCGAGACCGCCAGGGCAATGGCAAATATGAGCAGGCCGGGTATGTCCGCCTCCTTGCCGTCGATCAGGACATTGGCCAGAATGACGAAGAGGAGGGTAATCAGGGTGGTCTTGAGGATGAAGGTGCTGATGCGGTCGACGCCTTTCACCAACTCGCTTTCTGCCTGGACCGCAGAGGCGGTAGCCGAGATTGAGGCCAGGCGTGTCCTGGTGCCGGTTGCAGTGACCTCGGCCAGGGCGTTGCCGCTTATGACCACTACCCCCTGCAAGAGTGTGCTCTCCTCATCTGCTTGCCCTGCGGAATCAGCTTTCGCCTGCTTAGATACGGGAATGCTCTCGCCAGTGAAGGTGGTTTCATCGACCAGCAGGCTGCGGGCCTGTCTTACTATGGCATCCGCAGGGACGATGTCTCCTGATTCGAGCTCCAGGATGTCGCCGGGAACGATATCGGCGATGGGCAGCTCCTGATCCTGACCGCCGCGCCTAACTGTTATGGTCCGCACGAAGTAGGACTTGAGCTTGTCCGCAGCAGCATTTGACTTGTACTCCTGGAGGACATTGAGGGCTGTTCCTAAGAAGACAAAGAAGAGGATGAAAGCCCCGTCGATGGTCTCGCCCAGGGCAAAGGTCACGGCTGCGGCGGCGAGGAGAAGCAGATTGAAAATCCCAGAAAACTGGCGGAGGATGAGGCGGAGCAAGCGATATTGCGGCTCAGGCAGGCTGTTGGGGCCGTATTCCTTCAGACGTTCTGCCGCCTCAGTTGATGAGTGTCCATCGAGATTGCTCATGCTCTATGCCCCACTCCAGCCTTGCTTCCTTTAGACTAGGCCGGATCACCCTATTCTGCAATGCTTTCTTGTGTGTCCAGCTATAAAATAGCCCTGATCAATAAGAATATCTCATCTTCCGGATATGCCCCTCCCGCGGCAATCATCGGCTCTCCTTCAGCTTCTCCCTGACCTCCACCCCATGCCCTTCCAGCCACTCGAATTTGGTGCAGCTCTCCAGATCGGGGCAGGAGCTGCACAGCTCGTAGCCCCTCTCCCGGGCGCAGATCCTGATAGCACAGTCGGGCGGGCCGCCGCCATTGCGGCATCCGGCGCAACGGGAGTAGGTGGTCATCCAGTCCAGGGCCCGGTCTACGGCCGCCCAATCGATGGCCTCTCCGCCGGGTACGAAGGGAGACCACATGGGAATCTGGCAGTCGGTTATATGCTTTCGGGTCAGGCCCGCGCTCTCGGCAACAGCGCCGTTGCCCAGGGGGCAGGCATCGCAGAGGATGCCGCAGGGGCCGAATTGGTCTTGGATTGGATTTGAAGGTTCGGTCATGAGAAAGAGATATTACGATCGAAAATATTTATAGATTCTTTCCAGCAGAAAGTAGATGGCCTCTCCTCCGGGCACAAAGGGAGACCCAGGCGGGGATCTGGCAGTCGGCGATGTGCTTGCGGGTCTGGCCCGCGCTCTCGGCCACAGCGCCACTGCCCAGGGGGCAGGCATTGCAGAGGATGCCGCAGGGGGCGAGGTGGGATTTGGTGGGATTTGAGGATTCGGTCATGAGAGTAAAGTATTTCGCTCGAAAATATTATACGTTCTTTCGGAATGTCTTCATAAGAAGCAATTGAATAGCCTGTATGAATCCTTCAGGCAAAACAACGCACCTAGCAGCAAGCCGCGGGCATTCAATTTAGACGCTCATGATTAGTAAATCATATTTGGAGAGGAAAATCAAATCCTCTGCGGTTGGTTGTGTTCGAGGGATGTCAAGAATTATCTGGATCCGAACAAATAACACAATGTTCACAAAAAAGAATTGTCTTTCCATACTGAAATTTCTTTCTGAGGTTTTTTGGCATGGTTTTCACCACCGATGCAATATGCTCATCGCTAATCGGCACAGCCGTTACTCTGCAGAGCGGATCAGCTGGATTTGAAACCATTGCAATGTGATTTGGCTTTATATTTATTTCGATTAGCACAGCTTCGACACCATTGTATGTCTCACCTATAATATGGTGACAAAGGCATTTATTCTCCCAACATATGTTGCATATGTTCCGTATTTCTTTGCATATGATGTTGTTATATTTTTCGCCCGAGGTATGATCACATTCTAGCGGATCTTTTCCGCATATTGAACAAATCAAATCTTCAGTACAACCTATGCTGAATCCGATATCGATATGAGAAAGACGCACAGGGCAATCATTATAATAGCTCTTTCCATTGAATTTCAATGGACATTGAAATCTATCATGAAGAAGCTTGCCAATCGAGTGCATTGAAACCGAAATATCCATTCTCTTTTCCACAATAATCCAATAGGCAATAAGATAATTTTCCAAAGATTCCCTTAATATTATATTTGCACATTCATCAAAAATAAGTGATCTTCCCAAGGATTCAAGTTCTTTTGCTTTTTTAAGAGCTAATGCTCCTTGAACTTCACGTTTTAATATTACCATTTTTATCGTCTTCTTTTAAAGCTTCTAATGTTTTTATAACATCGGACACAGTCCCTTTCATTGCAGTTCTTTTTAAAGTAGTGGATTGATTATTTAATTCCATATATTCCAAAGAAATAGTCGCATTGGGCGATTTGGTGCTATTCTTAAAATACTTGTCGTAGATAAAACATGATAATATATTTAAACCAATAGTTGTCACTGCCCCTCCGATAAATATTAATGTGGGCAAAATTTGATCGCATGAATACAATCCGACGTATTTATGTGGCTCTTTAACCGCTATGCAAACCTTTATATCTTTACTCTTTATAAAATTTCGAATCAATGCAGTATTTGGATATAGTATATCTCCATCTGCTTGAGCTTTATTTGGCATAATAATTATTTCGTATTTGGTTTTAATCTGGGAAATATCACCCAAGCGTTCTTCTATGATTGGGATTACTTCTTCTTGATCCACAATTGTATTCTCAACCTTTAGACTTGCATCCATACATTTAGCTTGAATTGAATAACGTATTGATATAGATTCCCTTTCATGTTCTTCGAAAGATGGAGGACACACGACCACGAAAATATTCTTTTTAAAAAATATAGGCGGCCCTACTTCCTCGCCGCCATCTCCAGCACCCGGACCACCCCGGCTCCCGCCTCAAGAATCTCCAGATTCTTTGTGATGAGCCAGAGATTCTTGGCAAAATGTCACCAGGAAGGTGTCGCCATAGGCCTCTTTGGGCAGGCCCAGGTTTCCCGCCTGCATCAATGCCGAAAAGTGCCGTATTGGCCACCTGGATCGCCCCGTGCTCCGTAGCCGATGGATATGACCTTTACCCCCACCTACGAGCCGATGAGTGCCCTGAAATCTGAAATGTAGATCATTAAAAAAGAGACAGCTTGAAGGCCCCAATCCCTCAAGCAGAATACGTGATCCTATAGATCACCCCGGCCAGATCATCGGACACCAGCAGCGATCCGTCCGCCAGAGGCTCGACATCCACCGGCCTGCCCCAGGCCTCGCCCTCCTGCAGCCAGCCCGAGGCGAAGATCTGGTGGCCGATAGCTGTGCTATTTTCCACCTTCACCGCCACCAGCCGATAGCCTATGGGCGTATCCCTGTTCCAGGAGCCGTGCTCCGCTATGAAGATCTGGTTCTGGTAATCCGCCGGGAACATATCCCCCTGGTAGAACCTCATTCCCAGAGCGGCTACGTGCGGCCCCAGGGCCCAGGCGGGAGGTATCTTCTCATGGCAGCTGTAGCTCTCATTCGATCCCAGCTCCGGGTCCGGTATGCTTCCCGAATGGCAGGTGGGGAAGCCGAAGTCCAGTCCCGAGACCGGGGCGTGGTTAAGCTCATCAGATGGGACATCATTTCCCAGCATATCCCTGCCGTTGTCTGTAAACCACAGCTCTCCCGATGGGCTCCAGTCCATGCCCACCGAGTTTCGGACGCCCTTGGCGAAGACCTCCCTGTCGCTGCCGTCTGCATTCATGCGGATGATGGTGGCATTCAGCTCGTCCTCCGGCTCACAGACATTGCAGTCTGCGCCCACGGTCACATAGAGCTTCTCATCCGGCCCAAAGCCGATGTACCTCCAGCCGTGCAGGATGTAGTAGGGCAGACGGGCCACCTCCACCCCCTCCGGCGGGCTTTCCAGATTGCTCTCGATCCCGTCATAGCGCAGGATCCTGTCTATCTCCGCAACATAGAGCGAGCCCTCATGGAAGGCCACTCCATTGGGATTTCGGAGCATGTCCACCACCTTGATCTCGCTCTCCTCCGCCAGGCCATCGCCATTAAGATCCCGGATGGCATAGACCGGGGTCTCATCCCCGGAGTCGATCAAGTCGAAGGGCAGACGGGTTCCCACGAATATGGTGCCGTCGTCGCCCAACGCAAGGGATCGGGGATAAGAGAGGTTCTGGGCGAAGAGATGAATGGCAAAGCCCTCTGGCAAGACGATCTTCTCCAGGGGCAGGGAAGAGGAAGCGGGAGCGGACTTAACCGTCAGCTTGGAATTCTCCGCAACCGTTAGCTCTCCGCTCTTGCTCCCGGCAATGCTGCATGTAGCAGTGGCCTTCAGCACATCTCCAGATGTGGCATTCACCGCATAGGAGTAGGTGAATGGATCTGATGCCGATGGCTGGCTGCGGTAGTCGCTGCTCAGGATCTTCTCACCATTCTTGAAGATATCCACCCGCGCCACATAGTGGCCGGAGGGAGAGGATACCTTATGCAGTACGGCCACATTGAGGGTCTGGTTGTCCTGGTCGTAGCTGAGCATTACCTCCGATGGGGGATGAGCCTGCACCGGAATTGGCAGCATAGCTGAAAGAGCCAGGACAGCCAGGACAGTCAATATCGGTGAAGCTCTCAGGCCATGAAATGAACTCATTTTCCAAAACATATTCGCGCCTCCAAATCCTCCTAAAATGGATGCCAGCTGAGGATTCCTTACTGTTATTCCCTCTTGTGGGTAAATAAATTTCGGCAAGAGCCTCTGTTCAGCGCCTGCATTTGAGGACTGCTTGGCAAGCCTTATTACCCCATAATGAAGATTCCAGCAATGCCAATCACATTGGACGCTGCAATGTAATGATCGAGGAAACACATGGCAACCACTGAAACGCCCCCGCACGACATGAACTTCGGAGCTCTGATTCCCTTCTTCGCCATCACCTTCGCTTTGGGATGGGGAATCCTTGCCATCTTGATCTTCTTCCCGATAGAGACCGAGGCCATCTTCGGCCCCATGGGCTACACCAATCCACTGTTCATCCTGGCCGTGTACTCGCCGGCCATAGCCGGCGTCTTTCTGGTCTGGCGGCACTGCGGCGCTGCCGGCCTGGAAGGCTTCTTCCGCCGCTTCGCATTGGTGCGGATGCCCCTCTGTTGGTGGGCCTTACTGGTGCTCGGCATACCCGCCGCCTTCTATCTGGGCGCTGCCATCAAGGGCACCATCTCCGATCCCTTCCCCTTCTCCCCCTGGTACGGCGTCCTGCCCGCCCTGGCTACGGGGCTGGTCATAGGGCCCATTGAGGAGCTGGGCTGGCGTGGCCTGGCTCTGCCTCTTCTGCAGCGCCGCTATGCTCCCCTCTGGTCCAGCCTGATCCTGGGCGGGATCTGGGGCCTGTGGCATCTGCCGGCATTCTTTCTCAGCGGAAGTCCTCAGAGCGCCTGGTCCTTCGGTCCGTACTTTGTAGGTGTACTGGCGATCACAGTGATCCTGACTGCCATGTTCAACGCTGCACAGGGCAGCCTCCTCATTGCCGCACTGTACCACTTCCAGATGAACGGTCCGGCCTGGCCCGACGCCCAGCCCTGGGACAGCCTCGTTTTCGCTGTTGCTGCTGTCATTATCGTGCTGCTGAACCGGCGGACGATGTTGAGTGGCGACAGGGCAACAACTGATGTGATCATGCCCGGCGATTGAGGCGGACCAGAGGAATGACTGATGTGGACTATACTGCCATTTTGGCTCTTGGTGAAGATTTTTGACCCCGCACCTCTGCCTACGACATCCGATCTCGAGATGGGGATGTAGAATTAGGCTGATTGCTCCAGACTGCACCGACACATAGCAAAGTATTTACCTCTTGATCATTCTAAATTCCTTCCAGGGAATGATAGAATGAGACTCTTTATGCTATGCATTTTAGTCCTTTCTCTGACGCCGCTCTCCTCTGCCGTTGTTGATCTCAGCGGACAGTCTGGAAAGGATGTTCTAAGCAGCATTGAATCTGGCAGCGGATTATGGAATTGGGGATCAGTGCCCCTCGGCCATGTTGTTAATGACAGCCAATTGCTCCCAGGAGTTCGCAAGGATCCCAGGGATATATCAACGATGGAGACGCCACTCCAAGCCCAGGGATCGGATAGCAGTGGCCTGATAGCCCCGATAATGAGCGGCTTTTCTGATGGGCAGACACCTACTCAGGCTGCAAATAACGGTTGGATCCCGATTGTCAGCGGCTATGATGACATGAATCCGGTGGATAAGAAGGCATTCAAATCACCAACCGGAGTCTTCGAC
>Ga0208197_1003414_pt1 | contig 12732 bp, 8 predicted proteins | sample AD_JPNNA4_MetaG_FD_184444 | JGI IMG/M metagenome (GOLD analysis project Ga0208197, IMG submission 184444) | Active sludge microbial communities of municipal wastewater-treating anaerobic digesters from Japan - AD_JPNNA4_MetaG (SPAdes) (version 2) | ecosystem: Engineered > Bioreactor > Anaerobic >...
CCATAATTTGCCCCTGCTCCTGTGGCGAGAAATACCGCTCATACCGGGCCAGGAAATCGCGGATGACCGTTTCGCCATTAGCCTCAAAGGATTGACGTACCTCGTTGAGATCCGGGCTTACAGCGGCGAAATTGAACGTCATCACCAGATAGCTGTTGCGGTCCGGCGTGGGGTTGGCCCCGATCCAGGTGTCGCCAAAAAGCGCCTCAAACTCATCTTGGGCATTGATGTCGTAGTAGTGCTGGAGCAACGACAGCCACAGCGACTTGCCAAACCGGCGCGGGCGGATGAGGAACAGGTAGTATGGCGCGGCTTCGATCAGCGGGATAAAGCGCGTCTTGTCCACATAGTACATATTGTCCAACTTCATCCGCCGATAGTCGGCGATGCCGTAGGGAATCCGTTTCACACCTGGCATAGGCCCTCCTCAGCGATCAGCTGTCAGCTGTCAGCTGTCAGCTATCAGCTGTCAGCGATCACATTTTGCTTCCCGATCCCCACTCCCTAACCCGGACAAGCCGGAACCAAACAGGTTGTTATCCACAAAGAACACGAAGGACACTAGTTTTTTCGCGCCCCTTTGAAAATGTTTGTCGAAAAAGCAATGATTTTGCAATAAGGTACTAATCCCCGGTCACCTGTATTTTACTCGTTTCTGACAAGTCTGACAAGGGACGCAAGGCGGGCTACTGTAATTGCTAAACCCCAAAAGCCGATATAAAATTATGCAGAGGCAACCGCATATCGTCGGGAGGTAGGGTTGGAATGTCCGAGCATCCGTTAGCTCAAGCGGCGCTGGATGAGATCGTGCGCCGCTGCCGGGAAGAACAGCGCCGCTCAAGCGCGGAGGAAAACGGCTATTGCTATGAGTTGTTCCGACGCGCCATAGAAGAACGTTGCGACGAAGCATGGACTGCCATCCAGCAGCAGTACGGCCCCTTGCTGCTCAAGTGGGCGCACGCCCGGATGTCTGATCTGACGGTGCAGGAAGCCGAGGACATTGTTGGCGAGGCGATATCAAAGTTCTTGAAAACTTGGGCCCAACGAGATATCCGACTGTCTGAGCATTTTGAGCATATCGGCGGGGTGCTGGGCTACCTGCGCCAATGTGTCACCGCTGCAGCCATTAACCACGCGCGCCGCGGAGCGCGCGAGCAAAGGCGCATCGAGTGGGCGAGAGCTACCCAGGATAAAGTATCGTCATCACCTTGCGATGAAACATTCCTGGATGAAATCTGCGCAGAAGAACAACTTGAGGCTGTGCGTGAGTGGATACGAACCTGTGTGACCGATCCTCAGGAGCAGTTGATCCTCATGTTGTCCTTTGAACGGGGACTGTCGCCGGCGGAGATTGTGCGCCTCTATCCTCACGAGTTTCCCACCACGACCGTTGTCAACAGAATCAAAGAGCGTGTGTGCAAACGCGCAAAACGCGCGCTCCTGAATTCAGACTATGACGAGCAATAAATGGCGGAAAAGTGTCAAATCGGGCGTTGAGTATATATGAGGAGGGTCAAAGTTATGAGTGAGCATTGTATAGCGCCCGATGAAATCCACGAGGGCGATTTGGCGGCATATCTGGACGGAAGCGCCACACCGGAGGTCATCGCGCACATCGAACGCTGCCCGGCCTGCGCGGCCGAAGCGGCGGCTTTGCGGCAGGTCGAGGCTCTGTTTGCCGCAGCACTGTATCGCGCCGATTGTCCTCCCCCTGATCAGTTGCTGGAATACCAGGCGGGCCTGCTGAACGGAAAGGAGCGCCGCGCTGTTGCCCAACATCTGAAGGGCTGCGCCGAGTGCCGCCAGGAATTGGCCCGGCTCAAGCGGGCGGCGCAGGAGCCCGGCGAATGGTCGCTCGTGGAGCAATTGAAACAGAGCGGCAAACAGGTCCTGGTGGCGTTGCTGACGCCTGCCCCGCGGCCGGCCCTGGCGTTTCGCGGCGGCGAAAAGCGCGAGCGCGTTTACCGGGCCAACGGCTATCAGATTATCCTGGCGCTGACCGAACCGGTGGCGGGGGAACGCCTCTGGCAGATCGAGGGCCAGGTAATGCGCGGCGGAACGGTCACGCCTCAGGGCAAAGTCTGTTTGCTCAAGGCGGCGGAGCGCATAGCCGGTGACTGTGTAGACGAGATGGGCTATTTTGCGCTGGAAAACGTCCCCGCCGGCCATTATGCTCTCCAGATCGAGTTTCCCGATACATACATCGTCATCGAGAATTTCGACTTGCCGTGAACTCTGACGACCTTGTGCGATTGCTCTGTGCGCATTATGGGCAATCCGAGTTCGACGCTCTGCTTGCCCAATTCCTGCCCGGTCTGACGTTAGAGACGCTGACCGCTTTCAAACTCTGCGTAGACGAAGACAAGTTCGACAACCCCCCACAGGCGTTGCGGACGGCGGAAACCGCCGAGGCCGTAGCGCAAGCGATGAATTCCCCCGAAGCGTGCGCCCTGGCGCTGTGGGCCAAAAGCAGCGCGCTCTATCACCTCTACCGCTATCAGGAGATGCTGGATTGCTGCCGGCAGGCCGAGGCCATCTATGCCGCCCTGCAACAGCCGCTCAAGGTCGCTGCGCTGCAAGTCAACCGCGTTGTGGCCTTGCGCGATATGGGCGAACATCGCGCCGCGCTTGCGCTGGCCGAACAGGCCCGCGCCGTGTGCGAGTCGCTGGCGCACGAGGCGGAGGCCCGGCGGTACCTGGGATTGCTGGCGATGAATGTCGGCTCGATCCACCGCCAATTGGGCGATATGCCGGCCGCCCTGGCCGCTTATCAGCAGGGACGGGCCATCTTTGAGGCGCTCGACGACCGGTTCCAGATGGCGCGTATGGACATCAACCTGGCCAACGTGCTGGAAGAGATGGCGCGCTTTGAGCAAGCCGAAGCCTTGCTGCACAACGCGCAGGCCACATTGACCCAGATCGGCAAGGCCCAGGAGGCCGCCCGCGCCGCGCTGAATCTGGGCATCCTGGCGTATCGCCGTGGGCAATATCAACCGGCGCTGCGTCACCTGGAAGCGGCCTATGCCGTGTTCGCGGCCGTCCCCGTGGCGGTGGATATGGCCGAGGTGGACCTGTACCGCGCTCTGATTTACGGCAACCTGAATCTGCTCCAGGAGACCATTACGCTGGCAGCGCGGGCCGCGCGCACCTTCAGGCGGGAAACGTTGCGCTGGGAGTATGCGCTGGCATTGCACACCGAGGCGTCGGGCTATCGCCGCCTGGGAGAGCGCGGTTACGCGATGGCGGCCAGGCGGCTGGCCCAGGCGCGGCGGATTTTCGGCCAGGAGGGCGCGCGGACGCGGATGCTTTTGGTTGATCTGGAGCGCGCCGGGCTGGCGCTGGCGCGGGGGCAGGTAGCGACGGCGCAACGATTGCTCGCGCGCTTGCGCACGGCGTTCGATCCAGCCGATTGGCCGGCCGAGGCCGCGCGCCTGGCGCTGCTGGCTGCCCGTTGCGCGCTGGCACTGCCGCAGCCGGATCTCGCCCAGGCGCGACAACACGCCGGGCGCGCTCTGGAGATTGCCCAGGCCCGCGCGCTATCTGAAGCCACGGCTGCGGCGCACGCCTGCCTCGGGCAGATCGCCGAAAGCGCCGGCGAGGCTCAGACCGCCTGGCGCGAGTACGGTGAGGCCATCCGCATCGTCGAGCTTGTGCGCGCCGAGCTGGGGATGGACGAGGCGCGGATGGGCTTTATGGATGACAAACTGGCCTTCTACACGGCGGCGGTGCGCGTCAGCCGGCAGGCGGCTACGCCGGCTCAGACGCTCTACACACTCGATCTGGCCTGCAACGCGCCTTTTGTGCATCTGGAGCAGGCCGCGCAGGCGCGTGTGGCATCACCGGAGGCCGAATCTCTGCGTGGCCGGCTGCGTGCCTTGCGGGAACGCTGGCACTGGTACAGCACCCGTGACACTGCTGCCGGGTCGTGGCGCCAAGTGCAGCTCCTCGAAACCGAAATTGCCGACCTGGCGCGCCGCATCCGCGCGCTCGAGGCTCCTGCGGCCAACACAACCGCCGATGGAGCAGTCCACCTTGCCGACCCTGACGCCGCAGAAGCGTTTGTAGCCTCCATCCAGGCGCGACTGTCGCCGCAGGACCTCCTGCTGCACCTGTACGCGCTGGATGACACCCTCCACGCCGCGCTGGTGACGGGCGACCGGCTCGATTTCCACGCGCTGGGGCCGCTGGCCCCGCTCCGGCGTCTGCTCAAGGCGTGGCGTTTCTATGCGGATCACGCCCACCTTGCGCGCGGCGAGTCGCCCGACTATGGTGCGCGTTTCTACGACCTGTGCCTGCAGCCGCTGGAAGCCTATCTGCAAACGTGCGCGCGTCTATGGGTGGTCCTGCCGCCCGAATGGCGCGACATGCCGCTGGCGGCGTTTTACGATGGCAAGCGGTATCTGGTCGAGCGCTGCGAGGTGCAGCACCTTTCGGCGCCCGGCGCCTTGCTCGATGCGCCCCCTCTGCCCGGGCCGGGCCCGCGTCAGGCAGTCGTCATCGGCCACTCCGACGCCGGTCGGCTTCCCCTGGCGGTGATCGAAGCGCAGCAGGTGGCAGAAACACTGCGCGCCCGCTGGCAGACCACCCTGTTGCTTGAAGAGGAGGCCACGCTGGAGCGCCTACACGCCGCCACGCGCGCCTGTCACCTGGTCCACCTGGCGACCCACGCCGTCTTTCGGCCGGACAACCCGCTCTTTTCGTGGATTCGTCTGGCCGACGCGCGGTTGACGGTGACCGAGTTTTACGAGATGACGTTGCCCCAGCGGCCGCCGGTGGTCTTGAGCGCGTGCGAAACCGGGCGCGGACAGGCGCGGGGCGGCGGGCTGTTGGGGATGGGGCGCGCGCTGCTGGCGGCGGGCGCGGCGGGGGTACTGGTCAACCTGTGGCGGGTGGCCGATGAAGCGGCGTTGCGCCTGATGGCCGACTTGTACGCGCATTGGGACGACGATGTCCGTTCGCCGGCGGCAGCGTTGTGCGCGGCGCAGCGGCAGGCGATTGCGCGCGGCGCGCATCCCTTGGATTGGGCCGGTTTGCTCTTTATCGGCGGCTAGAGACCCTAAAGGTCTTGTAGACCTTTAGGGTCTTTTGCGTGTCGGAAAATCCCCTTGCTCATCAGGTAGACCGATGTGCCGTGCGACCGGCAGATTTGTGGAAATGATGGCCAAACTCGTGTCGGAAATCCGGCCTGAAGGGCGTTGAGTAATAAAGAGCAGTGAGCTCAAAATTCCAATTTTATAAAGGGAGTCCGTATGTATCGTGATTTACCCATACCATCTGGTTGAGGTTCGCCTTGAGATGGCAGGAGGGAACTGGATAGCGTTTTTAGGTTACAGGAGAAAGAATCGGACCTGAGACCAAACTCTTTATCAGTACCAATAGCTTGGGGAGACACTATGGGCAACAACAACGATGATTCGATATTTATATGGATGTTTGTAACAGCATTTAGATTAGCAATCCTGCCCTTTCAGGTGACTTGGTGGTTGCTAAAATTGTTTCTTCGAGTAATGCTATGGTTACTTTCTACGTCTATTGGGCGTGCTTTACTGGTTGTTTTGCTCATTTTGCTAGGGCTAGGTTGGCTTGCTAACCAAATTATTTCATTGTTTCCCCCACCACAACCCGAAATAACACTTAGAGTTTTATACACAAATGACGAAGAAGGTTACCTTCTGCCTTCACCTTGTGTAAACACAGGAGGGGTGATCCCTCTAATGCAAATGTGGTCATTGCGCGAAGGTTGCGGGGAGGAAAATTGCTTGATTCTTAGTGGTGGTGATATCTTTATCAGCGCCCCCATATCGTCACATAAATATGAAAATGAACCAATAGGTATGCCTGTTGCAGAAGTCATGCAAGCCATGGGGTATGATGCTGTAGTAATTGGAAACCATGAGCTGGATTTCGAGCTCCAAGATGGAAAGTTGACTAATAATTTAGCGTGGCTGCGAGACAAATCGAAATTAACCCTTTTGTCGGCAAACTATGTTCCCAAATCAGGTGGGGATTTTGCATTACCTTACAAAATTATAGAAAAGCAAGGGTTACGGATAGGCGTTGTTGGACTGGGGACAAGAGATGTTGTAACTGTAACATCACTTCACGTTGCTGAAACAATATTGGATCTGAGCAAGTTGGACTACGAGAAAGCGCTTCAAACAACTGTTGAGGATATTCAACGAAAAGAACAAGTTGACGTCTTGATTCTTGTCGGGCATGTCTCCCCATCGGATTTACAAGCAATTCGCAATGTAAAAGGAAATCGGAACAAGTTTGTTCTGTTTTTAGGTGGGCACGATCAAAAAAGGTTTGCCTTTCCTGTCACCGGCACAGAATCTCAAAAGGTGTATAACTTTCACGAAAGCCAGATACTTGAGGAAGGGGGGTTTTGGAACGGTTACATCAGAATTGATTTGCGATTTAAAGACAATCGCTTCGTTGATGGTGATTATACATTTTTTGATAATCCTTTTGAGAAACCTATTGACCAATTAATGACTGAAAAGTTTAATAATCCTAAAGTGCAACAAGTTGCTGACATAGTCAGAAAATGGTACCAGCAGCTCTATTCAGACCCACCAATAGGCACTCTTCATAAGCCTCTGGAAAATCCAGGACAGGCAATTGTAAATGGTTGGTACGAGATGTATGCTACAAAGTATAATTTGGATGTCGCCCTTTCCAATGCAGGCGGTTTCCGCGGCTGCTTGCCTGCAGGCAAGGTTTATGAGGTTGATGTAAGAGGTGTGCTACCTTTTGACAATAGTCTTGTGATACTCAAAGTGAGTGGCGACAAACTACGCCAAGCAGTGACTTCTGGCAAGGCAATAGTTGTAGGTCTGGAGCGCGTATCACCGATAACAGACAGTAAAACATATACGGTACTCACAAACAGTTTTATCGCTGAGGGGGGTGATGGTTTCCCGTTCAAAGGAGTGCCAACGACCACAGTAGCCGCGAATTGGCAAGACCCAACAGTAGAATGGTTCAGGCGTTATCTGAAATCTTCTGACAATCGTTAGGTCGCCTGGTCAACCAGGGAAACAATCATACAGACGATAACATTTAGGAGAGCAAAATGACGGCTTGAATTTGATACAACTGTAAACAGAATTTTTTAGGAAAGACTTACCAGGGCTTCTCTAAATTAAAAATCAAACTTTCCAAGAAAGGAGATGTTAACATGAACATAGATTTTTCTGGAGTAGAATTCGCACAAAATCCTGAACCGCGTTGCCCCTGTGTGTTATTACTTGATACGTCTGGTTCAATGAGCGGAGCTCCCATAGCCGAACTCAATGCAGGGTTACAGACGTTCAAAGAAGCCTTGTCAAAAGATGAACTGGCAATGTTACGTGTTGAAGTGGCTATTATCACGTTCGGTCCGGTTGAAGTTAAGCAAGATTTCGTGACCGCAAGTAATTTCACGCCCCCTGTATTGGAAACGACGGGCGACACGCCAATGGGAACAGCTATTAATCTAGCTTTGGATAAAATTCAAGAACGTAAACAGATTTACAAACAGCATGGTATTACTTACTATCGCCCGTGGGCCTTTCTGATCACCGATGGAGCGCCTACAGATGGTGAGGTGTGGCAAACGGCAGCCAAACGAGTACAAGAAGCAGAGAAAAACAAAAAGGTTGCCTTTTTCTGTGTGGGCGTAGAAGGAGCTGATATGAGTATTTTGGAAAGAATCTCACCACGACAACCGCTTAAATTAAAAGGACTGAATTTTAGAGAAATGTTTGTCTGGCTGTCTACAAGCCTTTGCAGCGTTTCGCGTTCCAAGCCGGGCGAGAACGTTTCACTTGAATCGCCATTGGGATGGGGCGGGACCGAGTACTAGTTATGGTGTGGCAGGCAATTGGCGCATCGGTGCAGGGCACAAGCCATATCCGTGCTGGCATTCCTTGCCAGGATGCTCACGGCCACCGTATTTTAGGTCACTGTGCTATTGCAGCGGTAGCAGATGGGTTGGGATCCGCAAGCAAAGCCGCCGAAGCCGCAAAGCAAGTTGTAGAGGTGGCTATGGATACGCTGGCAAAGTCTCTTGTCAATGCTTTGCCTTCCGATGCCGATGGTTGGATAAAAACTATGCGGGAGGTCTTTGCTTATGTCCGTCAAGCCCTGGAGCAAACCGCCTTGAGTGATGCATTGCCACTACGTGATTATGGCACAACGCTCATAGTGACAGTGGTAACCCAGGATTGGTTAGCAGTAGGACATATTGGCGATGGAGCGGTTGTTGCTTTATTCGCTGATGACACATTGAGCCTGGTCAGCTCTCCACAACGGGGTGAGTATGCCAACGAAACTATACCGCTGACCGCGCCGGATGCGCTGACCCTTGCGCATTTTTCAGTCTTTCAATCACCCGTCAAAGCGGTAGCCTTACTAACCGATGGGTTGCAGAACCTGTCTCTAAATTTAGCAGCGGGCACCCCTTTTGCGCCATTCTTTGCGCCTTTTTTTGAAGTTATTACCCAAACACTTGATTCCGCTGAAGCTTCGCGCCAACTGGCAGAGTTCCTGGGTTCAGAACGTGTTTGCGCCAGAACAGACGATGATAAAACGTTGGTTGTTGTTGGGAAAGGTTTTGCTTACTGGGACGGGTCACTGCACACAGTCATCGAACCTGTGCAGCAAAAAACTGATCCAGATGGAGACTGATATGAACGTTTACACTACTACAAATCAAAAATCTGTCGCGCTTGGGCGAGAATTAGGTAAAGGCGGCGAAGGTGCAGTACACGAAATCGTCGGTCAACCCGAATTAGTTGCTAAGGTTTATGAACCATCCAAGCGTACTCCTGAGCGAGAGCGTAAATTGCAAGCTATGGTAGCAAATCCTCCCCAGGATGACACGCGGCGTCTTTCTCCACCGCATGTCTCAATTGCCTGGCCTACGGATTTGCTTTATGATGAGCAAAGACGATTTGTGGGCTATGTCATGCCACGCATCCGCCAGAGTCCAAACATTTACGAAGTATTCAATCCTCAACTGCGAGTACAAAAATATCCTGAGTTTAGCTGGCAATACTTGCATCGTACCGCCAAAAATCTTGCCATTGCTCTCCAGGCATTGCACGCACGTGGTTATGTGATGAGTGATGTCAACCAAAAGAATGTGCTGGTTACGGTAGAGGCACTGGTAACATTGGTAGATACTGATTCCTTCCAGGTGCGTGATGCGAATGGAGCGGTATATCGTTGTCCGGTCGGTGTGCCGGAATATACCCCTCCGGAGTTACAGGGGGTACAGCTAGATTCTATAGATCGCAATCCTTACCATGACGCCTTTGGATTAGCCGTAATGGTTTTTCAATTGCTCATGGAAGGTTTTCACCCATTTACCGGCGCGCCTAAAGACCCAACATATTCGGTTATAGGGGGGAATCTCTTTCTGGATTGCATCAAACGTGGTATTTTTCCCTATAGCAATAATCGTGACTTTGTCCCCCCGCCTGGAGCGCCTGACTTTACCATGCTTTATCCTGATCTGCAACAACTGTTTTTGCGCTGTTTTGTAGATGGGCACAAAAACCCATCGGCGCGTCCTACAGCACTCGAATGGGTTGAGGCTTTAAATAAGGCCGAGAATGCCCTGGTGCAATGCAAGAAAAATCATCTGCATTGGTACTCCAATCACCTCAAAGAGTGTCCCTGGTGCAAACGGGGAAAAAAATTTCCGATCCAGGAACGCTTGCCGCCATTACAGCGGCCCCCAGAGCCAGTCCCTGTTGTGCAAGGTGTGGTTGTGATTAGTACTGGCGGAAACTCGTTTATCTTCCCAGACGGGAAGCAGCAAGCAAATAACCCTCAAGATTTAGTAAAAATGATTGATGTCAATTGGGATATCAGTCGCGAGTGTTTATATGGTCTGAATGCATTTAAGGAATGGTTCAATGGACAAGGGCAGGTCAAGTTGGCAATGATAGCCCAAGATGTCGTTAAAAATTACCCAAACGACCACGATGCCGGACTTGAAGTTTTTACTCAACGACTTGCTGCAGAAGTAGGAGTGACCTTATCTCCCCCGCGGCTGGCTGTATCTCCCAAAAAACTTGCTTTTGGTAGGGTGGAAAAAAACAGTCGAAAGACATTACGATTGACAGTTAAAAATGGGGCCGGTCGAGGATATATCAGCGCCGGGATAAAAGTAACGCCGTCGGTTGATTGGCTCGAGTTTCGAGTTTCTTACAATCCAAAAGCATCTAATAGATTCTCAATACCTCCAAAGCGTGGGGCTTGCGCTGATATCGAGGTGACCGTTGACGGAACCAGGCTACGCCCTGGACCCAGCCAGGCCACACTCACTATTGAACCGATTCAAGGGATAAATGTCCAGCCAGTAAGTATACCTGTCACTTGTTCGGTTAGTTTCCCTTATATCAGATGGTTAGGATCAGTTGTGGGATTTGCTCTGGTATTTGGAATCATAAGCTTTATTTTTCTTTTGGTTGCTTTCGAATATGTAAACCAGGTAAGTATTGGGCTTGTCTTAGTAACGGTTATTGCCTTATATTCTCTTATTACCTCACTTTCTAGGTAAAGAAAACGACAGCGTTGGTGATAAACGTTCAGATCGCAAATGCTCTTCTCCGGGTGGAGGAACTTATGGACGACTTGAATGGGTGGCTGTTACTGATTTTAGCCGTGTTCATATTACTGTACGGTGAATATAAATTATTCTCGTTTCTATTGTCCTCACTCAAAGCCAGCGGAGTGCCAATTGTGGTCATGGCCATTTTTATGGCTATGGTGGGCGCCGCTATCGGGAATTATCGTGTTTTCAAAAACATAGATCGCACTAAATGGGGGTATGTGACGTCAATTGTTATTGTGTTATTTGCTTGTGCGGGAATAGTGACCTACACAGCTTTATTTCCAAAAGGAATTACTGTGGAGTCTGCATCCAAAGACAGGGTTGAGGTGCTTTTTACAGACGCAGTCTTATCTCCAGTTTGTTATGGGTTCCTTGAATTTGAATTGTCTTTCGTCAATAATACTAACAAGGATCTGGCAATCAATTTGACCGGTGACGATATAAAAATAAGCGATGATAAAGGTCGGGTTTTCTCTGATGTATCGTGGAAGCAGGGAGCTTCCGAACCGACCTGTTATGACAACAAGATAAAAGGTTTAAAACTTGACAAGGTCGCACGCGGTCAAAGAACTACCTTTGCCTTTCGTGTGGTGGGCGTACCCGAGTGGGATGCTTCGAAAATCATCGTGGAAGTTATTTTGCCCGATAGTACACATGATAACAAATGGGAAATACCTCTATCCACCTTCCCCAAACCGATAGCACAGTATGCAGTCAATCGAAGTCTAATTGCGCGTGATGACCAGGAAAGGTTCGACATTATAAAGTTGACGGTTACCACAATAGAAGATTCAGGCAATGCTCTAAAATTCAACGTTGTGTTAAAAAACATAGTACCACGTGATGCGATGGTTTTGCGCGGAGTTCACTGGGGATCCAAGATGAATAGCTCTCAAATCTATCTATCCCACTCAAACGCACAAAAAGCTCGTTTGTTAGAAGTAGGGGGAATTTTCTTGGTAGATTATTTGATGGAAGATGGAGAAGAAACAAGAGGATGGCTTGTATTTGAACGACCACCCACCGGCGATTTTGTACTTCATTATCCTCATTCTGAGGGTTTGCGTATTTCCATACCTCTAGCTAATAAGGCGACACTTACCCCAGCGAGTAAGGTAACGTCTACTCCCTTAAACCGGGCAACGCCTGCTTCTTCAAGCGACGAGCTTCCCAAGTTAATTCACGCAGGTGCATATGAGTTAATTGTAACAGACATTGAAGTAAAGCAAGACATCATGAAATTGTACTTCACAGTTAAAAATTCATCCGATCAAACAAAAAGCTGGCATTCAGATGAAGGCAATCCTAACATTTACATAACATTGAGCAATGGTAAAAAGATTTATCCGATAGAAATGGGGGGGATTTTTATGCGGGCACATTCATTTAAAAGCAAAGACCAGCAGACCGGATGGATTGCATTTCCTGTGCCCGAAGAAAGACAATTTCGTTTTCATTACCCAAATTGCAAACCAGCTAGCCTCCAACTGCAGTTACCGTAACAGTGGCCTGCTCTTCGACGACGATACTCGTTCGCCAGAGACCCTAAAGGTCTTGCAGACCTTTAGGGTCTTTTGCGTGTCGGAAAATCCCCTTTTCCGACGTTGAGTTAATAAAACACACACGCACAGAGGAGTTGACTATGAGACCGCAATTCATTCGTTTATTCAATCTGCTGCTGACATTCTCCCTTCTCCTGGCGGGCATAGGGTGGACGGCGGCGCCCAGCGCTGCCCGGCCGCTTAAAGTCGCAGTGGGACCCGAGACGCCCGTCAGGATTCCGGCTGCGCCGCACGACCTGGTGCCCCTGCCGCGTGACTGCGGGGGTACCACACCGCCGGCCTGTTGCGCCTATGGGTATGTGATTCGCAACGGACGGGCGCTCGATGGCGTCCCGGTCACCGTTCAAAGCGCCAGCGGGCAAGTGACCGTGATCACCGGTCCCGGCCCAGCCAGCACCGACCCGTATTTCCATGTTGACCTGAGCAGTAGCCCACTCAATGTGCAGGCAGGCGATTGGGTCACGCTGACGGTGCAGTATGACGGTTATGTGGCGACGGAGCGCTACCAGGCAAGGTTAGGTGGTAATCAGATGGATGTGGTATTAACCGTGGCTCTTGAAG
>Ga0208197_1003417_pt1 | contig 12723 bp, 9 predicted proteins | sample AD_JPNNA4_MetaG_FD_184444 | JGI IMG/M metagenome (GOLD analysis project Ga0208197, IMG submission 184444) | Active sludge microbial communities of municipal wastewater-treating anaerobic digesters from Japan - AD_JPNNA4_MetaG (SPAdes) (version 2) | ecosystem: Engineered > Bioreactor > Anaerobic >...
GCCCGCTGAACAAATGCGTATGCAAAAATCTCCCCCAGGTCCATCAGCGGCCGCTCCCTGTGGAATCGTGTTGATGGCAGATGATGTGCTGGCTGGTCGCGCCGAAAAATCCGGTCATGTCCGCAGAGGCGCAGAAATCCCTGAATGTTCCGGAAAAAATCACTTTCTTGTCCAGATACAGCAGATGCTGCGCGTATTGACCGACCACGCCGCTGTCATGCGTCACCAGCACCACCGTCGTGCCTTCCTGCCGGTTCAGCTTCTGTGTCAGCGCATAGAAGACGTCCCGGGTCTCCGGATCCAGCGCCGTGGTCGGTTCGTCGAAGATCAGCAATTCCGGCCGCCGGATCAGCGCCCGCGCCAGCATGACCCGCTGCTGTTCTCCGTAAGACAGATCGCCGATCAAACGCCGGCGCAGATGGCCAATCGCCATCATGTCCAGCGTGTCCGACAGCAGGGCCGGGTCTTTTTTCGGCAAACCCATCTGCACGATTTCCGCCACCGTGCCGGGAAAGTGCGTATTCAAACCGCTGAGCCGCTGCGGCAAATAACCGATTTTCCCCCACGAACTGAAATCTTCGAGCCGCCTGCCGAACAACTCCACCCTTCCCTTCTCCGGTTTCAGAATCCCCAGAATATTTTTGACGAGCGTACTTTTCCCCGATCCATTGGGACCCACGACGGCCAGATAGACGCCTCTTTCGACGGTAAAACCGATATCGTTGATGACCTCCGTTCCATTGTAACGAAACGTCAAATCCTCTACGCGAATTACCGGCATTGCATCCCCTTCTTCAGATTGACCAGATTTTTTTCCATCAGCGACAAAAACGTTTCGCCCGCCTGAAAATCTTTTTTGCCGACATCATGCCCGTTGTTGAGCTTGAGCAGCTCCACGCCGGTTTCGGAGGCCATCATCAAGGCGAGCTTCGGGGCCGTCAGATCTTCGTAATAAATATAGCGCAACTTTTGCGCCCTGACCTGCTCCATCAGCGCCAGGATCTGCTGCGGAGAAGGCTCCGCATCCGCCGAGCTGTTGTACGCCGATTGGTAGCGCAGATGATACCGGTTGGCCAGATACGCGAAGGCCCAGTGCCCCGCATGCAAAACGGTTTTGGTTTTGCACGCGGAAAGCGAAACGCGGTATTTTTCATCCAGCTCCGTCAGCCGGCGTTTATAGCGTCCGGCGTTTTCTTTATAGACTTCGCTGTTTTTCGGATCCCGGATGATGAAAGCCGCCGCGATATTGTCGATCATTTTCTGCGCGTTCGCGGCGTCCAGCCAGATATGCGGATCATATTTGGACGCATGGTCCGGATCGTTTGCCTGCGGGGCCGCTGAGTGGTCGGGATCAAGTTCGGGAGACTCCGGCAAGGGCAGCAGAAACGCGCCCTGCCCGGTTTCGACCGCCAGCATATTCGTTTTCTCGGCGGCCGCATTGATGATCTTATAGGCCCACTGCTCCAGTTCGAAGCTGGTAAAAAGAAAGACATCCGCCTTGCTGACCCGGATGATGTCGTTGGGTTTCAATTCGTAATGATGAACGTCCGAACCCGGCGGCAGCAGCATGGTCACCGAAATTCTGTCCCCCCCGATATTGCGGGCAAAGTCGTACAGGGGAAAAATCGTGGCGATCACTTTCAGCCGGCCGTCCTTCCCGGCCGGCTCTTCCGCCGGGGCGCAGGACCAGATCAGCGCCAGTCCGATGAAAAATATCAACCGCATCTTTTTTGCAATCAAGCGAATCCGCCTCTCTTTGGGCCTAGCGGCTCCAACGGTTCGTCGTCATCAGTAATTCCATCCCCAGAAGCCGAAGGCCAGCACGTTCATGATCACGGGTACGGCGTAAATGATGCCCAACGTTGCCAGTTTGGCCTTCATGGTTTTGAGGCTGATGACCAGAATGGCAAAACAGAAAAAATGGAAATAACCGATCAGGAAGATCAGCCAGACCCCCTGAAAAGAGAGATACCAGAAGGGATACTCCCAGACCAGGTGCCCGCCGATGTTCAACAGGCATTCAACAAAGACGCAAAAAACGCTGTAACCGATCGCCCAGAACCATTTTTCAGGCAATCCCAGAATCTTTTCTTTTTTGCCCTCCGACAGGGTATTGTAGAAGATGATGCCCACCAGCAGAAACATGAACATGATTTCAATGTTCCAGCCGACCATCGTGCGCAGCGCCGTTTCGCCGGGCGTGGTCCAGAAAGCGGAGCGGCCCGTAAAATGGAGAACCCAGCCGTTCCAGGTCTCATTGAAGAAATCGACGCCGAAGATGGTCAACCCGGCCAGAACAGCGTTCCAGTCGCCTGTTCTCCTGGCTTTCTTCATTTCACTGGTGTACACATAAAACACGATCGCCAGCAGCGGAATCACATACCATTGAAGGGTAGAAAGATCGCGAAGACCGCTTAATGCCTGTTCGGTTGCCGCCGTCATAAAACCTCCTTTCAAACCTTCGTTTTCTCTTACTCGGGCAGACGAATTCTCTGCCCCACCCGCAGAACATCCGTTTCCGTCATTTTATTGATGCGCCGCAATTCCTCAATGGTGACGGAACTGCTCTTCGCCAGCAAAAACAACGTGTCGCCTTTTTGGACCGTGTATTTTTTCAGGCGCCTTTTACCGGCTGCTTCTTCCCCGGCGGCGGGAACAAGAATTTTCCGCCCGGCATACAGAGGATCGTTGATCTTCATGTTGTTCAGTTTCAAAAGTGTGGCGATGTCCGTCTCGTGCCTTTGGGCAATCGCATGCAGACTCTCACCCTTCCTGACCGTGTAAGGGGTCGTTTTTATCCGTTCTTCCACAATCGCCGTCTCAACGGCGGGAACAAGAATTTTCCGTCCGGCATACAGAGGATCGTTGAGCTTCATCTTATTCAGAGTCAAAAGCGTGGCAAGGTTCGTCTTGTGCTTTAGGGCAATCGCATGCAGACTCTCACCCTTCCTGACCGTGTAAGCGGCCGTTTTCATCCGGTCTTCCGCGCCCGCCGCCCCGGCAGCGCCTGCGACCCCCTCCGCACCGGCAGTCTTTTCCGATGTTGTTATTTGCCGGTTTCCTTTTTCGTCTTCCGCAGGAGTTTGTGCCACAGCTCCCGATCCGGCGAAGTACCGGTCAACGGATAATGCCACCGCCTGCGCAATCGTTCTTCGAAACTTGTAAGTTTTCAGCAGCTTTTCTTCCTGCGGATTGGAAAGGTACGCGGTTTCCAGAAGCACGGCGGGAGTATCCGGCAGCTTCAGCACACGGAAAGGCGCCTCGTGAAACGTGGGATACTTCAGGCTCTGCACGCGGCCGATTTGATCCAGCAGATCGGCCGCGTAGGTTTTCGACAGGTTGATGGTGTTGGTTTGAAACATATTCAGGATGATTTCATCGGATTGATTATTGCCTTCGCCACCGGGTACGCCGCCGATGACATCGGAAAGATTTTCGTTCCGGGCCAGCAGTTTCGCGGCTTCATTGCTGGCCGCGCCGGTGGAAAGACAATAGACGGAGCTACCCTGGGCCTCGCGGTTTCGGGCTGCATCCGCGTGGACACTGATAAAGAGGCTTGCGTTGTTCCTGCGGGCCGTGTTCAGGCGCTTGCTGAACGACACGTAATAATCGCCGTCGCGGGTCAGCACCGCCCGATACCCGGGCGTTTTATCAATTGCTTTTTTGACTTCCCGGCTAACGGCCAGCACGACATGTTTCTCATACGTCCCGTTTTTTCCAATGGCGCCGGGATCTTCTCCGCCGTGTCCTGGATCGATCACAATGACCCGTTTGGGGGCCGAAACCGCCTTGCGTTTCGAAACGGCCGGAACTTTTTCAGCCTCTGCCAGCAGAACATCGACAACGACGCGGTCCGGCTTTTCCATGAATTTCTTCAGTTGAAAAACTTCGGCGCCCGCATGATCTTTCAGTTGAATCTGAACCGTGCACTGCCCGTCATCACCGCGAACAAAAAGAATTTTGACGACGCCAGGCTTTTTAATGATTTTTTCAGACGGCAGGGACGGAGAAAAAAAGGCATCGGAGAACTCCAGCGTAACCATGTTTTTCTGAATATCATAGCGATAAACCGGCGGGGCGCTCAGATCGAAAACGATGCGCGTTTGATCAGGCGCCGTCCAATGCCTTACATTGGATATCTCCGTGAGCGCAAACCCTGAGGCGGGCCAGAGGGCAGCAAGAAAAATTGCCAGGCTGAATACGAACAGACTTACTCGATTGTCATTTACCGGAAACATGTTGTTTCAGTAACAAATTTCAACAGCAACTGCAAGAAAAGGTTCAAAGAATAGGCTATGGGGCATGGGTGTCCTTCAGCCTTCGGTCTTCAGTCGATCTCCCTGTCCCATGAAAAACAGTTGACAAGCTTTTTCGTAAATGCAATTTTTGAACGCGCAAAAAATAACGAATCCACCCCTAAGGAAAAGCATGCTGGAAAACCGGTTCAAAGAGGCCCTGCTCGATCCCTCCAAATTCCCGGTAACCTGGGAACTGGTGCCGGGCAGAGGCGCGAAAGAAGCGGCGCAGGAGAAAGCTCTGGCGCAGGCCCGGCAGGCCGCCGGCGGGAACAAAGTTTGCGCGCTCACACTCACGGACAATCCGGGCGGAACCCCGGCCATGTCCGCCGACTTCATGGGGGTCGAGATTCTCAAACTGGGCATCGAACCCCTTGTCCATTTTACCGGCAAGGACAAAAACCGCAACCAGTGTGAAAGCCAGCTTTACGCCCTGGATCGCGCGGGTGTCCGGAATCTCCTCGTCATGAGCGGCGACTACCCGGTGTCGGGCTTCCAGGGGAGGCCCGCGCCGGTCTTCGATCTGGATCCCGTTCACATCCTGCAACTGATCTCGAGCATGAACCGGGGGCTTACCTATCCCGGAATCAAAGGCGCCGTCACGCATCAGCCTGCTGATTTTTTCCCCGGTGCGGTTGTTTCCCCCTTCAAGGCGACTGAAGCCGAGCAGATGGGGCAGTACGACAAGCTGAAAAAGAAAATCGCCGCCGGCGCGCAGTTTATCGTCACACAGTTGGGATACGACGCCCGGAAATTCCATGAAGCGCTCCTCTTCATGAAGCAAAATTATCCGCAGATCCCCCTGGTGGGAAACATTTACATCCTTCCCTTCGGAGCGGCGAAAATGATGAACCGCAACGACCTGCCGGGCTCTGTCGTCACGGATCAACTGCTCGCGGACATCGACCGGGAGCGAAGCGACCCGGACAAGGGGGAAGGCGCGAGAATCCTTCGCGCCGCCAGGATGTACGCCATTCTGAAGGGAATGGGATACAGCGGCGTTCACATCGGCGGGCACAATATCCGCTACGAACAGGTGGAAGAAATCATCCGGCAGGGAGAAATGCTCTCCCCGCGATGGACAGAACTGGTCCGGTATTTTCATTACCCCATCGACAACGGATTTTATTTCTTTGAAGCAAATCCGGCAACCGGACTCAACCGGGACACCCCCGTCGATCGGCGCTCCCGACCGTTGGAGGCAAAAGTTGAATGCGCCTATGGCTTTTCCCGATTTTTTCACCGGCTGATGTATGAACCCGGAAAAAACCTCTACGGCGCGATGAGGGCGCTTTGCAAAACCGTGCAGGGCACGCGGATGGAGCCCCTCTTCCACAAACTGGAACACTTCACCAAGGTTGCTCTCTTTGACTGCCGCGACTGCGGCGACTGCGCCCTTCCCGACATAGCCTACCTGTGTCCCATGTCGCAGTGCCCGAAAAACCAGCGCAACGGCCCCTGCGGCGGAAGTTTCCAGGGATGGTGCGAGATTTATCCCAAGCAAAGACTTTGCGTCCATGTCCGGGCCTACGCCCGGCTGAAAAAACACGGCGAGGAATCACGCCTGGCCGGAAATATCGTGCCACCCTGCAACTGGGACCTTTATCAAACCTCCTCCTGGATCAACTACTACCTGGGAAAGGATCACACCTCCGCAAAACAAGGCGGCACGGGGTCGCCCGGGATTCCCTAACGGTTTTCCCTTCGTTTTCAGGAAAATGGAATTTAACCGTTGAAGATTATGAAGGGATAGTGTAGAAGCACCCGCACGGGCGATTAGCTCAGATGGATAGAGCGCTGGCCTCCGAAGCCATAGGCCGAGAGTTCGAGTCTCTCATCGCCCACCAAGCCATCATCCGACATCCTCCGGAGAAGTTCGGGAAACCCGCGCAAGCCGCGGGTTTTCTTTTGTCGGGAAAACAAAACAATGTATTTTCCCCGTCAGGTCCGCGGCAGCGGTTTCGCGCCGGCGCGGCGCGTTCAGCCGGCCCGAAGAGACTGAAAAAGCTGGCTTCCCCCGAACTATCGAAAACCGGTTACGCTAGGACCGGTCATAATTCCTTTTGTACTTTTCATACTGCCGCTCGAGAACCTCTCTGTCGCGAGCCGTCCCGTGCGCGGGAAGATAAACGGAACAGCCCGTCTTCAGCAGCTTCTCCCAGCTTGCCACCATGAGTTTCTCGTCCGCCGCGAACGGAGGAATCACCGAACCCCGGAAAACGCCGAACAGGGCATCGCCGACGATCGCAATTTCATTTTCAAGGATGACGCTGAGGGACCCGGGCGAATGGCCCGGCGTGGCAAGAAGATATCCCTGAAACCCCAACGCGCTCAAATCATACCGGTCCGCGACCGTCAGATCACCGTCAACAGGCCGGTACCGGAAGAATCGTGAAAGATACAGGTGCGACAAGCGGTCGGAGATCCATCCGGTCAGCGGCAGCGTTCCGTGAATCACGGGATTTTCTCCCTTGCGCACGTAGTCCGCTTCCTTCCGGTGGACAATGATTTTCGTGTTGTAGCGCTCTTTGATCGCCGCCGCGTTTTCCGCGTGGTCGTAATGGGTGTGCGTCAGGACCAGCCCGGCCAGCGAGCCGCCGCTTGCGCCCTGCTCATCCAGTTCCCGGCACAGATTCTTCCAACTGCCTTTTCTGCCGGTGTCCACCAGCAGATGCCGGCCGCGGCATGAAACGAGAAAGCAGTTGTACATACCGTGGGAAAGCCTGGAGATGACCTGCCCGCCTTTTGTCGTCCATTGTTTCATCCCTTCCCCCTCCGGCTGAAGTTCGCTTGTGCCGCCGACGTCTGTTCCCGGCCTTTTGAAACGTGGCGCCCCGGAATTTTCCCCGTCAGCCTGCGCCCGCGGGAACCGCCTGCGTTCCGCCTCGCCTGACGTATCTACCACAAATAGAAGCTGTTTTCAGGTATTTTTCAGCCCGGCGCAGGCTCACGTCCGGTGCCGGCAGGCGAATTTGCCTTGACAATAGAACGTGCGTTCTATACAGAAAATCCCGGGGGAAATCGAAAGAAATCCCGACCCTGGTGAATGGTAAAAGAAGCGACAAGTGATGAGAGAGAAAAAGTATCGAAGGGCGCGTCATGACATCTGCACTGCCAGCGGGGCTAAAGCCCCGCACTACATTGTCGCCGCACCCATCATCTATTGCCCATCGCCTATTACCGATAACCCATGACCTATTACCCTTGACCTGTTTTTTATGTCCGATTTAATTTTTTCTCTTTCTTCCTGGCCGCGGGCCATTGTCCACATTGACGGAGACGCTTTCTTTACGTCCTGTGAGGAAGCGGTTCACCCGGAGCTCCGGGGAAAACCGCTGATTACCGGCGGAGAGCGCGGGATCATCGCCTGCGCGAGCTATGCGGCCAAAAGGTTCGGCGTCAAGCGCGGTGTGCCGCTTTCCGATGCGCGCCGGATGTGTCCGGACTTAATCATCCTGCCGTCGGATTACGAAACCTACAGCCTCTTTTCCCGGCGGATGTTTGCCGTCATGCGCCGCTTCACGCCCGACGTGGAGGAATATTCCATCGACGAGGCGTTTTCCGACATCACCGGCATGCGCCGGGCGCTGAAGGCGTCCTATGAAGACATCGCCCTGCGGATGAAAACGGAAATCGAGCGGGACCTGGGCATTACCGTGTCGGCTGGATTGAGTATTACTAAAGTGCTGGCCAAGGTAGCATCCAAATATCAGAAACCGGCGGGCATGACGGTCATTCCCGGGCGGGACATCGCCCGCTATCTGCACGATCTGCCGGTGGGCAGCATCTGGGGGATCGGCCCGGCCACGACGAACTATCTGGCAAAGCTCGGCATCCGCACGGCGCTGGCCTTTGCGCAGCTTCCTGAAGCAACCGTGCGGAAGAAACTCTCCAAACCGGGCGTGGAAATCTGGCAGGAGCTACGCGGCCAGTCGGTGTATCCGGTGATATCCGACGAAAAAAGCTCCTATGCCTCCATCAGCAAGACCAAAACTTTCTCGCCGCCGACCTCCGACGCCGACTATCTTTTTGCGCAGCTCGCGCGCAATCTGGAGTCGGCCTGTCTCAAGGCCCGGCGCTACGATCTCGCGCCGAAAAAAATTCTGGTATTTCTGAAAAGCCAGCGTTTCGAAACGGCCGGGAGCGAAGCGGCTCTGTCGCGCCCCTGCGCCTGCCCGCTGGAGGTTTCCGGCGTCGTCCGGGAACTTTTTAACGCCTGCCGGCGGCCGTGCGAGCTGTACCGGGCGACGGGTGTAATTCTTGCGGATCTCGTTGCCGATGAGCGCATTCAGTATTCGCTCTTCGACGATCCGGTGCAGGCGGAAAAAATCCGCGACGTCTATGCCGCGGCCGACGGACTGGCGGAGAAATTCGGCAAACACGCAGTGCACCTGGGCGCATCACACCTGATGGAAAAGATGGGCGACGGGAGGAGGGAGACGCCCGCTGCCCGAAAGCAGGCGAAGCCGGCGGAAGAAACAAAAAACCGTCGTTAACGGAAACGGAGACGAGCGTCAAAAATGGGGCGGACGGTCTGTTCGCCCAGCGACGCCAGCTCATTGGCGCAGAATCCCAGAGGATTGGCCTTGCGAAATTCCCGGACGGAGTAATTCGCCAGGATTTTTTCAACGTTGAGAAGCAGCGCCTCTTTCCGGTCGCTCCAACGCTTTTTCTGCAAATACTGCATCTTCAGGCAGTATTTTGTAAAATGCTCCGTTTTGTCGGCAAGATACCGGCGGTTGGCGAGGCCGGGGTCAAAGCCGGGCAGCGCCCGTTCGCGGACCAGCCGGCTCATCTCCAGAAGAATGCCTTCCAGATTCCGCACAAAGAGTCCTTTGTGAAAAACGACCATTCGGCCGGCGTCCTGCTTCATCTCCGCGAGGCGCTTGAGGTAGTAGGCGGCCACCTGACTGAAGGTGATGGTGTGAAGCTGCTGGAGGATCTCAAAGAGCGTCCGGTTGAATTCATCCTTGGGCTTGCGAAAAAACACCGGCTGACCGATGCGGATGAAAACGTCTTTCGCACCCTTCACCAGACGGTCCACCTTGATATTGACGGGCAGAATAAACACTTTCCGCCCGGTGCCCTGGAACGTGTTTTCCAGGATGTGATACACGGAGCTGTGAATTTTTTTCAGGCCGCCGTATCCCCAGGTCGTTCCTTCGGGGAAAATCAGCGTCGATATCCCCCGCGCGCTGCTTTCCTTGAATTGGTTCAACTGGCCGGATATTTCCCGCCGCAGATCCTCTTCTTTCCGGCTGAAAGACTCCACAAACGGACGATCGATGGCCGCCACCTTCAGCTTGCGGAAAATCGCCAGGGGAAGACCCAGCCGGTCGATCATCAGCAGAATGCTTCTCAGAAACCGGTTCTTTTTCCCGTAGTTTGTGGAAAGATACCGGCCGCTCAGAAAATCGTTTTTGACCATGACCATGAAATCCGGCCTGGGTTTCAGGGCATAGTAAATCCGCGACAGGGACGGAACTTCAAAATAGCTGTCGTGGGTCACGGCAAACATGACCGGGGTGGGCATCCGGGAAAGGTTCTCCTTCCCCATCAGATGGGCCTTGTGGCGCATGATTTTGGAAGCCAGAAAAAATCCGAACAAAATGAATTCATACAGCACGCCGCGGCGCTCCGGTTTCATGTTCGCGCTCCTTTCGCCCCGAAAGCCCTGAAAAACGGCAAGGGATTCTGTCAGGCATGTTTCAGGACAATCCCTTCCAGAATATTGGAGACGTCTTCGCAGACGTCGATCGCCTCTTCGATTCGTTCAAAAATCTCTTTCCACTTCAGCAGTTCGATCGCATCCTGCTCGTGGATAAACAGGTTGGTGATCATGGCCCGCAGCGCAACATCGCCGGCGTTTTCCAGCGTGTTGATTTCGACGCAGCCATCCAGAATCATCTGACTGTTTTTCATGTTGCGCAACCCCTGGATGATGCTTTTGATCTTCTGGATCGCCGAAAAAAGAATTTCCGCCTGTTTCACGATGTCGTCATTGGGCTTTTTTACCTTGTACATGTAAACGCGGACGGCGGTGCCTTCGATGTGGTCCAGAATTTCATCCATTTTATTGACCAGCGCGTAGATATCTTCCCGGTCGATGGGCGTCAGAAAAGTTTTGTGCATCCGTTCGTAGGTTTTATGAGCGATGACATCCGCCTCATGCTCGATTTCCTTCAACCGGGAGACCCGCGCCGCTGTATAATTCCGATGGCGGGTCATTTCCAGGAAAAACAATCCGCCCTCTTCAATCTTGTCGGCCAGTTCTTCAAAAAAATCAAAAAAACTTTCTTCTTTCGGAAAGAACCGCATATCAAAAGCTCTCCTTTAATTTTTTTGAGCAACGCTTGCAACGACACCGTCAATCCCGGATGACATAGCCCTTTTCCCGGAAAAGGCGCAGGCAGGCGTCCACGACCTCCGGATCATAAAGACGGCCGCGATTTTTGGCAATTTCGTCCAGCGCTTTTTCGAGTCCCAGCGAAGGCCGGTAGGGACGATGCGTCGCCATGGCTTCCACAACGTCGGCCACGGCCAGAATCCGCGACTCCGGAAGAATTTTGTCCCCGGTCAGACCGTTGGGATACCCGGAGCCGTCCATCCGCTCATGGTGCTCGATAATCATCCGCGCAATGGGCCAGGGAAATTCAATGTCCCTGACAATGTCATAGCCGGATTGGGCGTGCGTTTTGATCATGCTGAATTCCAGAGCCGTCAATTTCCGCGGTGAACTGAGGATATCGGAAGGCACGGAGACCTTTCCGATGTCGTGGATGATGGCGGCCATTCGCAAGCCGCTGATCTGCTCCGGGGACAGTCCCATTTCCCGGGCGATGGCCCGGGCGATATCGGCGACCCGGCGCTGATGGCCCGCCGTGTAAGGGTCTTTGGCCTCCACGACGGAGGCAATGGCCTGAATGGTCCCCCCCAATGCCTTCCGCAGCTGCTCGACGCTGTTGCGCCGGCTGGTGATGTCTTCCATCAGTCCTTCAAAATAGAGCGTTTTCCCCTGCTCATCGCGAATGGCCTGGATCGTCAGCGATGCCCAGATGAGGCTTTTGTCCTTCCGGATGAATTGCAGCTCCTCGTTTTCGATCAGGTCCTGTTGTTCCATCCGCTTGATGGTTTGTGCTCTTTGTTCGGGATGAGCATACAGTTGGTCGGCGACATCGGTCACGCTGTCCATCAGTTCTTCGGGAGAACCATACCCCAGAATTCTCGCCATGGCCGGATTGGCCATGAGAAATTTTCCTTCAGGCGTTGCCCGGAAAATCCCTTCCTGGGCATTATGAAAGACACTGCGGTATTGATTTTCGCTCTCCCGCAGCGCCGCTTCAGCCTGGACTTGTCGGGTAATGTCCTGATAGATGATCTGATCATGCGGCTGCCCGTTCCAGACAATTTGCTTGCGGAAAGCCCGGACGTGACGGATGCCGCCGCTTTTGGTCACAATATCAATCGTATATTCGTCCTGATCCCTCTCTCCCCTGTCTCTTTTTGCCTTTCTGGCCAGATACTCTTCGTAGCTCGCGGGAGTATAACGCTGTTTCAGTGGAACGCTTTGAAATTCGGCCAGGTTTTCAAACCCGTAAATATCCAGAATCGCCCGGTTGGCATAAAGCGTCCCGCCGTCCGCGGTAACGATTCGAATGCCCAGCGGAGACTCATCCATGGATCGACGAAAATTCGCTTCGCTTTCGCGCAATTTTTCCTCTGCTTTTTTCTGTTCGGTGATGTCCAGAGAAAGGCAGCCGATCAGGGGCGGCTTGTTTTGCCTGCGAATGGGAAACCGATGGGTGATCCAGGTATGCGGTCCGTCCTTCTGGGGCCTTTGCGTGATGGACTGAACCACCTCCCCGTTCAGAACCGCCGCGTCCTCACTTCTGGAAACCCGGGCGATTTCTTCAGGCCAGATTTCCTCGCTCTTTTTCCCCTGCCACTCCTGCGGCTGCACGCCGAAACATTCTTCAACATTCCCCGTCAGATAAATGATGCGCCGGTCGGAATCCTTGATGTAGGCGCTGCCCGGAAAATACCGCATGAACTGCCCGAAGAGCTCTTCGCTGTCCCGCCGGGCGTTATCCGCGAGCACTCGCTCCGTGACATCCCGGGCGTCGCAAACGAGGCCTTCAATCCTGCCGTCGCGAAAAAGGGGCGATCCGCTGATATCCAGATATTTCCTGGTTCCGTCCGCGGCGATCGCTTCATAGACGGCCGACGTGATGATTTTACCCTCCAGAATCTCACCGATGTTTTGTGCAGCCAGTTGAAAAGATTCCGGCGTCATGATGGTCTTTAGGTCTTCCACGGACCGGCCGACAAACTCTCCCGGACGGTATCCCAGGATCCTTTCCGCGCTCGGCGAGACACTTGCAATGGTGAGATTTGCGTCAAAAACAAGAACGATGTCGGTGATGTTTTC